>Ga0207094_1066_pt1 | contig 16200 bp, 12 predicted proteins | sample Alteio_BWMinHeat_90_FD_153518 | JGI IMG/M metagenome (GOLD analysis project Ga0207094, IMG submission 153518) | Enriched cells from forest soil in Barre Woods Harvard Forest LTER site, Petersham, Massachusetts, United States -... | ecosystem: Environmental > Terrestrial > Soil > Temperate forest >... | reverse complement strand
TTCAATCTAAATGATAGAGTCGGCGCAGTCGTCCAAGGTCCCCTCCGCTCAAAGAATCCTTCACAGGAGAAATCATCTCCGAACCGATTGATTTGAGCGTCAGCAAATTCGGGCGTAAAGCGAACGCCCGGGGGTCATAAAGCATAATTGAATGGTAGTCGAAATTAAATTCCCGGACTGGATCCATAAAGGAATCTGGAACGACCGCAAATTCGGATTTGTATTTTTCTTCGATATTTTGCCAAAGGATTTCTATGTATTGGTCACGGTCAGTTCGGGACTGCTCGTGAATAAAACTCAATGCGTGCATCATCTCGTGCATAATCTGAGTGGGCTGGCAATCCTCATCAAGCCGAATCGGCTGTAATCCCCCGATTTTTCCCAAATAAGAAACACAGTGTTCACCCCCTTTTTCAAAAATCACTCCGTCCCGTTGATCTTGATAGGGGACAAAACTCACCGGTGTATGCTGATTAAAGTATTCCACGGCCTTTTCTACGCGTTTGGGATTGGGAAGCTCTGGGCTGATCGCGTAGGGGATCTCTGGTTTCTCCCAAATCTGGGGTCTAGGGGGTTCAAAAAATCCATGATCTTGCTTCATCCCCTCTTGCGGTTTACCCAAAAGAATATCGCCGTAAGCAATGGCTAAGCCATTTACCACCCTAAACGCCACCCAATGCGGGTCAGGCGGAGCCCCATCAGGGTTTTCGGCAGGCACGATCTGCTTTGCAATGGGCTTTGAAGAAATCGAAGTCGCTTTTGGCTGGTCTGGATTTTGCGCGCCTTTTTCCACCTGAGAGATGGCCTGAGAGATGGCCTGAGGGTTGGCCTGAGAGTTGGCCTGAGAGTTGGAAAGTAGCGAATCCTCTGTAGGAGTCTCTTCATGATGAAGATGAGGACGATTCCAATACAAAAAACTTAAAAATAATAAGAGGAGCAAGATCCCAATCGTTCGAGCTTTCAGAATTCCACCTCAATCGATCTAATGTAAAACATGAGACCGAAGTTCCGAAAGCGTCACATCTTCCAAAGCACGCTCATGGGTCGCCTCCAAAATCACAGGCGGAGCCTTTCCCGCGGCGTAGGCCTCCTTCCAACGCAAAGAACAAAGGCACCATTTATCGCCTGCTTTCAATCCCGGAAACCCGAGCTCTGGGTGAGCTGTGACCAGGTCGTTACCGCGCGAAACAGAAAAATCCAAAAATTCCTGGGTCATAATCGCACAAACAGTATGCGAACCGGGATCATCTGAACCGGTTCGACACATTCCATCGCGATAAAAACCCACTTTCAGGGAATTACAGCAAGGAGCCAAAGGCTCCCCCAGTACACTTCGATCTCGAATTGAAACTACTTTTTCCATAAAATTCTATTTAACATGACTATCCAAGCAAGCAGCAAATTTTCGCCCTGGCATTTGCGCGCATAGCCTTATAGGGTGAGGGAAATGCCAGGATTCAAACATTTTAAACTGATGGATACCGTACTGAACGCGGTGCGGTCGGAAGGCTACGTTAAGCCCACTCCGATTCAAGAGCAGGCGATTCCTATTATTCTTGAAAAGAAAGATCTACTTGCCTGCGCGCAAACCGGTACTGGAAAAACCGCCGCCTTTGCCTTGCCAATTCTTCAACTCCTAGCCCAGCACGACCTGCATTCCGCGTATCGGAATCGGATCCGCGAGATCCGCGTCCTAGTGCTAACTCCGACACGTGAACTGGCCTCCCAGATTGGAGAGAGCTTCACAAACTATGGAAAAGGCTTGGTTTTATCAAACACCGTGATTTTCGGAGGGGTTGGGCAAAATCCCCAGGCCGCAGCTATTCGAAGAGGGGTGGATATTGTTGTTGCCACTCCTGGGAGACTGCTTGATCTCCTCCAGCAAAAGTTGATCCGATTCAACGCTCTCGAGATTTTCGTTCTGGATGAGGCGGATCGGATGTTGGATATGGGATTTATCCACGATGTTCGGCGGATTATTGCCATGCTTCCTAAGAAACGACAAACCTTGTTTTTCTCGGCTACGATGCCTTCAGAAATCAGCAAACTTGCAGGTCAGATCCTAACCCATCCTACTCGTATTGAAGTGACTCCGGTGGCATCTACTGTGGAGCGAATTCAACAGGTCATCTTTTTTGTCCCGAGCAATCAGAAAACCTCATTGTTGAAGCATCTATTGGCTGATCCCAGAGCCAAACGGGCTCTCGTATTTACGCGGACCAAACGGGATGCAAATCGGATTTCTGAGTCGTTGAGTGCCTCCGGAATAGGGTCGGCGGCCATCCACGGCAACAAATCCCAAGGGGCACGTGAGCGGGCGTTAGAGAGTATTAAGTCGGGAGATTCCAGAGTATTGGTAGCCACGGATATTGCCGCGCGTGGAATTGATATTGATCAAGTGACCCATGTTTTTAATTATGATATTCCAAATGTTCCAGAGAGCTATGTCCATCGAATCGGTCGCACCGCACGAGCGGGCAAAGAAGGCATGGCCGTTTCCTTTTGTGCCCCCGAGGAGCGTTCGTTTCTATCCGACATTGAGAGATTGATCCGAAAAAAACCGCAGATTATGAAAACGCCCGAGAACCTTGGCGTCGAGACACGGGGATCCCGAGGGGGCGGACATTCCAGGCGTGCTCCACGTAGGGGTAGGCGAAGCCGAAGCTGAATTACTATCCCTCTCGCGGATAGCAATTATGACAATCCGAGCACTGGATACACACCCAGCGTTTGCAGATGGAACATTGGCTTTCAGCGGGTTCCTTGCGGCAGAAAAAACACATATTTGTCATTTTCTGAGCTTAGCATGTCCTATAAACTAAGGTCACATTTCCATAACACGCGAGATTCAACAACCGCTTTAACACCTACGACCAATAAACTCATGAGGCGGTTTACTCGCGCCGGATCATTTGTAAATAAAACCCCCTCCGCAAGTCGCAACTGCCCTCCCACCTCTCGAAAACGCGGTGGGAATCGCTTAATTAATTCCTGGGCAGCTTGTACGGGACGCTCCGGCAAACCCAATCCGCGTAACTCGCGCAAAGGCAGAAGCGTCCATACCGCTTCACAACCCGGAACGATGTGATTCTCTAATTCGAGGGCCACCCGTCCCATAGTCCAACGCGGATTTAATTCGACAAGTGGCTTCAAAAAAAGCTGCCGCCCATTTTTCCAAATAATCGCGTCTATCCCAGCTGGACCTAAGTAACCCCTTTGTCTCAATCGATCTCCCAGGGCCAGAGCCAACTCGCGCCAGCGATCCAGAGGAGAAGGCTCGGAGTGTAGGAAACGGAGCAGGGAAGGGTCAAGGAAACTCAGTTTAGAGCTTAAATAAGTTCCACGGTATTCCAAACGTAGACCATTAAAAAACTGGCGGATCCCTAAAATCTTCACGCTATCAGCAGTGATGTCCATTTGAAGGGATAGATCCGCCCGTTTACTCAGCCAAGGCTCGATGATAATTCGCCCTTGTTCCTTAATTTTTTTTCTAATCCAGTTTCCAAAGGAAGAATCTAATTCTGCCTGATTCAAAATCAATCGGTTTTGCGTACCTGAGGTTCCCCATGGGGCTTTCACCATGGACCATGCTCCTTTGGAAATGACGGAAGAAATGGCCTCATAAGCACTCGGCCAATCGGAAAAGGATTTTCCAACTGAATCTAAAGATCCGAAAACAAGTTCGTCTTGAGTGTTTTTCTCCAACCATTCGCGGAGAAACCCGGTGCTCCAAACTTTTGAAAAGATCGGACCCAGCTGAGTTTTTGAAAAATCCTCATGATTCAGGAGCTTCTTACTCCATTGCGCGTTACCGCCATCGACGGAAACCAGATGGTCTCTCCATGGTTTGAACCGCTCAAAGGGTTCTGGACTCCAACCCCAAGGTTGGAAACCGCCGATCTTATTTTCTCGGAGGAGTTTGGAATCTTCTTCTAGCTGACGAAACTCCGGTGTGCAAAATCCTAGCTCCTTCATTTGCTTAAGCCAGCTGGATTTCGGAAGTTCATGGACCAAAACGACGTCTTGCGCCCCGGCCAAGTACATTGGAACCGATTCGAGATCCAAATTTAGCAAACGCACGGCTTCGGATGGACTGAAACCAGGTTTACCTCGAGCGATTTCTAAATCACAAAGAGGATTATATAGCCAGACGATAGGGGGGCGCCCTTTTGAGCCGCCATGAACTTCCAACTCACTGATATACTGCTCAGTGAATCCCGCTGCTCGACGAGAATCGGCCGAGAATCTTAAACCAATTGCGCGTCTCGGCGTCATCGGCGGTGGCAACAGGCGGCGATACGCATCCCATTCGTTTTCACCTCGCGTGGAACTCGACCCGCAAGTTAAATCCTTTCTCCATCGATTAAACCAGTTCAAACCATGTCTTACATGGCCGACTTCTTCTTGATAAATGCGCCCCAGAATCTGGGCTGTTTTCTGGTCGCCGGTCTGTGCCAGTTTTTGTTGGTAAAAAAGAGAAAAATCTAAATTAGCTTGTTCCAGAGTGAGACTCATCTGAGTCACAAATTCTAGCGGGGAACTCATCCCCCTGATGGCCCTCCAGAAATAATCATTCAAGGGAAGATCCCCGAATTCCACACCCAATTCCTCCATTCGGCCTATATAAAGCCTGAGATGGTTTTGTTCTTCTTGAATAGTCCGAGCCATGCCTGCACGAAACCCAAGATCGGCCCGTGGAAACTTTAAGAGCATCAAAGACATCAGCTCGATGGCTAGTAATTCATGATTGGCAAAGAAATGTAGCAATCGCCCGCGTCCTGATTCCGTGGACAATTCGTCAAATGAAGGAAAAATCCCTTTTCCCATTCGACTCAGATGAAGCGGGCGTCCAGGAAAAAGAGGCACTTTTTCTTTTTCCAGAGCCGGCAAACTGGGAATATCTTTAAACCGGAAATCAAATGCCAGTTTGTCTTCTAAAGAAGTGCCATAAACAATACGTTTGGCAAGCTCTTCTAACTGCATCCAATTGCTCTAACACAATCCCATCTTTTTTCGCGCCCAAACCAGATCGTTCTTTACTGCCCTAGGAAATGCGATGACACGGTCTAATAGCCTGCGCTGAATTGCAGAACCTACGATCGTCCCAAGCGCCAACGCATTTTCGCTCAAATCCTCGATCATCTGTTGGAAAATCAATGAGATGGCCTCGTGCGGAATCTCAGTGATTTTTGCATTCTCGGCGATAAGCTGGGCGTAAACTATCGTGGAAAAGCACTTTCCCAATGCCATTGCCGCTTCCGCCTCTGCTTGCGCTGATCCGCCGAGTGTCTGCCGAAGTTTATTCTCAGCAAAATAACTGATCAGGAAGAGTCGAAATGCCTTCACCTGTCCGATTAAAATTTGAACATTGCTCACTGATCGAATGTTCTCAAAGGCCCTCAAATAAGGGGCAAATCTCACTTGGGACGCCCCACCGGTTTGGGCCTTAAAGAGATATTCGTTCTCACTACGCTCGGTTGTTCCTTGAATTAAGGACGCAGGCACAGGTATCGATGAGTCAGAGTTGAAAAAATAACCGCGCAAAAATTGTAGCGTCAATCCATAGTTGATATGAGTACTGCCCTCCAATCCGGGAATCATTTGTGCGTCTCGTAAAGCGCATTCAAAATAAGTTACCCTCTCAAAACCTCTTGCCCCTACGCACTCGCAAAGGGTCTCCATCACCTGGACTCCTTGGGTGCTCACTTTAGCTTTTTGGACGGAGTTAAAAAGTAAGTAACGGCGGTCGTGGATTTTAGCGGTTTGAAGATAATCAATTGCCCGATAGGCATAGAGTTTCATCGCCAAAAGCCGAATCCAAGCCTGAATAATCAGCAGCTCAATATGAGGCATCTGTATTACAGGCTTTCCGTAGAGCACTCGGCTTTGTAAATGCTTTCGAGCTTCACTGAGCGCATGTTGACAAATCCCTACGGATCCGTAACCGAGAAAAAACTTTCCAATATTGACCGTGCCGAAAATGGCATCCCATGCCCGATTCCCAACGGAAATCACATCTTCCTGAGGAAAAGAATGTTCCTGGACCTCAAAGCCTCCCACAAAGGCCGTTCGAACGCCCAATGTCGGAATTTTTTTGGCCTTCTTAAAACCCTTAGAAGACTCCGGTCGAAGCGCAAAAAAGATAAACTCGTCTTTGGATCTTGCTTCGCCGGAACGCGCTTCGCCGGAACGTGCCGATCCTGGTGGAAGTTTCTTTTCAGGCAATCGACCCAAAATCGAGATCATGGAGGCCGCGTTGGAATTGCCAATATAATACTTGCTACCGTGCCCGCGGAAACCATTTTTTTCAGGAGTTACCCGAAAAGAATTGCTGTAAAGATCCGACCCGTGTTCTTGCTCGGAAACCCCAAAAGCAAACAAGCCTCCTTTCTCCAAAGCGGAAATAGCTTCTTTTTGAAGGCTTTCATTGCCGCTCATCAGTATCGGAAAAATCCCCAAAAAACTAACTTGAAGGCTATAGGCATGCGCAGGGCTAAAGTAGCTAAAAATTTCTAGCAATCGGGCAATTTTTAACAAATCAAAATGACAACCGAAGCTAGAATAGCGCGCCGGGGCAAGGAGACTGGAATAGATCCGATGACGTCCTTGGTATTGGATCCAATCTTCATACCAATTGCCCTGATCATCTTCCTCTTTCAATTGGGCCACCCCTTTCTTTCGAAAAAAATCAGCTAGTTTTCGAGCGGTCATGTCTTTTTCATATTCTTGGACTGCGGGGTTGGCCTTGGGTTCATCAAAAAAGGTAGGGAAAATTAATTCATTCATATTGTGAATCTTATAGGATCCAGCGTCGCATGCAATGGCTCGAATTAATGCGTAGCATTACAGTGAGTTGCGGCCGGGGAACCCAAAGCTATTTAATAATTTCGAAATTCGAGGGTTCCAGTTCAGGGAGTTCTTCTGTTAAACTTTTTAACATGAGAACTCTATTCTGTATTAGCTCGACTTTGATCCTAGCTTTGATTTTAGTTATCGGTTATTCCTGGCCGCCCATTTTATTTTTACTGATACCGATTGTTCCTGTTATCGGGCTGGGCATCTATGATATTATTCAGGTGAAGCAAACCATCCGCCGCAATTTCCCGGTTCTCGGGCGTGGGCGCTACCTGCTGGAAAAAATACGGCCCGAAATTAATCAATATTTTATCGAGTCCAATTCAGACGGGAAACCCTTTAGTCGAGGAGACCGTTCGGTAGTTTACCAACGAGCCAAGGGTGAACTGGACACTTTGCCTTTCGGAACTCAACGAGATGTTTATTCTACTGGCTACGAATGGATCAACCATTCTTTGGCTCCTGTCCATCCCGACGTGTCCTATCGCAGAATCTCGGTTGGCGGCCCAAACTGCAAACAGCCTTATTCTGCTTCGATCTTTAATGTTTCAGCGATGAGTTATGGATCCCTCAGCAAAAACGCCGTTTTGGCGTTAAACAAAGGAGCTAAGATCGGGGGCTTTGCACATAATACTGGAGAAGGCGGACTGAGCCCCTATCATTTGGAGCCTGGAGGGGATCTTACTTGGCAAATCGGGACCGGCTATTTTGGCTGCAGAAACAGTCAGGGAATGTTTGACCTTGATAAATTCACACGGCGGGCATGCCTTCCCAATGTAAAAATGATCGAGATCAAGCTTTCCCAGGGGGCAAAGCCCGGACACGGGGGAATCCTTCCTGCAGCCAAGGTAAGCAAGGAAATTTCTGAAATCCGGGACGTCCCAATGGGAAAAGAAGTCATCTCTCCCCCTTCTCATACCGCATTTCATTCACCTATTGGACTATTACAATTTATAGAAAAATTGCGAACCGCTTCCGGGGGCAAACCCATCGGATTTAAGTTATGTATTGGCAAAAGAAGAGAATTCTTGGCAATAGTGCGAGCGATGCTGGAAACCGGAATCCTCCCGGATTTTATAACGGTGGATGGAGGCGAAGGGGGTACAGGTGCTGCGCCACTTGAGTTCTCTGACTCCCTGGGAACCCCTTTGAATGACGGCCTTTCCTTTGTTCATAATGCCTTGGTCGGAGCTCATTTGAGAGAATCGATTCGAATTATTGCCGCAGGAAAAGTGAACACAGGCTTCCATATCGCTTCAAAAATCGCTTTAGGCGCTGATATGTGCAATTCGGCTAGGGCCATGATGTTCGCGTTGGGTTGTATTCAAGCATTACGCTGTAATTCCAATGCATGTCCGACCGGAGTGGCAACTCAGGATCCTCAACTGGTCAAGGGCCTTCATGTCGGAGATAAGGCTCAACGCGTGGCCAATTTTCACCGCGAGACGGTCAAAAGTTTTTTTGAAGTTTTGGGAGCCACGGGGCTCACTAGCCCGCGTGAATTGAGGCCTTGGCATATCATAAGACGCGTCAATGCTACTGAAACTAAGAATTACAGCGAAATTTATTCCTATATTGAACCTGGCTCATTGCTGGGAACCCATGTCCCGGAAACTTTTGCTAGGGCCTGGCAAGCCTCGCGTGCCGATCGGTTTTGAAGACCCAATAGTTTCGTGGCCGCAGTAATTTTTCCGCGCTGTGCAGGGCATTGCCATGGTAGATCCTGCTTGTATGAAAGAAATCAAACTTGCCGTGAGCAACTTTGCAGTGCCGGTGCCTCGCAAGGGTAGCATCGAAACTCATTCAGGTTACGGTCGTGCGTCAGATGTAGGTCAAGAGATCCATCTTCAGGTCCAATCCAGAAAGGCCAAACTAGATTCCACTTATCGATTTGAAGTTCCCGTTAGCCACGACTTCGAATTCGGAGAATATCTTTTCAAAGTGAGCGGCAGAATAGATGGACTCTATGAAACCCCCAAAGTTAAAATTGAAGAAATTAAAAGTACTTTCAATCTATGGGATCTTTCCCGCAAGCTATCGGATCCGACTTTGATCCATCCATATTGCTTGCAGCTGAGGACCTATGGTTACTTTCATTGGTTAAAAAATCAGACCTTACCTGAGCTCTCATTTCATCTTGTATCGCAGCGAAACGGTGAATCCTGTGACGTGGCCATTGATCTGGATATCGCGAGTTACGAAAACTGGTTGAAAATCCGTTTGGAGGAATTGGTTCGGGAAACTAGGAAATGGGAGAAGAAAGCCGCGCAAAGGCGAAAAATGGCTGATAGTTTCGAGTTCCCGTTTGTTCAGCCGCGGATCGGCCAAGTGGAATTGGTTGAGCAGATTCAAAACGCGATGAACACCAAGACTCGAATGTTAATCCAGGCACCTACAGGGCTTGGAAAAACAGCTGGCGTACTCTATCCCGCCCTCAAAGAGGCCCTCAGCCGAGGGCAACGAGTCATCTACGTCACTCCGAAAAACAGCCAACACGCAGTGGCAGAGGATTCCGTCTCTAGATTTCAGGACAGAGGCACTCGCGTCAAATCTTTGACCATTACAGCGAAAAGTAAAATTTGTTTTAAGAATGAGCCGCTTTGTAATCCGGAATATTGCGAATATGCAAAAGACCATTACACCAAAGTCGATGAAAATGGAATCCTGCAGATGCTGGCAAAGAAGCGCAAGCTCAACTCAAGGACCTTCCGTACTTTGGGGCAGCGATTTCAAGTCTGCCCGTTTGAGTTACAGATGGAAGCTGCCCAAGAAGCAGAAACCGTAATCTGTGATTATAATTATGTCTTCGCCCCACGCTCCAGCCTTGGCAGAATCAGCGAAACTCCGATCGGACAAAAGGGGAAACCCAATCTGGTAATCGATGAAGCTCATAATTTGATTTCAAGAACTACTGATTACTATTCGCCCTCTCTATCAAGTGTCGTCTTAGACCGAATGCGGACGAGTCTTGGAAACCTTCCCAAAAGATTTCGGAACGAAGTCGAGTTACTTTTAGATAGCTCTATTCAAACCCTAATTGCATGTCGACCGGAGGGCACTGGGACGCAGAGCTCTAGAATTGATCCTCCGTCTGAGGCTTTTCTGTCTCAAGAGGCCGAACTGAGAAACTTTCTATTTCGTTATTTAGAAGCAGATATTGAAATTCAACCCAAAGATCCCGTCTTACGGCTATGCAATTACTGGTCGGAGTTTACTGCCGCGTTGGAATTCGTATCGGACCGGACAAGAGAAGAGTTTTTCACTAGTTTCCAACCCCATCCCAGTGGGGGAACTGTCAAGATCACTTGTTGCGACGCCTCTGAAATGCTTCGCGGGTGCTATGATGAATACGAAAATGTCGTGGGATTTTCGGCGACACTTAAGCCATTTGACTATTATGCCAAGCTCGCCGGTTTGGATCCTGAAACGTTGAAGGTGGCTGAATTCGCTTCTCCGTTTCCGAAAGCCAATCGAAAACTTCTGATTATTCCTCAGATCTCGACTAAATACTCGGAGCGAGAACGAAACTACCCAAGAATTGCTGAAACCATCCGAAGAATTGCAATACTGAAACAGGGAAACTATTTTGCTTTCTTTCCAAGCTTTGATTTTCTGAATCGAACGCTGGAGTGCTTTAATACCCCCGAGGGATTCACAGTTCTTCGGCAGGAAAAAGAAATGAAAATCGATGCTCTAGAAAAGGTGATGACCCATTTGAAGGAAGGCGTGCAACCCACGCTAGTTTTTGCGGTTCAAGGAGGTGTTTTCTCTGAAGGCGTAGACTATCCCGGCAAAATGATTATCGGTGCGTTTGTCGTGGGCCCCCCGCTTCCCAGTTTTGACCTAGAACGCGAACAGATGCGTTCCTATTATGAAAAACGTTACGGCGCTGGCTTCGATTACGCTTATACTTATCCCGCAATGGCAAAAGCAGTCCAAGCCGCGGGCCGAGTGATCCGCTCCGAGAGTGATCGAGGAATTATTGTTCTGATGGATAACCGTTTCATCCGAAACGATTACGCCAAATCAATGCCATCGGATTGGTTTGACCAAAATCCCCGTGAGCTTGTTTCTGAAAGTATTCTTAGAGAGGTGAGTGATTTCTGGGCTTGTGTGGATTCAGGAACAATTATTTCTCAATGAAAAACGTTATCCTTCCAGTTTCGGCCCTCCTCGTGGCGATGTTTTCAATTCAGTCAGGGGCTTCTTTGGCCAAGCAGCTTTTTCCATGGGTGGGCGCCGAGGGTGCCACTTCGCTCAGATTGTTTTACGCAACTCTTATTCTTTTTGCAATCTGGAGGCCCTGGAACGGAAAAACGGGAAAACTGAGTCGGAAGAATCTTTTCGCACTTTTCATCTATGGAATGTCGCTGGGTTCAATGAACTTGTTTTTCTACCTAGCTTTGGCTCGTCTACCGCTCGGATTGACCGTGGCCATTGAGTTCACAGGCCCGCTTTCTATCGCTTTGCTGGCATCACGAAGAGCTTTGGATTTTATTTGGGCTATTTTGGCCATATTTGGAATTCTACTTATTGTTCCTGTGCGAGCGACTCTTCCTGGAATTTCCACTCCACCTCTTGATCCGCTGGGATTATTTTTCGCATTGGCGGCAGGAATTTGCTGGGCCTTTTATATTGTTTTTGGTCAAAAAGCTGGAGGATCGATACATGCTGGTAGAGCAACCTCATTGGGGATGTTGATCGCAACAGTGGCAATCATGCCTTTTGGAATTGCTCGGTCTGGGAACAAACTTTTGAATCTGAATCTAGTCCCCCTAGCCCTGGGGGTAGGCGTTCTCTCGAGCGCAATACCCTATTCGTTAGAAATGACCGCGCTTAAGAGATTACGGACGCAAACGTTCGGCATCTTAATGAGCCTTGAACCTGTCATCGCAGCTCTCTCCGGTTTGATTTTCCTAGGAGAGCATCTCAGCGCCTCCCAATGGATTGCTGTGACCCTGATTATGGCCGCGTCTTTAGGAAGTTCCATTTGGTAAAATCTCTGTGATTCAATACTATTGCCGATCGTAGCGCATGGTGTTATATATTCGTTGTGTTTTTTAGTCCGCTATTATAAATAGGTTCCAAATGAAAAGCCTGTCTTTCGGGCTCCGAGCCTCATCTTCAATCGAGCATGAAATGTCGTATCTCCGCAGAGAATTGGCGGACCTCAATTCATCTCTCAAATCAACCCAAGACTTGATTCGAATCGCGCCCGCATTTTTCGGATTTGTTTCGCTTCAAGGAAACGTATTGGATTTAAATGACCTTGCGACGCAAGTGGTGGAGGCGGATCGTGATCAAATCGTCGGCAAAATTTTCCGTCAAATTCCGCATAGAAAATCTGCTGCCAAGTTCCTAATTCCATCCGACCAGCGGTTACGGGCGCGGTTAGAGAATGATTTGTTAAATAGGACTTCAAATGGGCATCTCCGTTGTCTTCTCCTGTCTGATGGTGGCGATAGTTTTTTCCGTAGGGGGCAAGATTGTCGATCCAGACCGCGATATCGTGGAGAAGGCCTGACTCGGCATCGTTAATGTAAACCCCAGCAGTGATATGCATGGTGCTGACAAAACACAATCCATCCTGTACGTTCGAACGCTTCAGTACCTCTTCGATTTTGGAAGTGAGATTGACCAGCGCGTAACGTTTCGGCGCTTGAATTAAAAGATGCTCGGTGTGATGGATTACCGGATCGCGCACTTCGTGCGCGATCAGCTCATATCGCTCAAACCCGGGACAGGAATGAGGATCCAAAAGCCATTCTGAAGGAAGTAATGCCAATTTGATTTCTCCGTTGATTTATCGAATCTATCAGCCCTTTAAGGTGCTTGGGTCAAGCGAAATGATCGGCTTGCGCAAGCGAAGTGTTTCGTGTATCCATTAAAGCTTATTTAATCAAACCCGTCGCAGTTTTAAAGTGATGAGAATGCGCCCATAGCTCAGTTGGATTAGAGCGCGACACTACGGATGTCGAGGTCGGAGGTTCGAACCCTTCTGGGCGCGCCACTTAAGACACGATTGGCCATTCACAATCTTAAAATGTATTTTGAATATCTTTTGCAAAATCTAACATTTACTTCAATAATTGCACGCATGAATAGACTGATGAGAGCTCTTGCATTGGCGGCAGGCCTATTTTTTTGCTCTTGCGGCAGCAGGGACCTGAAGGTTCCAGCTTCCCCGACCTACCAATCCATTCAAACTTTGACCATCCGGCAGAAATGCCTACAATGTCATTCGTCTCTTTCGACCTATGAAGGAGTGCTTCAAAACGTGACCCCCGGGAACCCTAGTACAAGTCTTCTGTTTCGTCAGATCAGTTCCGGCAACATGCCTCAGTGGTCGCCAAAACTGTCGGATGCTGAGATTCAAGCTGTCTCCGCATGGATTCAAAACGGGGCCCCCAATGATTAAAGAATACTTATACTTTCTTTTTTTACCCCTCCTCATTTGTTCCTCCCAAGCTTTCGGCTTCCCCGGGATGATCAGGCATGGATACGTCAGCTGCACGTCTTGTCACGTCTCCCCGTCGGGGGGAGGGGTTCTTACGCCCTACGGCCGCGAGCTATCGGGCGAAGTCTTGAGCACCTGGGCAAAAGAGGGCGAATCCCAGTTTATTTATGGGGCGTTTGCCAAAAGGATTCCTGAATATCTAATGTTCGGTGGGGATACTCGGGTAATCCAGACCTATCAGAATAATCCGATCTTTACGGAAAAGCGCTTTTTCCTGATGCAATCCGATCTTGAGGGAGCTCTCAGGATCGGAAAATTTACCTTGGATCTCGAAGCCGGTTATCTGGATTCAAATGAGTTTCAGTCTCTACGCCATTATGTCATTTACCAAATCAATGATGAGAATGCGGTACGACTTGGAAAATTTAAAAATAATTACGGCATCAATACGGATGAACACCAGCTCACGATCAAAAGCGGTTTAGGATGGGATGAGGAGACTGAGACCTATAATCTGGAGTATTCGCAGCTGACGGGCAACACCAGTGTTTTTGCTACGGCAATACTCGGGGCGCCAGAAAGCGCGGAAAATAAGCATGGTTTGACGATTGGCCGAACAGGAGTCGTAGATCACGGAGCTTCCCTTCGAGCTTCAACGTTTTTAGCAGATCATTATGAACTCGGTATGAGTTACTTTTATGGGAAGAAATCTGGAACTGACTGGCGCAACGTTTTGGGGCCTTTTGTGATCCTCGGCTTTACGCCCCAGTTCTATTATATGGGAGAGCTGGATTTTCAGGATCAAAACCGATGGGGGGTTTTTGACTACCAGCGCTTAACCTACGAGGCGGTCCAGGGCTTACAGGTTTTCATATCGCAGGAACTCGCACGACCCGATTTTATCGCCCTCACTAGTAGAATTGCGCGCTATGGAATGGGATTACAGTTTTTTCCAAGGCCCCATTTCGAGCTGGATCTGAGATGGAATTGGGAACAAGACCCTTACAACGAAACGAACTATAATTCTCTGGCCTGGATTTTATTTCATCTTTATCTTTGACTTCGGTATCCTCTAACTAAGATGAAAAGAATTCGTCAGATTCATGTCTACCTAGGTTGCTTTTTTGCCCCAATGATCTTGTATTTTTCTCTGTCCGGCGTGTGGCAAGTTTTTCGATTGAACGATTTGCCTAGAAAATCTCCTAAAAAATCCGAATTACCGGTAGTTCAAGGTGACAGCTCAGAGGCCTTTCGCAAAAATGAGACAGAGAGCGCCCAGATAAAGCAGTCTTCCGTTCGCATTCTCTTCAATGAGCTTTCAAAGCCACACACGAATTCTACGGCCCCTGGGGCAAGTCCGCGTCAAGACCGCGCTCAGGGCTTTGACTGGATTGCAGCAGCAATGGGCCTGGGACTATTTACGACCACTCTTCTAGGAATGCTATTGGCATTGCAGCCTCCGAAAAAACGGAGCAGGGTGGTCAGCTCAATGCTGGCCGGTTTCATTATTCCAATATTGCTTTTGTTTTTCGGGCGGATCTGAATGGTTTCCTAAATTACAGTCGGCAAACTTGCCACGAACCGGCACCCCTGTCCCACTTCGCTTTCGACATGAATCTCCCCGCCATGGGCTTCCATGATCTCTCGCGAAATATAAAGCCCCAATCCCAATCCGCTAGTATGATTAGCAGGGACTAATCGCTCAAAGCGTCCAAAAACTCTCTCGAGATTATTTCGCGGGATTCCCGGCCCGTGATCACGAACCTCTAAAGCCGCTTTACTTGAGACGCGCTTCAGAGAGATCTCAACAGGTTTGCCCGGCGCGTATTTAATGACATTGGAGATGAGGTTGGTCACCACTTGCTCAAATCGGAAGCAATCCAATTCCACGATGACCATCGGTTCCAGGCTCGATATGGCTTTACACCCGGCTAGATCGAGTTGGTTACTATAGCGGCGAAGTATATCTTCCATTAAAAGCGAGAGATTGGCTCTCTCTAATTTAACGGAGAGTTTCCCCGAGGAAATGCGTGAAACATCCAACATATCATCGATCAACCGGCCGAGCCTTTCTGCTTGGGTAATTGAATTATCGACAAACTTTCGGATTCTCTCCGGAGTGAAGGCAGAAACGCCTCTTTTTTCAATTAGACGGCGGCTCATTTGACTTTGAAGTTTGAGAGAAGTGAGCGGCGTTTTCAATTCATGGGAAGCAATCCCCAAAAAGGTGTCACGCGCTTCAACAGCTTTTTGAAGTTCTTCCTTACGCTTTCTTTCAGAATCAAATAGAAAAGCGCGTTCCAGGGCTTGGGCACATTGGCTAGTGACTAGAAAAATATATTCCCGATCTTCCGCGGAAAAAATTTTCGGAACAACGAAACCATAGCATGCTGCCGCAACGATGCGATCTTGGAGCCTCAAAGGCAGAATGATAAAGGATTGGATCCCTGATTTAAGCATACGAGGTTGAATTTCAGGAAAACGAGCAATCATGGTATCCGGATTTTCAAGAAAAAGCGCTTCTCCTGTTCGAAGGGTATGTGTAACCGGGGAGTTGAGCGAAGGAGAACAGGTTCTCCAAAATGCCGCCAATTCGTCAGGATAATTGAGTGTGGAGAGGATCTCCAAAGTTTCAGCGCCTTCGGCGTGCCGGATAACCATTCCCGCGCCTGATCCAAAAGTCGCGAATCCTTCTCTTAATAAAATGCCGGAGACTTCGTGCGGATCGAGTCCAGCGGCCAATGCAGCCGTGATGGATTGTAAGCCGATGACACGTTGCTCGACCATCCTACGGTGGGTAATATCAATCCCAGTGACTGCTATTCGTGAAACCACCCCTTGGGTATCTTTGAAAGGACTCACCGAAATCGTGACCCATCTCGTTTGGC
>Ga0207094_1064_pt1 | contig 16600 bp, 10 predicted proteins | sample Alteio_BWMinHeat_90_FD_153518 | JGI IMG/M metagenome (GOLD analysis project Ga0207094, IMG submission 153518) | Enriched cells from forest soil in Barre Woods Harvard Forest LTER site, Petersham, Massachusetts, United States -... | ecosystem: Environmental > Terrestrial > Soil > Temperate forest >... | reverse complement strand
GCCAAAAAAGAGGGCTGGTATGCTCGGCTATGGCCTGGAGATCGTTGAAAATGTGCCGATAGAAATAAAGCCAAATGAGCATAACGAGTTTTATTTGCAAACAAAAAGGGATAAGATGGGACACGAAATAATGAAAACCCAACCCTAATGAGGTTTTATCGTCTGAATTTCCGGATTTGGCTCATTATTTGCTGTATTACTTAATATAATGTTATTTTTACCCAATAAAAGGACTCAGGCGCTGGCCCGGTTTTTTACACGGATGGGGTTTTTGTTCATTATTTCTTATACAAAACATGAGTTGCTCCGCATTGGCGGATTTGGGTTATGAAGATACTATTTCTGGCAAACCGTATTCCGTATCCGCCTTATAGAGGTGATAAACTTAAAATATTCAATCTCGCAAAGCGGTTGAACGGCAGGCACGAACTGCACCTGCTTACTTTCGCGCAAAGCGATGAGGAAATGGGTTATAAAACGGAGCTGGAAAAAATATTTAAGGAAGTACATCTTGTTTTCCTGCCAAAATGGAAGTCTGTTTTAAAGTGCTTATCCGGGCTATGGAGCAATATGCCATTGCAGGTGCTCTATTTTCAATCCGCTGAATTAAAGAAACAACTGGATTCCCTATTGGCCACCAATAACTATGACGCAGTCCATGTGCAGCATCTTCGTATGTCACCATATCTTGCAGCGCGAAAAAATATTCCACGGATATTAGATCTCCCGGACGCTTTTTCCCTATATTGGGAACGAAGGAAGACCGTAAAACGAGATATGCTGACTGCCTTGTTCGAAAACATTGAACAGGAAAGGGTACTAAAATATGAACAGATACTCAAAGAATACGATCTTTCTTTAGTTTGCTCTTCAGAAGACCTTGATTATCTTGAAAAAACGCACCATACCGGGAATTTGCGATTGCTTCCAAATGGAGTTGATATGGAAACTTTCGCTCCACGGAACCATGACTATGCACACAACAACACCATACTGTTTACCGGCAATATGGATTATGCCCCTAATGTGGACGCAGTGGCCTACTTTGCGGAAACAATACTGCCGCTGATACGGTTGAAATTTCCCGATATTCAGTTTATCATTGCAGGGCAACGCCCAGTGAAAAAAGTAATGGAGCTTGCCAATAGCCACATAACCGTAACCGGATTTGTAAAAGACCTTGCCGCTACCTATAACAGTGCAGCTGTGGTAGTAGCGCCGTTGCGGTTTGGTGCCGGCACACAAAACAAAGTGCTGGAAGCTATGGCAATGGGAGTGCCCGTAGTGTGCTCTCATATAGGTTTTGGTGGTCTCGGCATAAAAAGCGGTGAAGGCGCAATCATGCAAAGAGACCCCATTGCCTTTGCCAAAAGTGTAATCGAAGTTTTATCATCCGAAGAACTTCGCCGGAAAACAGGGGAGGAGGGCATTAAAGTGATCCGTAACCGTTTTGACTGGGACATCATTGCCTTGCAGTTGGAAGCGTATCTGAAGGAGATAAGCGATAAAAGGCTGTGAAAAATAATTAAGATGTTCTGATCAATTTTTCTGCTATCAGGTAGATTTTCCCGCCACATGACTAAAAAAAACTCCTAAATTTGCCGTTCTGATAGCTATCGGAACAACGACTGGGTTATGGCAAAGTACATAGACATCTTTACCGATTACGGATTTAAGAAAATTTTCGGGGAAGAAGCCAATAAGAACTTCCTCATTGATTTTCTTAACTCGCTATTGCCCGCCAGCGCCCATATTAAAGACCTTACTTTTAAAAACACGGAACAATTGCCCGTAACGATAGACGAGCGCAAAGCGGTGTATGATATATACTGCGAAAATGACAAAGGTGAAAAATTCATAGTGGAGCTGCAAAAAGCCAAGCAGAATTATTTTATGGAGCGCACCATTTATTATTCCACATTCCCTATCAGCGGGCAGGCGAAAAAGGGAGAATGGGACTATAATTTAAAAGCAGTGTATTGTATCGGGTTACTTGATTTTAAATTCAGCGATTATACAGATAAAGGCGAAATAGGTGAGGTTGTACACACCCACACCATTAAAAACCAGCATAACAGGCAGGTTTACGATAAGCTCACCTATATCTACTTAGAAATGCCCAACTTCCACAAAAAAGAGCTTGAATTAGAAACCCGGCTTGACCAATGGCTGTACTTTATCAAAAATCTTGAAGACTTTCAGGCGATACCGGAAATATTTAAAAATGACGTAGTGTTTATAGAGGCGATAGAAAAAGCGGAGCTATCAAGAATGAGCGAAGAAGCGCAGGCAACCTATTTTGCAGGACTGAAAGCGTACCGGGACTATATTTCGCAGTTGAAAACCGCCAGGATGGAAGGAGTTGAAGAAGGAGAAGCGAACAAGGAAAAATATGCGAATGAGAAAGCAAAAGAAAAGCAATTGGAAATTGCAAAAAAGTGCCTGAAAAAAGGAATGCCAATAACCGATATTGCAGATTTAACGGGGCTTACTGAAGGTGAAATAAAAAATATTATCCTATAGTTAACAGACAAGGATATGAGGACAGTATAACTTCGACTAGTAGGCTATTCATAAACAAAGAGATGCGTTGTAGTAAGAGTATTCTCAACATAAAATTTAATTGTTTGAACGTCGCCCGATGGATAATAGCTGTAGTTGGTTTTTTCAAAAATGCTATACAGGCTATCAGGAAGATTTTCAAGAATCAAGTTGTTTTCAGAACCTTCTTTTAGAGTGTAGGTTGTTTCCTCCGTTACTTTGTTGTTATCATCAAGTTTAGATTCGTCAACCAGGCGTATGCAATTACAGTTGCTAAATAGTGAGTAATATCTATACTGTTTATGAAGATAGACATACTTGGAAACAATGTAATTTGGATGGTCATATGAAACCCAGGTACTATCTATTTGTAACCGGCCCTGCTCGTCATAAAAAAAATATTCCTGTTGGTCGCGGTAACGTTGCTCAGTTTTTTTTCCAGCACCATCATAAAAATAGTTCGTAGTATCTCCACAATAATGAACCATGTGCCACCTATCGTCTTCTTCAGAAAAATAACTGTCTATTTTAGCAGGTGCTCCGGCCTTTTCAATTAATAAATTTTGATCATTATAATAATACAAGACACTATCATGGCTGTGATCCTTAGAATTAATTTTCAGCATTTTCAATATTGTATCATCATAAAAGTATTGATAAGTGCCATCTCCTTTTATTATACTTAATGTACCGCCATATGCATTCATAGCGTGAACAAAGTTATCTGATACTTCCAAGGCCACTTTGCCTCTTTCATTAAATGTTTGGGTTAGCACAGCTTTTTGTGCGTGCTATCATTGCCAAAATGCTGGTATACATTGCATGTGCGGTGTTTCTGCCCAAATAACTGAACCACAAGCATAACAAACAATATAGTCGACGTGTATCTCATCACAATAAATGTACTTAATGAGCGTAAGATTTGTCAAATTTTTAAAAGTAGAAACCTTGCTAACAACAAAAAGACCGCCCATCACGGAGCGGTCTTTTCAAAATATTACACTTTTAGCTTTTCACTTTTGCCTTTTAACTTCAAAAGAACTATTCTTCCTCATCAAACTGCAGCACATCCCTGTTAGCCATCAGCAGTTCGAACTCTTCCTTGGAGCCTACTACCAGGTCGTTGAATTCGCGCATACCGGTACCGGCAGGGATTAGATTACCTGTGATAACGTTCTCTTTGAGGCCGAGCAGGTAATCAGACTTACCATTGATAGACGCCTGTGAAAGCACCTTCGTAGTTTCCTGGAATGATGCGGCAGATATCCAACTCTGCGTACCCAGCGAAGCCTTGGTAATACCAAGCAACATCGGCGAAGATGTAGCAGGGTTAGCATCGCGGAACTCCACCAGCTTTTTGTCGGCACGGCGCAGGCCGCTATTCTCCTCACGGATCTCACGGATGGTTACTATCTGGCCAGGGTGCATCTTGTCCGATGCGCCGGCTTCGGTAATTACCTTTTTGTCGTATATCCAGTCGTTCTCGTCCATGAACTCGAACTTGTCAACCGTATCTTCTTCAAGGAACTTGGTATCTCCCGGATCCACGATATTCACCTTGCGCATCATTTGGCGCACAATCACTTCAATATGCTTGTCGTTGATCTTCACACCCTGCAGGCGATAAACCTCTTGTATTTCATTTACCAGGTATTCCTGTACAGCGAACGGGCCTTTAATAGAGAGGATGTCGCTTGGCGTGATAGCGCCGTCTGATAAGGCGGTGCCCGCTTTCACGAAGTCGCCGTCCTGCACCATGATATGACGGGTAAGCGGAACGAGGTATTTCTTTACCAGACCTTCGCGCGATTCCACAATGATCTCGCGGTTACCGCGTTTCACATTGCCAAATCCCACAACGCCATCTATTTCAGCTACTACAGCGGGGTTGCTTGGATTACGTGCTTCAAACAATTCTGTTACACGCGGCAGACCACCGGTAATGTCACGGCTACGTCCCATCACACGCGGTATCTTCACCAGCACCTGCCCGTTGAACACTTCATCATCAATATTTACAACGATGTGCGAACCAACCGGAAGGTTATACATCTTCTGGTCCTTGGCGCCATCAATATAGATACTCGGTATTTTTGTTTTATCTTTTGTTTCAATAACCACTTTCTCACGGTGGCCTGTTTGTTCGTCCGCCTCTTCGCGGTAAGTAATACCCTCGATAACGGCATCGAAACGCACTTTACCGCTGATTTCCGAAATGATAACGGCATTGAACGGATCCCAGGTACAGATAACATCGCCCTTCGAAACCTTCTTGCCATTGCCTACTTTCAGTATGGAGCCATAAGGTATATTATTGGTAATGAGCAAACGGTCGTTAGCTACATCTACAATACGCACCTCACCGGTACGGCCTATTACTATTATCTGGTCTTCACCTTCTGCGTCCTTATATTTCGTCGTACGCAGCCCGTCGAATTGTATCGTACCGTCAAAACGTGCAGTTAATTGTGATTCGATGGCAGAGGAGCCCGCAACACCGCCCACGTGGAAGGTACGCAATGTAAGCTGCGTACCCGGCTCACCGATAGACTGTGCGGCTATAATACCTACAGCATCGCCTTTCTGGGTCATATAACCGGTAGCAAGGTTTTTACCATAGCATTTTGCGCACACACCTCTGCGGCTTTCGCAGGTAAGCACGGAACGGATCTCCACGGTATCAATAGCGCTTTCTTCAATGCGTCTTGCTACATCTTCTGTTATCTCTTCTCCTGCATTAGCGATCAGTTCGTCGGTAAGACGGTCATAAATATTATGCAGTGATGTACGGCCCAAAATACGGTCATACAATGGTTCTACCACTTCTTCATTATCCTTGAGGGCAGAAGTTGCAATACCGCGGAGTGTTCCGCAATCCTCGCCATTGATAACTACATCCTGCGCCACGTCCACAAGGCGGCGTGTCAGGTAACCCGCATCCGCTGTCTTAAGGGCGGTATCCGCAAGGCCTTTACGCGCACCGTGCGTAGAGATAAAGTATTCCAATACGCTCAGCCCTACTTTAAAGTTGGACAGGATCGGGTTCTCGATAATTTCTGATCCCGATGATCCGCTACGGCGTGGTTTAGCCATAAGTCCCCTAAGGCCGGCAAGCTGTTTAACCTGTTGTTTTGATCCGCGCGCGCCTGAATCAAGCATCATATACACGGAGTTAAAGCCTTGCTTATCAGCAGCCATCTCACGTATCAGTGTTTCGGTTACACGGGTATCCACACGCGACCATACATCGATCACCTGGTTGTAACGTTCATTATTTGTGATAAGGCCCATGTTGTAATTGTCCCATATCTCATCCACTTCAACCTGTGCATTTTTAACCAACTGCTCCTTAATATCAGGTACGGTAAGGTCCTTGATATTGAACGACAAACCACCCCTGAATGCGGTGCGGAAGCCTAATGTTTTAATATCGTCAAGGAAAGCTACCGTTTTAGGAATAGTTGTATTCTTCAATATCTGGCCAATGATCTCACGCAAAGACTTTTTAGTAAGCAATGCGTTTACAAAGCCATTTTCTTTTGGTACGAATTGGTTGAACAATACCCGGCCAACGGTCGTTTCTATTAATTGTGTTTTCAGTGAGCCGTCATTATCACGCACAGTCGCCCTCACTTTTATCCAGGCGTGAAGGTCGGCACGGCCTTCGTTATGGGCTATGATCACTTCTTCCTGGCTGTAATATGCTTTATTTTCTCCTTTTACTTTTTCTGTATCAGTTGATTTTTTGCCCTTGGAAATGTAGTACAAACCAAGTACCATGTCCTGTGAAGGCAGCGTGATCGGCGTACCATTTTGCGGGTTAAGGATGTTATGCGAAGCAAGCATCAGTAACTGCGCTTCCGCTATCGCAGCATTGCTCAGTGGTACGTGAACGGCCATCTGGTCACCGTCGAAGTCGGCATTGAAAGCCGAACATACGAGCGGGTGAAGCTGTATCGCCTTACCTTCAATTAGTTTTGGCTGGAATGCTTGAATAGATAAACGGTGAAGTGTCGGTGCGCGGTTAAGCATGATCGGATGGCCTTTCAGCACATTTTCAAGAATGTCCCAAACCACCGCTTCCTTACGCTCCACTAATTTCTTAGCGCTCTTTACTGTCTTTACTATACCTCTTTCAATGAGCTTGCGGATGATGAACGGTTTGAATAACTCAGCTGCCATATCTTTTGGTAAGCCGCATTCATGTAATTTCATTTCAGGACCTACCACAATAACCGAACGGCCGGAGTAGTCAACGCGTTTACCCAACAGGTTCTGGCGGAAACGTCCTTGCTTTCCTTTCAGTACATCTGATAACGATTTCAATGCGCGCCCGCCTTCTGCTTTTACAGCGTTGGATTTACGGATGTTGTCAAACAAGGAGTCAACGGCTTCCTGGAGCATACGTTTTTCATTACGTAAGATCACTTCAGGCGCTTTGATCTCTATAAGGCGTTTCAGGCGGTTGTTACGGATAATAACGCGGCGGTAAAGGTCATTCAGGTCAGAAGATGCAAAACGGCCTCCATCAAGCGGCACCAACGGGCGCAGTTCTGGTGGTATGACAGGAATGTACTGCATTACCATCCATTCAAGGCGGTTCTCAATACGTGTATTTGCGTCGCGGAAAGCCTCCACTACGCTAAGGCGCTTTAAGGCTTCCTGTTTACGTTGCTGGGATGTTTCGTTTGCGGCGGCATTACGCAGGTCATAAGATAATTTATCAAGGTCAATACGCGCGAGCAGCATCTGTACTGATTCGGCGCCCATTTTAGCTATGAACTTATTCGGGTCTTCATCAGGCAGGTACTGGTTTTCCTTGGGTAGGTTATCCAGTATCTCCAGGTACTCGTCTTCTGTTATAAGCTGCTGGTGGGTATCTTCAGAATCCTTCAGGTTCAGCTTTGTGCGGATCATATCATCTGCTTCACCTGCATTAATTACTACGTAACGCTCGTAATAAACAATGCTCTCCATCTTTTTAGAACTTACGCCGAGCAGGTAACCTATTTTGTTCGGAAGGCTCTTAAAATACCATATATGAACGATAGGAACCACCAGCTTGATATGCCCCAGGCGCTCACGGCGAACCTTTTTTTCCGTTACTTCCACACCGCAGCGGTCGCATACGATACCCTTATAACGGATACGTTTGTACTTTCCGCAATAACATTCGTAATCCTTTACCGGCCCGAATATCTTTTCGCAGAACAAACCATCGCGTTCGGGTTTGTAAGTACGGTAATTAATTGTTTCAGGCTTGAGTACTTCTCCATAAGAGCGATCAAGGATCGCATCCGGAGATGCAAGACTGATAGTGATCTTACCAAATCCCGCCCGCGGGCGGTTGTCTTTCTTTATTGCCATGTTTTTTTAGTATAAAGTAGTAAGTATAAAGTAGAAAGCTATAACGTACCATGTAAACCAAAGATCATTCTTTGAACTTCAGTTATGTCTTTTACAAGTTTGCCATATACTTCGTCATTAACATAATTTAATTTTTTACTAATCACTAACTGAGTTTCTAATTCATAAGCTGAACCTAACGCAACCGTAAGAAATTGCTTAAAATAAGCTGCTGAATTTCTTCCAGCACCTTCTGCAATATTACTCGGAATAGAAGTTCCTGAACGTTGCATCTGGCTTACCAAATTGAATTTTTCACTTTCGGGGAATCTTTTAGTAATTTCATAAATCTTAACTACCAGATCAACAGATTTATGCCAAACTATTAATTCTCTGAAATTATTCATATCTCTTTCAGTCAGAAGTATAAAGTAGAAAGCTGCGATTTCGCTTTCTTATAGATTCAAATCCTTCAAATACAGCTTTTTACTTTCAACTCAAATGTTTTAAATAACAGCTTTCTACTTTCTACTTTAGACTTTCGACTAATTTTATTCAAATTTCAATTCCAATCCCAAACCTCTCAACTCATTCACCAATACATTAAATGATTCAGGAATACCGGCCTTAGGTATGTTGTCGCCCTTCACAATTGCTTCATAAGTTTTCGCGCGGCCAACAATATCATCCGATTTCAGTGTCAGCAATTCCTGGAGGATGTGCGATGCGCCATATGCTTCTAGCGCCCAAACTTCCATCTCACCAAAACGCTGTCCGCCGAACTGGGCTTTACCACCCAATGGCTGCTGCGTGATAAGACTGTACGGCCCGATAGAACGCGCATGCATCTTATCATCAACCATGTGATGCAGTTTAATGATATAGATGATACCTACAGTAGCTTTTTGGTGGAAACGCTCTCCTGTTTCTCCATCATATAAATAGGTATGGCCAAAGTCAGGCAAACCTGCTTTCGTGATCAGGTCTTCTATTTCTTCAACAGAAGCTCCGTCAAAGATGGGAGTAGCAAATTTCAGTCCGAGTTTCTCACCCGCCCATCCGAGGATGGTTTCATAGATCTGCCCGAGGTTCATACGCGAGGGTACGCCCAGTGGATTCAATACCACGTCAACAGGCGTCCCGTCCTCGAGGAACGGCATATCTTCTTCACGTACTATCTTGGCTACGATACCCTTGTTACCATGGCGTCCTGCCATCTTATCACCAACTTTAAGCTTACGCTTACTGGCAAGATATACTTTGGCAAGTTTCAGTACGCCTGCCGGTAATTCATCTCCTATGCTCAGGTTGAACTTTTCGCGTTTGTAACGGCCAAGTTCTTCGTTGAACTTAATATTAAAGTTGTGGAGCAATTGGTTGATCAGGTCATCAGTTTCCTTATCGCCGGTCCAGCCAAGTGGATTCACATTCTGGTAATCAATGGAGCTAAGCGTCTTTGAATTGAACTTACCGCCCTTGCTCAGCACTGTTTCACCAAAGTTGTTGGTTATACCAGCCGAGGTTTTCTCCCTGAGGAGGATCAGTAATTTTTCATACAGGAAGTTCTTCAGGTCTTCCAGGTTTTTCTCGTGTACTTTTTCTATTTTCTCAAGCGCGGTTTTTTCACGCACCTTTGAATTCTTATCTTTCTTGGCGCGCTGGAACAACTGTTTGGAGATAACAATACCTTCAGTGCCGCTCGGAGCCTTTAATGATGCATCCTTAGCATCGCCGGCTTTATCGCCGAAGATAGCGCGGAGTAGTTTTTCTTCCGGTGTCGGGTCTGTCTCACCTTTAGGCGTTATTTTGCCTATCAGTATATCCCCTTCGCCCACATGAGCGCCTATACGTATGATGCCATTTTCGTCAAGGTCTTTTGTAGCTTCTTCCGATACGTTTGGAATATCTGCTGTCAGTTCTTCCTCGCCAAGCTTGGTATCGCGGACTTCGAGTTCATATTCATCAATATGCACGGAAGTGAACCAGTCGTCACGCACTACTTTTTCATTGATAACTATCGCATCCTCAAAGTTGTATCCCTTCCACGGCATGAATGCCACTTTCAGGTTACGGCCCAGCGCCAGTTCTCCATCCTGGGTAGCATAGCCTTCAGTAAGGAAATCGCCTGTCTTTACTTTCTGGCCTTTACGCACAGAAGGACGCAGCGTCATACTGGTACTTTGGTTCGTCTTTTTATACTTGGTGAGCGTGTATATCTTCAGATCGTCTTCAAATGACACAAGGCGCTCTTTTTCACCACGGTCATAGCGCACGTGTATATGGTCAGCGTCCACATATTCAACGACGCCGTTCCCTTCTGAATGTATCTGGATACGGGCATCGCGGGCGGCTTTAGCTTCCAGGCCGGTACCTACTATAGGCACCTGCGGAATGATAAGCGGCACTGCCTGGCGTTGCATGTTCGATCCCATCAGTGCACGGTTGGCGTCATCATGCTCCAGGAACGGGATCAGGGATGCGCTCAATCCAACGATCTGGTTTGGCGCCACATCCATGTATTCCACTTCCATCGGGTCAAGGATAGGGAAGTCACCTGTCTGCCGCGATTTTATTTTGTCTTCAAGGAAGTTGCCCTTATCATCCATTGGCACATTGGCCTGGGCAATTTTGGCAAGATCTTCTTCTTCTGCGCTCAGGAACCGGAAATTCTTCAGGTCCACTTTGCCTTCTCTTACTTTACGGTATGGAGTTTCTATAAAGCCCATATCATTGATCTGCGCATGAACGCAAAGCGTAGATATAAGACCGATATTTGGTCCTTCCGGTGTTTCGATCGTACACAAGCGGCCATAGTGGCTGTAATGCACGTCTCGTACCTCAAAGCCTGCGCGCTCCCTGCTCAAACCGCCCGGGCCCAACGCTGATATACGGCGTTTGTGCGTGATCTCGGAGAGCGGGTTGGTCTGGTCAAGGAATTGTGATAATTGGGACGTACCGAAGAATGAATTGATAACAGATGACAGCGTACGCGCATTGATCAGGTCAATGGGGGTAAACACCTCATTATCACGTACGTTCATACGCTCACGGATGGTACGCGACATGCGTGCCAGCCCCACGCCGAACTGTGCAAATAACTGTTCGCCCACTGTACGTACACGACGATTGCTTAAGTGGTCAATATCATCAATATCTGCCTTACCATTGGTAAGCCGCACCAGGTATTTAATAATGGAAATAATATCTTCCCTGCTCAGTACTTTGGTGGTCAGGTTAATATCAAGCCCTAATTTACGGTTGATCTTGTAGCGTCCTACTTCGCCCAGGTCATAACGCTTATCACTGAAGAATAGTTTTTCAATGATGCCGCGTGCGGTCTCATCATCAGGAGCGTCAGACCCGCGCAACTGGCGATAGATATGCTGCACTGCTTCCAGTTCAGAGTTAGACGTATCTTTATTCAGGGTATTGTAAATAATAGAGTAGTCGCCGCTTACTTCTTCTTTCTGCATGAAAATGGTTTTGATGCCCATTTCCATGACCATGCTCGCATTGTCCTCGTCAAGAGTGCTGTCACGGTCCAATACTACTTCATTACGCTCAATGGTTACCACTTCGCCGGTGTCCTCATCCACAAAATCTTCTGTCCAGCTGCGCAATACGCGGGCTGCAAGTTTACGGCCAACATTTGCTGCCAGGCTCTTCTTATCTACCTTCACCTCATCAGCCATGCCGAAAAGATCAAGTATGTCTTTATCTGTTTCGTAACCTATTGCGCGGAGCAATGTAGTTACCGGGAATTTTTTCTTACGGTCAATGTAAGCATACATCACATTGTTAATGTCTGTAGCAAACTCCATCCATGCGCCTTTGAAAGGGATTACGCGTGCGCTGTATATCTTGGTGCCGTTTGGGTGAACGCTCTGCCCGAAGAATACACCTGGTGAACGGTGCAACTGGGAAACCACAACACGCTCAGCGCCATTTATTACAAAGGTGCCGCGCGGCGTCATATAAGGGATATTACCGAGGAATACATCCTGTACAATTGTCTCAAAATCAACGTGCTCCTCATCATTACAGCTCAGTTTCAGTTTCGCTTTCAACGGCACTGAATAAGTAAGGCCTCGCTCCATACACTCGTCGATCGTATAACGGGGCGGGTCAATGAAATAATCAAGGAACTCCAGCACGAAGATGTTCCTCGTATCCGTAATAGGAAAATTCTCCTTGAACACACGGAATAAACCCTCATTATTGCGCTTGTCCGGCGTGGTCTCTAACTGGAAAAAATCCTGGAACGATTGTAACTGAATGGCCAGCAGGTCGGGGGGTTGCGGCTGCATCATGTAACTTTCCAAAGTTAACTCTCCCGGCTGCGGTCTTTTTTTGCGGTATTGCCATAGTAATTTTAAGTCCGTTTTACAAAACAAAAAAATCCTGTAAGCCAGGCTGGGCCTAACTTTACAGGTTATCTGTATTAACAAAAAATGGTCAAAATAAATTTATACACGTACTTGTGCCTTTGAACAAAGGGATGCAAAGATAAGAAAGGCGTATTAATTAATCAAAAAATATTCCAAATTTTCAAAAAAAATCAATATAGTTTAGAAAAGCCTGTAAAATAGGGAAGTATTTATTATTATACAATGTCATTTAAGAGCAATCATTAATTTTCAGTTATATTTTTAATTCCTGGTTTTGTAATACTAAAAAATCAGATTAAGCGAAAAGGCAGCAAAGTAAAAATACAAAGAAGTGCAAAGTAATTAGTTTTTGCGGGATAAATCGCAAAGGCCGCAAAAATGCAGATAAAAAAATACAAAAATAACTAATTTAAAAGCTTTGCGCCTCTTTGAGTTTTTTCGGGTGTAGGACAAATTGCACTATTTTATTTAGTTGCCCTGACCTTCAGGTCGGGGGCTGGATAAAAAACAAAACGGCTTTAGCCGACATTACTCGTTCCGGAAAAGATCATATTACTTAATTTTGGCTAAAGCCGGCTCATATCATTTTACGAGATTATTACTTTCCCATGTATTATTAATTGAAGCAAAAAAACATACCAAAATTTAATAAAATTGTTCGTTGTAATATTATTAAGTTGTTGTTATGCAAATAATAAGCAATTCATGTCCTCTCTTTTTTAAAAAAAAATATTACTTTTACCCCACACCCCAAAAAAACTAAAAACTTTATGAAAAAATTATTCCCGATTATGGCTATTGCAGTAGTAGGTATTTTGTTTGCATCCTGTACAAAAGATTATACATGTACATGTACTGAAACTATTACAGGCGCTGCTTCTGTAACAACTACTCAATCTTTAGGTAAAACAACGAAAAGTAAAGCAACAAGTTCATGTAATGGAGTTCAGTCTACTGCTACTTCAGGTGCTACAGCGGCAGGTCTTACAGGAGTTACATATTCCTGCCATATATGATTTTATTGAAAAAATATTTTTTTTTAAAAAAGGACATCCTAACCGATGTCCTTTTGATTTTTTTATGAACAAGATATTTAAGATATTGCTCATTTTTCTTTCCATTGTCACAGGCGTTACTTTCCTCTATTCCGCCTACACCAAGCTATTCCCTATTCAGTCGTTTGAATATACCATGGTGGAGTTCATTCATCTTCCATCAACAGTTGCTGCAATAGCAGCAAGGTTTTTTACAGGGCTGGAGGCCGGGCTGGGCGGGTTGATGGTCTTACATCTTTACGGTAAGAATAAATGGGTACTGAAAGCTGCCTTTGCGCTCTTGCTGGCGTTCAGCATATACCTTGTATGGTTGTGGATAACAGCTGGCAACCAGGTAAACTGTGGCTGTTTCGGCGATGCGATCTGGATGAGCCCGTCCGCTTCATTAATAAAAAATGCAGTTCTATTGGCCATTACCGGCTTGCTCATCCGTTATCACAAAGGATTTGAGTTTAGATGGGCAGGCATAGCTACGCCTACACTATTAATATGCACTATTGCATTGCCTTACATATTATTCCCTCTACACAGCCGATATAAGATGGACTTTAAGCCCCTATATACTGCTGATACTACGAATGTTCCTGTCATTGACCTTTCTAAAGGCAAGCATATCATAGCGTTTTTAAGCCCCTCATGCATTCATTGCAGGAGGGCAGGCCTTAAAATGCACAAAATGAAAGAGAACAATCCTTCATTACCATTCTATTTAGTGATAGGAGGCGTCAAAAGCGACCTTGCAGATTTCTGGAAGGAATCGAACGCCCAAAATATTCCCTATTCCCGTCTCCCGCAAGAGCCTTTTATGAAATATACACATGGCGTATTTCCTACCATTCTATGGGTAAACAACGGCTGGGTAGAAGCAAGTACCAATTATACCGACCTGAACCAGAAAGTGATAGAGAAGTGGATGCTGGATTAACCACACTATCCGCTCCCGCCTCCGCTACTCGGAAACCCTTCACTATTTTCAGCAATTGCTGCTTCCACATACCTCAGCACCGCTGCATCGAATTCAGCAGCTTTATTGAATAGTACATAAATCGCTATTGGTAGTACTGCTATGGTAATTCCCCATTCCCTCAATTTATCATAATGCAGGTGCAGGCGGGCGGCGTCTTTTTCAGTAGTCGCAATTATTTTGCCGGTAACGTTCCAGTTATCGTAAGCGGCCTTTATTTCTTCAAGGTCAGGTGTTACAAAATAGTGATGATCCGGGTAGGGGAGCACATGCACATCCATGGTATTGCTGTTCAGAAACGCAACTAACGGCTCCGGACGGGCAATGCCACATACAAGAATAATATTTTTATTGCTTATATCAACAATATCTTGTGTTATAAAATCATAGGGCTTATCATATTTAATGCACGTAAAAAACAACTGCTGGTGTGGCAGTCGCTGTATTTTCTCCTCGATGCTTTTTGCCTGTTCCGGTAGCAGGCCCGCCGGGCATTTGGAGACGATGATGATATTGGCCCGTTTATAGGCGTTTCTGCTTTCACGAAGGCTGCCGAATGGCAGAACATGGTCTTTATAAAACGGCCGGGAATAGTCTGTAATGAGTATAGTAAGGCCGGCCTTTACAGAACGGTGCTGGTAAGCGTCATCCAGCAATATTACGTCTACATCTGGTCTGCGCTGTAGCAGCGAGGGGATACCTGTCATACGTTCTTCAGCAACACTCACTACCAGTTCCGGATATTTGATGTGGTATTGCATCGGCTCGTCGCCTATGCGAAGCGCATTGGAATTTTCATCTGCCATAAGAAATCCCTGTGTATGCCGTTTATAACCACGGCTCATAGTGGCTGCCTTGTAGCGGTATTCCAGCAGGCGAACAAGGTACTCAACATGGGGCGTTTTGCCGGTACCGCCGGTGGAGAGATTGCCGACAGTAATGACAGGTACGCTAAACTCTATTGATGAGAAGAATTTAGCATCATAAAGTCTGTTTCTAAGCCAGACAATAGCCCCATAAATAAGCGCAAATGGATAAAGCAATATACGGACTACTGAAAAAATATAATACAGAATGTTTTTGGAACCCATAATAGCAAAAATAGAAAGTATGCAACACAAAACAGGCGTAAACACATGCTACGGGGGAAAAGAAGGGGATATTTCCTAAATATTATTAAACAAACGAATTATGGCATGGATTTATAGCATCTTTTTAAAAATATTGATGGGCACTAAAACTACTCTTTATGAAAACGACTATTATTTCTTTACTATCAGTTTACCTTTTGCCGGCTGTTTTGTCTGCGCAACCTACCATATCAACGAATGAATTGTATCACATAGGCGATGTTATAGAAATGATAAACTGTAATGCTGCCGGCTTAAGCCAGGGTGCTTCCGGCGCAGGGGTAACATGGGATTTTTCTGGCCTGGTCGCTTCCGGCGGTGTGTCCACTACAACAGTAGCTCATGATACTTCTACAACTTTTCTTACTTCAAATCTGCTGGTAACGCTGCCAAACGGTCTTACTGAATATATGAATGAGAACAATACAGATTCTTATATTGATGGCATTTTTGATCCTAATCATAATCTTACGTATCACTATTATAATTGTGATCTTGCAAAAAGGCCATTTACCTACAATACTTACTACGTAGATACTTACAGAGTAGTAGTGGCTACCCCTGCAACCGTCGGTACAGGCGTTATTACAGAGACAGGAGATGGTTACGGCACATTAATCTTACCCACCGGAACACATGCTAATGTGTTGCGGATAAAAAAACAACAAATAGAAACCGATTCTATGGGCGGCGCTGAATCCGCGTTTAGCACATTAATTTCTTACTTATGGTTCGATGGCATACATACAGCCCCATTGCTCCGCATAGATTCTTCAACCGGCATAGGAGGAACAGTCAAAACAGCAATGTACCTCACGGTTCCATCCGGAATTAAAAACTTTAGCAGTTCCCAAAATGATTATACAGCTTGCATTACCAACAATATGTTAGTACTCACTGGTATCTTTGAATATGGGAAGCAATATGAGGTAGCTGTATATAGTATTATTGGCACTAAAATATTCGACAGGAATTTTACCGCTTATGAAAATGCGCAGCGTTTTGATATGGAAAGGCAGGTGAAACCTGGTATTTATATGGTAAGTATTACTTCCGTAAATGACAAGGAATCGCCCGTGGTAATGAAAGTAATAAAGCAATAATGGGTCGGTTACTGGTGGCTGAAAACTCCAAACCTGCTAATATAAAATTCGGAAGCCGGGAATTGCCGTATCT
>Ga0207094_1063_pt1 | contig 16917 bp, 11 predicted proteins | sample Alteio_BWMinHeat_90_FD_153518 | JGI IMG/M metagenome (GOLD analysis project Ga0207094, IMG submission 153518) | Enriched cells from forest soil in Barre Woods Harvard Forest LTER site, Petersham, Massachusetts, United States -... | ecosystem: Environmental > Terrestrial > Soil > Temperate forest >... | reverse complement strand
GCCCCAGCAGCATCCCCGCCGACTTCGCCAGGTCCTGGCTCAGCGAAGCTCGCGCCTTTCGCCCGTTTCCGTTCCGCCTGTCGAAGCGCGCCGCCTTCCGCCGCACCAGCTTCCAGCCGTCCTGCAGCAGCGAAGCTTTGGTGCCCTCGTTCCAGATTCCCAGCTGCCGGAACGTAAAGCCGATATCGAAGTATCTCTTGAAGAGTCCCAGCGTCGTGTGTTGATGCGAATGATATACACTCGCCGCGGGCTCGTAGACGATTTTCCAGCCCCCATCGAGGATTCGCTTGGCGATCCCCAGGTCCTCGAACACCTTCAGTTCCTCGGGAAATCCCGTTGCTTGCCAAACGCTTCTTCTTATCGCGGCATTTGCGTCCGAGAAATGATAGAAGCGGTAATCCCGCTTGGAACAAGCGGGGTCCTTGACCATTCTTTGCTCGCCATAGAGGGTCCCCAGCACGTCCTGCCGCTCGCCCGTTGACCCCGGCTTCGGCAGTTGATTCCCGTAAACCGCGCCGACTCCGGGGTCGCTAAAACTGCTAGTTAACGCTCTGAGCCACTCGCCCGATGAGGGAATCGCATCTTGCGACAGAACCACCAGAATCTCCCCGGTAGCTAGGCTTGCTGCATAATTCCTCGTCCGCGCATGATGAAACGCTCCCGGCCGAATCTGCTCGATGCGCACGGGAAACTTGCGCGCGACCGCCACCGTATCGTCGGTCGATCCGGAATCCACCACGATTACTTCGAACGGTCGCGCGCCCTTCTGCTCGAATATCCTCTCTAGACACAGTTCCACATTCGCGGCGTCATTCTTGGACAAAATCAGTATCGACGATCGCAGCTTTTCGTCTGTCATTCTGATCGGGTTTAATGCTTTACGCCCGAAGAATCTCTCTGCCCAAACAAGAGCTCTCCGGTTCTGGCGGTTCAGTCTGCTGCTTGTGGCTTTTGCACCCGAGCTTCCACCGGACTCCGCCACGCCGCCGCTGTGAATTCAGCGCACTCAAGCTTCGCTCTTACTGCCTCCATCACTTGCTCCACTGAAATAAGTCTCAAACAATACGGTTCCTTCCATCTGCACTGGTCCCCGCAGGGCCGGCACCACATATCGTGCCGGATTACAACTCGATGCCCCTCACCGTAAGGACCAAACCATTCTGGCCGCTGCGGTCCGAATACCGCCACGACGGGGACCTTCAAAGCCGCCGCCACGTGCATGGGGCCGCTGTCGTTGCAAATGAAAAGCTGGCAGCGAGACAGGACCGCCATCATTTGCGCGAGAGGCAAAGCGAGGCGTATCGCGTCCACATTCGCCGGAACGGGTTTAGGCTTTCCGGGGTCGGTGAACCAGAGAATCCTGGCATTGAACCGTTCCGCCGCCCATCTGCCCACCTCCGCGAAGCGCTCATCCCCCCATTCCCGAATGGCCGAACCCGCGCCTGGATGGATACCGATGACTAAATCTTCGTCCGCGACTCCGTGATGTGCCAGCAGGTCCGCCACAGTGCGCTCCTCATCGGCATTGACGGCTAGCGATTCACTCCCCCGCACTACCCGTGTTCCAATATGCTCCAGTAGATGCAGGTTTCGATCGACTACATGCGGTCGTGTTAAGTCAGCCTGGACTACGTCCGTCAAAAGAAAGCCCCCGCCTGCGTATCCATAACCGACCCGTCGTCTCGCGCCGCTAAGCCAGATAACCAGGTTCTCGCGAAGATCGCTGCCCCAACCCGTCGCAACCGCCAAATCAAAGCGCCTTTCACGTAACCTCCACACCTCACGAAAAAACTTCGTCCATAATAGCGAGAAAGGATTGTGCCGCTTCCAGAACGAGAGGCGCTGATCCCAGGGCATCTCCACCGGAAGTCGCTCGTCGATCAAATTCTGATCCAGGAGGAATCCACCGGACACAGCTCTTCCAAGTAAAGCAATATGACTGTCGGGGTAACGATTTCGCAGACCCCGGAGGAACGGTGCCAGCAGCACCGCATCCCCCAAAAGCCCGGAATCGCACACAAGGATTCGCTTCACTGGCGGAAGCTCGGCGGCCGAATTGCACCCAGAAAACAAAACGAACGGACGCAGCACCGCTTCTGCCAGCAAAAGCAACAACCGGTGCCGGCCAACCTGGGGCTTCAGAAAAAGTTGCGCTAGCCGTTCGGCGCTATCGTCCATCAAACACTCGACTCTGAATCATCCACGAATAGCCCCAACCAACTCTCCCAGCTAACACCAAGTCAAACTCATCCGTGAATCCGCCAAATACGCGTCGACCAACGTGATCGCTATTCTCATCGATCTACGCATTTCGGTAGCCCCTCAAACGTCCTGGACTACGAAATAACACCCAGATGAAGAGGACAGGCATTATGACTTGATCCCAAATTGCTGCCGTTCCAGAGAGGTAAAGATAAAGAACAGGCGTCAACGCCATTGCGGTTGCGCCATAAAAGTGGATTGGCGAAAGCTCCGAGGCAATCGCCAACACAGCTTCCAACACGGAGACGAGCCATCCGAGAAGGACACCAAAAACAACGACCCCGGGCAGCCCAAAATTAAGCCATGCCTGGCCGTACCCCGTTATTCGAAGACCACCGTGCGGAGCGTCTACTGGTATCCCTACGATCTGTTTCGTTACTGAGGAGGTTGTGGAACTCCCCTTGAAGGAAACCACAGCCGATGGAAGCGGTATCAAATCTCCTACATACGTCCTTCCGTTCAGGCGCGTCCCATCCCACAAATCCAGAGTCCATCCTAGGTCCCGAACTTCCGGGAGTACCGTGGCTGCCAATTGTATTGCAGGGTGGTCCTCAAACTGATTCCCGTACTTGAGATAAGCGTCTGTGAGAAAAAAAGGCAAGAAGGCGATCGGTGCCAGACGAAGTAGAATAAGAAAATTCCGTTTTTGCCGCACGAGCAGGCACGCTGGAGCGAAAACGAGCATAAACAAGAAACACTCGCGACTTGCGGTCAGCGCGACGGACAGGAGAGCCAACCCAAACAAGAGCGCGGAACCCAGACTTATCTTTCGACCAACGACAAGGGCAGGAGCACTGACAGATACAACGTCAATTATTTTACTTAACAGGGAAAACAGGGCCGCATGGCCGGAAAATGTGTTGAATTGCACCCGGGCTAGTAACGGGTTTTCCTGCAAGAGAGGAAAGTAGTCTGTGACAATCAACGCTCCGACGATAAATAGCGAGCCCCCGATTACGACCAGCCGTGCACGTGCGTAGATCGTCTCCGGTTCCGCAGACAAGAATGAGACGATCTGCTTGGACCTCCAGATCACCGAAGGACGCTTTGATAGGAACCAATAGGAGACGGCCGTCGCGATTAGCCCACACAACACAATCTGCTGCGCAAGTGACACGGAGTCAATAATATCCGAATCGAAATAAGGCAGGAGCGGTATGGCAACCTCAGCAATAAATAAACTAGCGAAGAGATGTGCAGCAAAAAGCAACAAAATAAAGGTAGAAAAAAAAAGACGCTCCGGAAAATAGCGGGAGCGACGATACACAAGAACAACGAGGACCGCGAGAATCAGCCCGACTGCGAATACCGGTGTAGTGTGACCGGGCGACTGGATCAACCACAGCAGCAGATGACAAGCGAATAGCACCGCGACCCATAAGACGATCAGCTTGAGTAACGTCCTCATCTGCTTTACTTAGTCCGCCCCACCCCACGTACCTGCAAACTCCGCAAGCATCCCGCTGAAGGAGAGGTACACCGCAAAAACCAGCAAGCAGAGAGTTCCCGCCGCCATCGGCGATCCGAAGTGGGCTCCGCCTGAAGCAAGAGTCAAAAGCACGATAAACACGCACGACGTGCGCGCTATGCCCCAGGGCACCGCGACTTCACCAGCGGCTCGCCGTATCCAATAAAGGTTCTGCACCAGCAACACCAGTTCCGTAACGATCGTGAGGACCGCCGCCGCTCGCCACGAATACATCGGGATGAAAATCAGGTTCCCAATGAAATTCGTCGCTAGGCAAACCAGCGAGGTCGTGATGAAAACCCGCTCTCGCCCGGCCGCGAGCAAAGCAGTATTCAACGCATAGTTCAGGTATCGGAGGATGGCAGCCCAAATCAGAATCTTCAACGCAACGGCTGATTCAGCGTAACGCGGCCCAAGCAGGAGACGCGTCGCCGGGCCGGCAAAAACCATCGTCGCCAGAACCACCGCGAAAGCCACGCTCAGTAGCAACCCCGTCGCTTTCTCCAGCCGCGCCCGCTCGCCCTTAGTGTCCCAGTTTCGCGATAGCGACGGCAGCAAGCTATAAAGCACGCTGTACGGTAGGATTTGTGTCATCGCCAGCGCCCGGTAAGCTACCGAATAAATTCCGGTGGCGTAGTCCCCGGCCAATTTTGAAAGAAGCACAACGTCGAAGCGGTCGTAAAGACTCGCCACAAAGGAATACACGTTGAAAACCGAGCCGCGCTTTACCAGGTCCGAGCCGCTCAGCCAGATTTGTTCCCTTGTCTTGAACCTGAGCAGGAAGGCCAGCCCCGCCGCTCCCGCCACAGCCGCCGCAATCACCTCCGTCCAAATGGCCATGCTCAACCCGCCGTGCCTCAGAAAAAGGACTACGGCTCCCACGACCAGCCCTCCGCCAAGAACCAATTCGATGGCCACGAAGCTGCCGAATCGGTGAATTCCGCGAAGCACGCCCTGTACGGCTTCGCTCACCGAACGCGGAATCATCGTCAGCGCCATCCATGCTGTTCCGGCGCGGACTGCGTGCGGATAGTGCAGCAGCGAGAGCCCGCCGATCTCCATCGCCGCTAAGGGAATGGCGATGCTGATCCGCAGCAACATCAACTGTAATGCCAGTCCCCATCCCGCTCGCTCGTCCTTCGCCGCCTCCCGCGTCAGATAGTCGGCATAGCCCGTTCCTGAGGCCACTGCCAGGAATTCGATCATCGCGAAAATTAAGGCATACGCCCCAAACTGTTCCGGCCCCATCGCCCGCGCGATCACGACCACGAAAACCAATCGCAGCGACCATTTTGAAATCTGCGATGCCGTCAGAAATAGCGTGTGCGAGAAGCGAGGAGCTTCCCCCGTCTGGGGCACGCCCGCATCGCTTTCCGCTGCGGTAGCCGTCGTTAACGTCGCCATCAGCTCTTCCGAATCGGGCTCTTTACCGATGAGTTATAATAGGACATGCTCGAACTCTGCCCCGCTTCGCGTCCCCGCGACTTACTTGGCACATCCCCAGGATCACGCCTTTCAAATGCCCGGAATGAGGTCCTTTCCCGTTGGGCTGCATCGGCTGATCCTAATGTCTTTAGAATCACATCCTTGTACTAAGAAGCGGGATAACCTCAATCGAATGATATCCTTGCAAAAAAAGGTGGGGGGGTGGGCGCATCTCAAATTCCAAACCCCTGCGACCGCGCCGCGGTCGGTTGCGCGACTACTTCAACATCCGCCGCGTCGGCGTCGACGGCCACCGATCGCTGGATCAGCTCGATCGAAATCACCAGCCGGAAGCTGCCCTTGCGCCGCAACAGCACCCCTTCCATCCCGGCTAGCGGCCCGCTCCTCATCCGCACCCGCCGTCCCGCGGTCAAATACGGATGCGGCTCCGCGCCAACCGCGCTGCCAAGGCTCGTCCGCAGCGCTCCGATCTCCTCATCCGGCAGCGCCGCCGGCGTCCCATCGAACCCCACCAGCCGCGCCACCCCCGGCACGGTTTGGACCTGCAGCCGGTCCCCCATCGCCATGCGCACAAAGACGTATCCCGGAAACAGCGGCAGCTCCAGCATCACCCGCCGGTCCTTCCATCGCCGCACCGACGAATACAGCGGCAAAAAATGCTCCACTTCTCTCACGCCGAGCTGTTCCGCCACGCGCTTCTCGTGGTTGGCGCAGGTGTACGCCGCATACCACCGCGGCTCGCAGTGCGCCGGCCTCGAAGGCGGTCGCTCCACAGGTCTCAGGCTCTCGAATGTGCTTCCGCCCATTTTATTTGTGCGTCACCGGCGCGGTCCGTACACAGCTTCGCCCCGTCGCTTACATCGCGATTTCACTGCAAGCTGCTAGAAATGAAAGCCTTAACTACAATTCCTGAACGGCGCCCGGACCTTCTTTCCCATTGGTCTGCTGCTCCAACTCGACCAGTTGCACAGCGACGCCCTTGTCGACCCCATTTTCGCCATGGTGCCCATTCGATCCGTTGCCATTGGCTGCGCCGTTTCGCGGAAGGCCCGGCACCCGCGCCCGCATGGTCGTATACACTTCCACCGCGAAAGCTTTTCGGGGGTCGCTCGCGTCCACGGCATCCCAGCGCGTTTTTCCCAGCACCCAGGTCATCGCAACTGTCATCCCGAGCATCGTTCCCAGAATCACAAGCACCGCGCGCGGCGGAAACGTTTTCTTGGTCGGCACAATCGCCGCGTCGAGCACCTTCACGGTTGGAATCTCTTTCGCTTCCTGCACCTTTGCCAGCTCATATTGCTGCGTCAGCAGTTCGTACACTGTTTCCTGAATCTTGGTCTGGCGGAACAAATCCGCGTAGGTCACGCCGAGCAGCGGCAACTTCCGGATCGACGGATAGAGCGAGTTCTCATTCTTACCGCCATCGACTCCCGCTCCTCCGATCTCATTCAATTTCTTGTCGAGCTCATTCACGCGCGCTTCGACTGTCCGGACTCGGACATTGTTGTCAGAGTATATTGTCCGCAGCCCGCTTAGTTCCGATTGCGCCGCAATCAGTTGCCCCTGGAGGCCGGCCGCGGCTTCGACCATCGCTTTGCCTTGCTCGGGAATATCGATCGCTGTGTTCTTGCTGGCGAAAACGCTAAAGTCTTTTGCTGCGGAGTCGAGATCCACTTTTACGTCTTGCAGCCGCCCTTCAAGAAAAAGTCGCTCACGCCGGGCGGACGAAGTACTGACCTGCGCCACTAGCCGGTCCAGTTCATCTACGTACGCCCGCGCCATTGCTGCCGCCCGCTTGGCGTCATGGTCTGTGACAGCGATCGTAATAATCCCGCTCTTGCGGTCCTCGGAAACATCGGTGCGCTCCGCGAGGTCCTTTCTTGCATCTTCGATCTTCGAGTCGTGGTACACCTGTTTCAGATGAAACTCATCAATAAGGCCGTCCCGCACAGTTTCACTGCCTAGAATTCCAACGAATAACGCACCCGAACTTTTCACGCCCAGCAGGTCGCCCGCAAGCCCACCCAGTGCATCCGTGCCGGCACGTCCCGCCATAGCAGCCATCATTCCCAGCCCTGAATTGGATAGCGTGTCTGGTGGCATGAGCCGCGTGGCCGACTGAAATCGCACAGGAATGAGAAACGCGATGACCGTGCTTGCGAGAAACGCAGACATTGCCACGCGACGAAGAAACCTTCGGGAATCCCAGAGCAAGCGCAAGTGCGGCAATAAATCTCGCCGAACCTCAATCGTCTCTCTCAGGAGAGACATTTCAGGCGCGCTATTTTCGTTTACTGCGTCCATTTTTTCTGATCGACCCTGCCTTAAATTCCACACACTCGAGTCATTTCTTTCTTTCAGGAATAAATCCCACTTCCAAGATGGCCGTCACGTTCTGTTGAACCCCGCTGAAGAGCAAAGGATATCGGGAAATGTGCTCAAACTGGAGTTCGCTCCGCACATAGAATCCATTCCGCAAATACATTGAATTCTGCAATGCATAATCTTGCCAGGCGCCCCCTCCGGAAATGAAGTCCGAGCTCACAGAGTTGTGCCTGTAAATCAACTGCAATGTATTTCGCGGCGAGAACCAGTAGGTAAGCCAGGATTGGATCGTCCGCCCATCTCGGCCGACGATGTTGCCAATCAGGTTGTGATTATTTGTGTTCCCATCGGGATAGTTAAAATTCCAATAGTTGAACTGGCCCACATTCAAGGTGGTGTGAGCAATTCCGCCTTGCTCGGTAGAAACCCCCTCGACATGCAAATCAAGCTTAGGGATGCCAGGAATTCGCGTGAGATAGATGCCAGGATGCCAAGGATTTCTAGCCGGATTCTCGATTGGCAAGATGTCGTCTTCGGCGTACGCGTCTCCGTAGAGGACTATATAGTTTCGGACCTTGGGAACGTAGAAGGTCCAGTCCATTTCGGATTCACTATCGCCCGGCACTGAATTGAGTTGCGGACTAACCATGCCGACGAAACTGCGGACGAAGTTGCCTGTCGTGAGAGGGTTGCCACTACCCGTCCCTCCAATCATCGTTCTACGTCCGAATCCGAGTTCCAGAAACGGAAACAGTTTGACGTTGATCTTCTGGCCGTAAACGAAGGGGTTCGGAACGTAGGGATGTCCGTCAAGGCGTCCGAAGAACTGATCGACTCGGACGGGGCCGAGGTGCCGAAGGAAGCCCGGCAGCAGAAATGGCTCCGGGTTCACCAGCCGGATCATGCTCACGGGCTCGATGTTGTCACTCCACGTCATCGAGTCCGGTCCTGGCGCCCAGGAAAGACTTTGCCTGCCGACAGCAAGCTGGAAGTTGTGCAAGTCTACGGCGACGTAAGAATCAAGCAGTTGCGCTTGATTCGTGGTGTTCACTGCTCCCGATTGCACTTCGGAAAGAGGTACACCATCTGCTTGTGCAATCACGTTTCGCGCCGTGTCAGAGAACGCTGGCGCCGCAGGCGCGTGTTGATATTCCGCGCGAATATATATGGTTAGCGGCCCTGCCGAAGCGTCGAAAGATCCGCCGGCCTGGCCATTAGTCCCACGCTCAAACGGCCGTCCGAAGTCGTACGCTACGGTTTGCCCGAAGTGGTAACTATCAGTGAGCGCCGGGCCGCTGATCGATACAGCTCGGACATAAAGAGAATCGAGATTCGCAGTCAGGTTGTGACCGCCGCTAAGCAGGCCAACTTCGTAGCCAAACTCTTGCTGCAGGCGCGCGACGAGTCCCGCAGCCTCCGAATTGGGCTTATCCGCTGCTTGCAGGGACTCCGTGGCTTCTTCGGTGAGGCGCGCGCATTCCATCCTTGTCCAAGGCTTTAGACCGAGGATTGCGCTGCTGACGTATCGCAGGGCCGCCAGTCGCTCGAATGTCGAGTAGACCCAACTATCCAGCGGAACAAATGGAGAGCCCATGTCGTGTCGGTCCCGATCGCCTCCACGATTTTCAGTACCGGGGAGATCTCCAACTGTTCCTCCCCCAAGATCGGGATCATGGTGGGCGCGATAGATCTCGCGACCGATCAGCCATCCGAGTGCGCTTCCCACCAAAACATCCGACGGAGAGTGATCTTTGCCAATCACCGCCGAGGCGCTCACGGCCGTTGCCAATCCATACGCTAATGTCTTGGTAACGAAGCCGGGATATTCGTGCGCGATGACCGTTGCAGCGGACCAAGCAGCCGCGGCGTGGTCCGACGGGAACGAATTGCCGCCCTTGAAGAAATCGAGGCGCCCCTGGTCCGCCGTGGGCCGCTCTCGGCCAAACGAGTACTTGAGGGCCTGGGTGGTAAGCAAGCTGTCGATGACGGCCTCACCAGTGAGAATTCCAGTCTCTCTCTCGTGTTCGTCGTGTGAGATGTAACTCCAAACATAAGAACCAGCCCCCACGCCGACGAGCGCAGCCACTCCATCATTCGAGAAACTGCGATAGCGGTTTAATTTCTGAGGATCGTTCGAGAGGGCCTGAACGAAAGAACGGTCGGTAGCGATGGAGAGCGCCGTCACCGTGGCAAAAGGGAAAAGCCAAGTGGCGTCAGCGGAGTGCAAATGAAACGGGCTCGTCCATATGGTCTTTTGATCGAGAGTGATATTTTTCAGCAACGAAAAGCCGACCCGGCTTTCCGAGAACTCCTCGGGTGCATTCACTTGCTTGCTATTCGTTTGGTCCGGCAAGAGGCCTTCATTCTCAGGTGAATCTTGTGCCAGCAAAGTGGTTCCAACCATTGCAAGAATGATCAGACTGAAGAAAACATTTGGCCCAAGTGTGCGCACTGGCCCCGATTCGTTCCTCAGAACTTCGCCGCGATTGCCGCAGATGTACCGATCGAAGAAATCGTGGTCGCTGTTTGTATAAGGGTCTTCCACTTCTGGTTTTGCCCGGTTGCTTTCTCGGGAACCACGACCATATCGCCCGGGCGCAGAGCCGCGCCTAACGCACTTCCCGCGAACAGCCCATCCGTATTCCTTCCCACGATCGATCCATCCGCACGGATGACAAAAATAGATCCTTTGTCGGCCAATTGGGTCGGGCCACCCGCCTGCGTCAGATACCACTTCGCGCTTCTGCCCGGCCTGTAGGTGACGGCTGTTTCGTCGTAGACCGCTCCGGACACAAGCACAAAGTTCGGCGCCTTGGGAATGAGCAGCGTGTCGCCGCTGCGGAGTACTACGTCGTTTGCGGTTCCTTCCCATTGCTTCAAGTTCGAAGAGATACGAATGACCATGCGCCCGCTGGGCGGAGTTTCCTGCAGGCGCGCGAGCGTAGTCTCGAGTTGCTGCATGCCACTCTGTTTGGTCATTTTCTTGTCGGCATCATCGCTGGGCAGAGGCGCCAACTCTGCTTCCTCACCCCGGATGCGCTGAACGAGTTCGTTACGCGACTTCTGCTCCATTTGGAGAACTTCCGGCCGCGTGAAAACCGCCCCATAAACGTAAGCCTGAGGCTCAAACCCACCTGCACGCTTCAGGACCGCACTGAGCCGTTCGCCTGGCTTGATGCCGTAGCTTCCGGGGTGCTGGACTTCACCTTGCAAACTTACGGAAGCGCCGATGTCGTTCCAGCCGGAGAGTTGCCGAATCGTCAGCACGTCACCGTCGCGAAGAGTGGGATCCTTACTGACGTCGCTCGAGAGTGCGGCCGGAATACTGACTTCGATGTGCTCGCCTAATTTGTTTTCGCCGGCCTTGGGATCAAAGCGAGTCAGGTCCGCGGTTGCAGTGAAGGCACTGCGCTTGAAGCCTCCCGCCAACTGGATCAGGTCTGAAACCCGTAAATTGCCACTCAGCGGATATCTTCCAGGTTTCAGCACCTCGCCGGAAATTTCAACCGAGGGTGTATCGGCGCGAAACGCATTTTGTTGAATAAGGACGCGATCGCGCGGCTCGAGCAGGATGTTACTGCTCGGGTCCCCTCCGAGGGCCTCGCCAAGCCGGACGCTCGCCATCTTTAAAGAACTATCCGGCATGATCCGAATGATCTGAGCAGAATCCAGCGCGGCATCCGGCGTCACGCCACCCGCCAGCTCGATGGCATCGCGAAAGTGGATCTGCCCCGAGGTCTGGAATGTCCCGGGATTCCGCACTGCTCCACTCACAGAAACCGTCGGTGCGTCTTCAAAATCAAAACGGCTGAAGATGCGCACGGTATCGAGAGGTTTGAGTTGTGGCGATGCCGCAGGATTCGAAAGGGCAGTGGCGAGATCGAAACTTTCAACGTTGGGGTGGTAATCGGGCGGGTTGAGGTGAATGATTTCGGCGTACTTCGTGGAGGGTTCTGGCATCAAGTCGGCGTAGGACGTAATCAGATCCGTCAGCTTCATGCCCGGCTTGTACGCGTATCGTCCTGCCCGCAGCACATGGCCCTGCAGGTAAACGGCGTCCTGGTTGAAAGTCGCGATTGGGAAAATATGAATCTCGTCGCGATCCTGAACCTGGAACGCGGCGAGTTTGGCTTCGATCTCGTTGGGATCCGTCTCTGCTGCGACATCCAGACTCAGCATGGTGCGCTTTTCGTGAGCATCGAGCCGCTGAACTTCTATATGGCTCAGTGAGGCCGTCGGAAGGATTCCCCCGGCCATATCGATGGCTTGCGCAAGCGTTGTCTCACCCTGCAACTCATAGATCGCCGGCCGCCGCACCATGCCGTCCATTTGAACCAACGAACCGACTGCCGGGACGAGCAGCGTATCCCCCGGTTCCAATCGCTTGATGTCGGTGCGCACGCCGCGCAGAAGCAGGTCATACAAATCCACTTGCTGCACAAGTGTGTTGCCTCGATAGTGCTTCACGATACGCATCGATCCATTTGAGGTCGGTCCGCCGGCGGCAAGCATGGCGTTGAGCGGCGTGGAAAGGGAACTCACGTCATACGGGCCAGGATGGTTCACATCCCCGACCACGTAGACGCGCACGGTGCGCAAACGGGAGAGCGACACATCGGCCGAGACGTCGCGGAACTGCGTACGCAGCAATCGCTGCACCGATTGCTGTACATCGCCAAGGGTCTGCCCATTTACGAGCATGGGCCCAATTTCAGGAAGCGCGATACGCCCTTCATGATCGACCGTGCGCACCAGACGTTGGGAAACGCCACCCCAGAGATCGATGGTGAGACCATCGCCTGGCCCCACGACGTAATCGGGAGAGGCTGGAAAATCAATAGGGATCGTTCCCGACGCTGGAGTCGGGTTTTGAAATACCTCCTCGCCAAAACGCCCGATGGCAGCTGAAGAAGTCCCTGAGTGAAGAAAGATGTCGTACATCGAGGGAATATCGGAATAGGGTGACCAGCGGCGATCGACCGCTGGCGCAGCCCCGTCGAGCAATGCTTCGCTGCTACTGGCGACCGCCTTCACGTTTGCGGGCGCTGCTGTGACGGGAGTAGGTTGCGGAGGCGGATCGGGATCCGGCAATGCCATCCGGTCGTATGAGATCGGCATTAGCGCTAGATCGCTCTCGGTCCCGCCCTGAACGCCAGCAGCACTTCCGCCCTGGAGTGGACTAGCGCTTGTTCTGAGCAGCGACCCATTGCCAGTGGTCGGCGGGGGTACAGGATTCGTCAGAAGCTGTCCAAAATCTCTATCCCTTGGCAACTCACCGGGGTTTGAAGTGCCTGTTTGAACGGCGGCTTTTTGCGGCGGCTTCGGCTTGGTCTGGCAGTTTGGATCAGCGCGGTCGGGCGAGGCACCGCATTTGGCCAATTGGTTTTGCTGAGCTTGGGCTTGGGTTTGCTCGGCTGCAACGAGCTCCCGAATCCGCTCCTGTTCCAAGGCAGCCTGCTCGCGCCCTACTTGGGAATCGGGATTTGCCTTGGGCAGCAGATAGCCATAGCTTTGCAACAGGCGCGTCGCAGCGGCGCGGAATCGAACGTCATTCGTCAGCCGCGAGAGAAGGGCTGCGTCAGTTAAGTCGGAATCTCTTACGATCTGCCCGCGATCGGCCGCATCTTTCGCCGCCCAGCGTTTCAATTCCACAAACAGTCCTGGGTTCGCGTTCAAGACGGCTGTAATTTGCGATTCGGAGGCAGCAACCCTGTCGAGATTGTCTCTAGCAAGCTCAGAAGCAGAAATTGCGTTGTCCTGACCTGTCGTTTGTCGGGCAAATGCAGTTGACGACAGGAGCAGACAGCCGGCGCAAACCCAAACAACTGCGCGGAATCGAATCCCAGCCTGGGATACAATCGCGTCGGTCTGAATAGAGGTTGTCAAGATGTCTCTCTCAAATTTGAGATCGCCTTCTCCCGAGCATTACTGAACTCCCGTGGCAGCTCGCGCATTTGCTCTTAATGCTTTGAGAATTCCGGTGTCCGAACACTCCAGCGTCGTCGCATGAATGCCAAGAGTCGCCGAATAATAAACAAAGGAGTTGCCATCCTTGGCCAGTGCCAGGATTTTCATATCCGGATGCCGCCGCAAGAGAAACTCGCATTGACCAGCAGTGAAGGCTGGCGATTTCAGCGTAATGATCAGGAATTCCGGAGTGGTCTCGTCGATCACGCGGAAGATTTCCGACTCGTCTTCAATTTCGGCCACAATCTCAAGATCCGGCTGGTCAGCCATGAGGGACACCAGCAAGTCCCGCATAAGGCGGGGCTGGTTGCCGATAGCGACTCGAATGGATCTACCCATCTGAGCTAGCGCGGACACGATAGCGACGGATGTTTCAAAACGGAACGCCTCAAAAGGGTTCCAAAAAGATCTATCAGTCAAAAGGTGACCGGTTTATCCCAGGACCCTATCAGGTACTAAGCTCGTACCGACTCCCAAGCTGGTGCAGAGCTGGCAGCAACTTCTGGGATGAGAACCGTCCACACGCGAAGCTACTCCGCTTGGACGCAGCCCTGGACGCTATTTATCGGTCGCGTATGATGTTCCCGCGTCCGAGGAGAGAGGCCTGCCCAGGAACGGAGCGTCAACCATCCTTCCAACTCCAATCAGTTTGGGTTTTTAGAGGTGAGCTGGTATCTAGAGAAGCGCGTCATCTATCTCTACCCATTGCGCCGGAAATGGGCCTAGCTAGGCCGGCAGGGGAGCTTGAGACGCTGACTGGCTCTCCTGGGCCATACGCTCCACGACCTCAAAGCGGCCGTTTGCTCCGACCCTGCGAAGAATTCGGTGAACGTGGTTCTTAATTGTTTGTTCGGAAAGATTCAGGTGAGATGCAATCTCCTTATTCGTCAACCCGCGGGCGATCATGGGAACCAGCTCTTGCTGCCGGCGTGTGAGTCGCAGGCCCATTCTCTGCGCACTTGGGATTGAGCTTTCTCTCTGCGCAACCAGCCTGAATAGTGCGGAACAGAGCAACGGAGGACAGATCGCCTCCCCTCGCGCAACTGCTCGAATTGCCCCGATCAGTTCCGCGGCCGATGCGTCGTTCAACAGATAACCACTCACACCGGACTGGACGGCAGTCAAGAATGTGGATTCGTTCAACTCCATTCCGATCATGACGATCTTTATGTTCGGACAGAGGCGCTGCGCCTCGTTGACGACGTGAAAATCCGAAGGGAAGGTGATGACCGAATCCGCTAAAATCACGCCAACTTCCAGGGGCGCGATCAGCGCCGCCAGATTTGAACTTGCGGCAGATTCTCCCGCCACGAAGGTATCTGATGTTTTTCGGAGAATACTGCTCAACGCCTGCCGTAGAAGGCGATTTCCGATAAGCAGGAAAACTCTGATTCGTGAATCCAGGACCACCCCCCTACTAGATTCCGAAAATCCTCCGTACTTTAATGTAAGTCATTAGTCCATGAAGATACACTCTATCCTGACCTTGCGATAGCCAGTGCGATGTTCGAGAGGTCGGCTGGATGTCCGATCACGTCGATGTCTGATTTTCGTTGGATGATGCGGGCTAATGATTTACAGAGAAGATTATTCCCGACAACAAGAAGAAGAGCCCTGATCCGAAAAGCCGGATTCACCCGGATCACACCTCACGCCGGGCGAGAGTCTAATCCGAAGAGTCGTGAAATACAAGATTTACCGTAGTTAATTTTTAGTTATGATCCATCAATTACTCCCGCACGATGGACATAACGACGTATCCTCAGGTATTAAGTCGCTGACTGCGGCGACGGGTGGGAGCGACCCTAGACGACCAGCAGACGCCGCCTTGCAAGCAACAGTACTCCAACACCCAGACCCGTCAGCAACAGAGGAGAAGGTTCAGGCGCAGGCGTTGGATCAGGCGCAATACTCGAATCGGTACTCCACTTGGCCCCACTCGGGCCAGCCGTAAGGTAAACATCCTCAGTAAGCGAATAAGGCGCCGAGGCATTATTTGTAAACGACTCACCGGCGTTGTAGCTCGAAGAGAACGGCCCCAGTGTCCCGATCAGCGTCGTCTCCTGAAGGGCGGTATTGGTATTGTCGAAATAGGCCGAATAAGTTACGGCGCCGCCACCGGAAACCAGGGTTCCAGAGGATTGTAAGGCCCACAGCGGGTCGGTAGCAGTGAAGTCGGTGCCGCTCAGTTGGATGTCTAACGGTGCGGCACTGCCGATGGTAGTTGCGTTGAGCGAGGAAAGATCCATGGTTGCACTGTCACCACCAGTGCTATCGCCACTCGTCATGTTGATCACCCACTGGCCCACGGTCCCACTGAAAATGACGCAGGTCTCGGTACCCCCACCACAGGATGTACCAAGAATGACGCCGGAGGTAAACGCCCCGCTCGTCAACTGCAACGCAAGTGTGTCTGCCTGCGCGCTCGTTGCGCAGACGCACAAAGCCACAACAATAAGAGCCCCTAAAAGTCCCGATACGCCCGAAGCTCGAACCCGACGCAACAAAACCATACCCTAACCTCCCCGTGGCCCTGGATACCCTCAGCTTCTAGAGAATGAGCATTTGCATCTCCAAACTCGCGCGCCAGGATGTCCTTATGTTTCTGTAATATTAGAGTTCAAAGAATTTTGGATCGCCCCTTTTAGGGAACAACCCGGCTAAACATTGCAAGAAACTTCATCTATTCGTTGGCAGTCGAGAGGGCGCATTTTGTGAGTGTGCTCCATTGGGATTGACTTCGCTGCCACCCCGCGGGTCGAAATCCGCGAAGCCCTTATGCCAACGCGAATGCAAATTGCGCATTCATGGCAGATACTTTCCACCTCTGAGCAGGAAGCCGCGAGGCGATGCTTGGAACAGGAACTGAGATTTGGGGCAGAGTTTTTCCCCTTTTTCAAGCAGTCTGAATCAATCTCAGTGCTGATTAATGAGGGACGGCTAACCTACTGATTCACCAAGACCTGAGCTCCCTTAATTCCAGTGAACACTGAAGACTTTGGAATTCGACATGCTGAAACCAGGCTCAGGTGTAGGACAGACATCCGTAGAAAACTACTGAGGAGTTGGCGGAGATGAAAGGCGTGGTACTTGCAGGCGGTACGGGCAGCCGGCTAAACCCGCTCACGCGCGTTACCAACAAACATCTGCTCCCCATTTACGACAAGCCCATGGTGTACTACCCCATCCAGACTCTGGTGAACGCGGGTGTCCATGAGATTCTTTTAGTCACCGGAGGCAAGAATGCCGGCGACTTTTTGCGGCTTCTGGGAAACGGGCGGGATTTTGGATTGAAGCATCTCAACTACACCTATCAGGAAGGCGAAGGTGGCATCGCCGACGCTTTGGCCCTGGCCGAACATTTTGCGGACGGCGACGCCATTTGCGTGATCCTGGGCGACAACATTATCGAGAATAATATCTGCCAAGCCGTAGCGAACTTCGAGAAA
>Ga0207094_1062_pt1 | contig 16918 bp, 13 predicted proteins | sample Alteio_BWMinHeat_90_FD_153518 | JGI IMG/M metagenome (GOLD analysis project Ga0207094, IMG submission 153518) | Enriched cells from forest soil in Barre Woods Harvard Forest LTER site, Petersham, Massachusetts, United States -... | ecosystem: Environmental > Terrestrial > Soil > Temperate forest >... | reverse complement strand
CCGCTCTGCGTTACATCGCAAGGATTGGCCAGGCGGGCGACGGCGCTTATCGAGAATTGGTGCAGATGGCGATCTTTTTGAGAGTCAATGCACGCGTTTGCAAGGAGAAGTGGTAACCACTTATAGAAACGATCATGAACATTACCGGAATTATCGATTCAGAGGCCTCGCTGACAGACATTGTGCTGAAAGCCATGCAAAAAACACCCAACCCCCGTATGAGGCAGATCATGGAGGCAGTGGTCATCCATGCGCATGCCCTGGTGCGGGAGTTAGATTTAACCGAGGAAGAGTTTAATACGGCGCTGCAGTTTATCACTCAGATCGGCCAGGCCACTAACGACAGCCACAATGAGGTTGTATTGGCCGCCGATGTCTTGGGGATATCGACTCTCGTCGCATTGCGCAATAATCCGCAACAGCACGGACAGACTGCCGCCGCGCTACTGGGGCCGTTTTGGCGCACGAACGCGCCGGAGTGTAACAACGGAGACTGTATCTCCCGCTCAAATACGCCTGGAAAACCGATGTACGTTTCCGGCCAGGTACGCGGCGTCGATGGGCATGTGGTTGCCGATGCCTTAATTGATGTCTGGCAGGCATCCCCAGTAGGCCTATATGAAAACCAGGACCCGCACCAGGAAGAAATGAACCTGCGTGGCAGATTTCGAACCGATAGCGAAGGCCGATACCATTTTTTTACTGTGCGACCGGCCGGCTATCCTGTTCCGACATCGGGACCTGTGGGCGTGCTATTGGATAAGCAGCATCGCCATCCGTTCAGGCCGGCGCACATCCACTTCATGGTATCCGCGCCAGGCTTCAAGACCTTGATTACGCAAGTGTTTGCCGATGATTCGGAGTATCTCGGCAGCGACGTTGTGTTTGGCGTTACCAAGGACCTGGTGGGGCGATTTGAGCAATGCGCAGGCAACCAGGCATTTCCAGGGAATAGAAAAAATGCGGAATATGCCTTGGACTATGACTTTGTCCTGGAGCCCGGCATGCCATGCTTCCCAACACCACCCATTAAATAAAGAGAAAGAATATCCATGACTCAACAATTGACAGGGGTACTCACTGGCAAGGTCGCTGTGATCGCGGGCGGCACAGGCGGCATTGGCTATGCAAGCGCCAAACGACTGGCTGCAGCAGGCGCGCGCATTGTCCTTCTTGGGCGAAATGTGGACAAGTTGGCTTCACTTGCAAACGAATTGCCTGGTACAGGACATGGATCAGTCGTGGTCTCTGTGGAAGACAGCAATGCCCTCGAACTGGCGGTATCCAAGATCCAGAGCAGCTTTGGAAGAGTAGATATTCTGGTGAACTCCGCAGGCATGACGAAGGCGATACCGCATAAAGACCTGGATGCGTTGAACGACGTCCTGTTTGACCAGGTGGTAGTCGCCAACTTGCGCGCGCCGTTCGCCACTATCCGCGCTTTTGCCCCTCTGCTCCGGGCGAACGGAGACGGCTTGGTCGTCAACATTTCCTCAATCGCCGCCAGCAACGGCTTAGGCAGCAATGTCGCCTATTGCGCCGCCAAGGCCGGTTTGGACACGATGGCTCTGGCGCTCGGTCGAGCCCTTTCTCCTGAGATTAGGGTCATCAATGTTTCTCCCGGGGTGGTGGACACGAATTTCGTTCCCGGGCGCGATTCTTCGTTCAATGAAAAGCAGGCGGCGACAACGCCTCTGAAACGGATAGGCACGGTCGATGATATTGCGGCGGCGGTGGAGGCGTGCGCAACGACGCTGCGCTTTGTAACAGGGACCACGATACAAGTGGACGGCGGCCGTCATCTTGGGCCGGTTTAGGCCTTGCGCTAAATGGATAAGGGAAGATACAGACCATGCAAGAGAAAGTAATCATTACCTGTGCTGTGACCGGGAATCTCACGAAGCCTGAGCAGCACCCCGGCTTGCCAATTACGCCGCGCCAGATAGCAGAGTCTTCGCTAGAGGCTGCCGAAGCAGGTGCGTCAGTGGTACATATCCACGTGCGCGACCCGGAAACGGGGCGGCCTTCGATGAAACTGGAATACTACCAAGAGGTGATGGAGCTCATTCGGGAAAAAAATTCCACGCTGGTCATTAATCTTACTACGGGTCCGGGCGGACGTTTTGTCCCAAGCGAAAGCGATCCCAAAGTTGCAGCCCCTGGTTCGACGCTGATGCTGCCGGAAAAACGCGTGGAACACATCACTGCCCTCAAGCCTGACATCTGCACGTTGGATTTGAATACGATGAATTCCGGCGGCGAGGTAGTCATCAACACGCCGCGCAATGTGGCGCGCATGGCGCGCGTCATACGGGCGGCCGGCGTTAAACCCGAGATCGAGATATTTGATTCCGGTGATCTTCGCCTGGCACACGATTTGATCAAGGATGGTGTGCTTGAGGGACCAGGTCTTTTCAGTCTGGTGCTTGGAGTGAATTACGGCTTTGGCGCCGATCATGCAACCATGTTGTATGCGCGGAATATGTTGCCGCAAGGGGCTGTTTGGTCCGCCTTTGGCATAGGCAGGCATGAGTTTCCGATGGTCGCCCAGGCCTATCTCTATGGAGGCCATGTGAGGGTAGGCTTTGAGGATAATCTTTTCTTGTCCAAAGGCGTGCTGGCGCCGAGCAATGCGGCCTTGGTGGTGCGCGCGCGGCAAATTATTGAGGCTATAGGCGGTCAGATTGCATCAGCTCACGATGCCCGCGAAATCCTGGGCTTGCAAAAATGAGTGTCGAAATTATTCCGTCCCACGCGCATTGCAGGCCGATAGTGCACTCCAGCGCTTTTGTTGCAGAGAATGCAGTGATATTGGCTGACGTCAGTATCGCCGCGGATGCCTCAGTTTGGTTTGGCGCGGTCATTCGAGGCGACGTACAAAGTATCAGAGTTGCGGAGCGCAGCAATATTCAGGATGCGGTCGTTATTCATGCCAGTACGAATGGACTCCCTGTATTGATCGGCTCGGACGTGAGCATCGGGCACGGCGCCTTCCTGCATTCTTGCTCGATTGAAGATGGCGCGTTTGTCGGGATTGGTGCCTGTGTATTGGATGGTGCAACCGTAAAAATGGGAGGAATGCTGGGGGCAGGATCTGTTTTGACGCCGGGAAAATCCGTCGGCGCGGGGGAGTTATGGGCGGGCAATCCCGCACGTTTCTTGCGAGTGTTGAGTGACCAGGAAAAGCAAGGAATCAGGCTGAATGCTCAACGCTATGTGGCTTTGGCTAAACATTATATGTCGGAATGTCCGGCAATTTATCGAAGGAGTATCAACCCATGAACTCAGTGCGAGTCATAGAAAAAGCGGCAAATATCGACCTACTGCAACTATCCCTGGTTCCCACCGCGATTCCAGTCGCGTCTGAAGGGATGTGTGTGGTTGAGGTGCACAGCGCGGGCGTCAATCCTAGTGATGTAAAGGCGGCTTTGGGAGCCATGCCGCACGCGGTATGGCCGCGCACGCCAGGCCGGGACTACGCCGGCGTCGTACTGGATGGACCTAGCGAACTAGTAGGAAAACATGTGTGGGGGAGTGGTGGCGAACTTGGCATACGCCGGGACGGCAGTCATGGCCGCTACTTGGTCGTGGACACGGCCAGCGTCAGGGAAAAACCGCAAAACGTCTCTTTGCTGGAGGCCGGTGCGGTTGGTGTCCCATTTATCACGGCTTACGAAGGATTCCGCCGCGCCGGTTTTCCTAAGAAGGGCGACGTGGTGCTGATCTTCGGTGGCAACGGAAAAGTCGGACAGGCCGCGATTCAGCTTGCTACCCGTGCGGGGGCAAAAGTGTTCGCGGTCGAGCGCAGCCAGGAACAGTATGTCGGCCACGCTAATTCCGCAATTGAAATGCTGGACGCCAGCAATCTCGATATTGGCAGCTACGTCAAAGAGAAAACCGATGGGCATGGGGCAGATATCGTCTACAACACGGTAGGAAGTCCGTATTTTTCGCAGGCAAACGCCGCACTGGCGATAGGGGGGCGGCAGATATTTATCTCCACAATAGACAAGGCAGTGCCCTTCGATATTTTCGCATTTTATCGTGGCCAGCATACCTTTGTGGGTATTGATACGCTGGCGTTCGACAGCCTGGCGGGCGCCGGGATATTGGACGCATTGACGCCCGGCTTCAATGACGGCAGCCTGAAAGCCTTCCCGGTGACGGCTGACTATACCTATTCCCTGCAAGATAGCCTGAAAGCTTATCGGGCAGTCATACAGGGGGCGCGTGAAAGGGTGGTGTTGACTCCATGAACGTGACAAGGTTTATAAAGGCGCAACCCTACTTCCCCCCGAATCATGATGGCATGCACTGCTTGCGTCTTCAAGGACATGAGGCGGGCCCAAGCGATCAACTCTGGCTGGGGGTATCTCATCTTCTTCCCGGCGGCGGCACCGGTATGGACGCTTCTCCCGTGGAGAAAATGTATGTTGTGCTGAGTGGAACAATAACGGTGATTACTGAGGACGGCGAAACGGAACTGGAGCCATACGACTCCTGTCGTTTGGCTCCAGGGGAGAAGCGTCAACTGAAAAACCGGAGTAACTCTCCAGCTAGCGTTCTGTTAGCCATGCCGTATCCAGCCGGTGCGGCACAGCGACCGCAACTAGCGTTTGAATAACGACGATTACAAAGCTGCCTCATATTGCGGCAGCATTCGATGAACTTGAAGTGAAGATGGAGGAGACACCATGAGCTACATTATTACCGAAAGTCAGGACTTGGACGGAAAACAGGATTCTGAACCGGAGCAGATCAACAGGAAGAAGCCCTGGTATAAAATCTTGTATGTACAGGTGCTATTTGCGATTGCGATCGGTGTGTTCGCCGGGCATTTCTATCCAAGTTTCGCGGTGGACATGAAGCCTTTTGGGGATGCTTTCATCAAACTGATCAAGATGCTGATCGGCCCTATCATCTTTTGTACGGTCGTCTCCGGGATCGCAGGGATGCAAGATGCGAAAAAAGTCGGCCGGCTGGGAGGGAAGGCGTTGTTGTACTTCGAGGTCGTATCGACCTTTGCCTTAGTAATTGGCTTGTTGGTTGGAAATTTACTGAAGCCCGGTGCCGGATTCAATATCAACCCTGCGACGCTTGATGCGAAAGCTGTCATGGACTATGCAGGCAAGGCCAAACAACTTAGCACAACCGACTTTTTGATGAATATCATCCCCAATACCGTGGCTGATGCATTTACAAAAGGGGATATCCTGCAAGTCCTCTTGGTTTCCCTGATATTCGGCTTTGCGCTTTCTCTGCTCGGAAAAAAATGTAAGCCTGCGTTGGACATGATAGATGCTGCCTCGCACGCAATATTTGGCGCGGTGAACATCGTCATGAAATTCGCCCCTTTGGGTGCTTTTGGGGCAATGGCATTCACGGTAGGCAAGTATGGTGTTGGTTCCTTAGGGCCGCTAGCAAAATTGATAGGCTCGTTCTATCTGACCTCGTTACTGTTCGTATTTGTGGTGCTGGGGCTAATCGCCAGGTACTCTGGATTTAGCATTCTTAAATTCCTTGTATATATTAAAGAAGAGATATTTCTGGTATTTGCCACTAGCTCCTCCGATACGGCTTTGCCTACCCTGATGAAAAAAATGGAACAGCTCGGCTGTTCTAAATCCCTGGTCGGATTTGTGGTGCCGACCGGATATGTTTTCAACACCGACGGAACGAGCATTTATATGACGATGGCTGCGCTGTTTGTGGCGCAAGCGACGAATACTGAGCTTAGTTTGACGCAGCAATTGGCAATACTGGCCGTAGCCATGCTGACGTCGAAGGGCGCCAGCGGTGTCCAGGGTGCTTCCTTTATTGCGCTGGTTGGAACACTGGCGGTCGTGCCGACGATACCGGTTGCCGGGATGGCGTTGATTCTTGGCGTGGATCGGTTCATGAGCGAGGCGCGTGCGTTAGTCAATATGATAGGGAACGGTGTCGCCACCGTCGTGATGGCACGGTGGGAGCGTGAACTGGATACTGAAAAGTTAAAGGTTATTTCCTAAATACTTCGCGTGGGATGAGCCCTTCGAGTTAATCTGCCGGTAGCGAAAAATTCCTATCTACAATTTAACCAGTGTGGGTTTGATCCCAAAAAAAGCGCATGCGGCCGCTGCCAGTGCGGCAGCGGCCGCGGCGATCGCTGCTATCTGAAACGCCGCAGTCAAAGCGGGACCATGCAATGCCAGAATCATGCCTAGCAACGCCGTAGCAATCAGGCCGCCAGAGCGTGCTACGGCGCTGTTGAAGCCGGAAGCGACCCCCGCGTGGAGCGAATCAACGGAAGCCAGAACTGCCGTGGTCAGCGGCGCGACCGCGCCGGCCATGCCTAGTGCGATGACCAGCATGGCCGGCAGAGTGGTAGTCCAGTAACTGCTGCCATAGCCAATACGGGTGGTCAGCAGAAATCCCGCTGCGACAATGAGCGGGCCTAGCGTCAGTGGCAGGCGCGGACCGATTTTTCCGGACAAGCGGCCAATCGTAGACGACGCAAGCGCGATGACGACCGGAAGCGGAAGCAAAGCTGCGCCTGCCGCGGTTGCCGAGTAGCCGTCCACTTTGATCAGCACGAACGGCACCAGCAGCGTCAGTGCACCGAGCGCTCCGTATAGCAAGAACGTCAGTAGGTTAAGTGCGGTAAAACCATGTGAGGTAAATAATGTGAGCGGTAGCATCGCGTTTTCGCCGGCATGCTCTTCTGTCCTAAGAAAGAACAGCAAGAACACGATGCCAATGCCAATCGCCGCTGCCACCGTCCAGCTGAGCTTTCCCTCAGAGGATGCGGTCGTCAGGCCCCAGGTCAAGCTGGCAAGACCGCTGCTGGCCAGCGCGGCTCCTGGTAGGTCGAGTTTCGGTCTTTCTGGATTAGGTTCATTATGCAGGTAGCGGGCACCGAGATAAAGCGCGACCGAGGCAATTGGCAGGTTGATCAGGAATATCGTGCGCCAGCCGACGATATCAATCAACCAGCCGCCCAGCAATGGGCCGATGGCGCCGGCAGCCGCACCGATAGCAGCCCAAGTCCCAATCGCGCGGCCACGCTCCTCGCCGGTAAAATTGGTGCCAAGAATGGCCAGGCTGTTTGGCATCAGCAGCGCTGCACCGCTACCTTGCAATACCCGGCCCACAATCAGCCAGCCCAGTGTTGGCGCTCCCGCGCACAGAACCGACGCCACTGCGAATAGGAAGATGCCGAGTAGCAGAAGGCGCTTTCGCCCGAACCGGTCGCCGGCTGCACCGCCCAGCAAGAGCAGCGCACTTAAGGGTAGCAGGTAGCCGTTGACGATCCATGATAAGCCGAAGGCGTCGGCGCCGAGATTGCGCCCGATTGCGGGCAGGCCCACATTAACGACCGAACCGTCGATGAAAGCGAGACTGGACGCCAAAATAGTAGTGGCAAGAATCAAACGCGGATGCTTGTTTGTTGCAAGGCAGAGCGTTTCCGGCATTGTTGTTGCCATCGAGCAATCGCAGCCGGGCGGAAGGGAAGCGCTCATGATGTTAAAGACGTGAAAAAGCGAGACATAAGCTGCGGTTGTTCATAAACTGCTCCCAGTGGGCAGGTGTGCGTCGATCCGAGTGATACCTGCCATATTTCACACTCCAAAGAGGGCATGTTCTGCCGGCTCTCGGCTTCAGGGTCCGTATCTGCCATTTGATGTTGCAATGGACCTATAGTTTTTTTATGTCATTCAAGTTGCGACTTTTTAAACGTAGCGTACACGCGTCGTGACGGCACGATTACGACAATTTTTGTCCCGCATGGTTTCAAGCGCTGAAACATGACGCGACCCCCTATACGAGCGGCTCGTTCCTTGATCCCCTTGATACCCCAATGACCTTCGGGAGCACCCATAGTCAGAACTCTCTCGTCTATACCTACGCCATCGTCAGACACGGTTATTAAAAATCTCCAAAGCCCAAACGTTAAATTGGTTGTGATGACTGTGGCCTTTGAATGACGAAATGCGTTGATAAGCAATTCGCTGACTATTGGCACTAGCTCATCACGCGCCATTTGATTAAGTGGTCGAGGGGAGCCTTCGACCTGTGCTTTAAATCGAATTCCATATTGACTACTCAGCCCCATTCCAAATTGCACGAGCCTTGTCACCTGGTCGCCTGATACAGAAGAGTGCAATCTTAAGGCCTGAACCTTGCCGCATCCTTCGACGAACGCATCCTCGGACATCTTTGTTAAGAGATCCAGCTTTTTCTTCAACGTGGGGTCTGTCATGCTGGCAGCAAGCGAGTCGAGCTGAAGAACCAGTGCCTGAGTACTCTGTAGAAGGGTGTCATGCAGATCGCGGGCGATAACCTCGCGCTCATCCAAGCGTATCCGCATGCGATTACGCTCACGAGAAGTGGCCATCCTTACCTGTAGTCGAACCATCGCCCAAAGAACTGCCAGCGCCAAGGCAGCTACCGCCATGCGGAACCACCAAGTCTCAAAGTATTTCGGTGCAATAGCGAACGAAACGGAGGAGGGCGCATTGCTCCATGCATGCCCGCCGTACGTTGAGCGGACCTCGAAAGTGTAGTCGCCCGCTGACAGGTGAGTATAGGACGCCTTTCTGTCGCTACCCGCTTCTTGCCATGTGCTATCGAACCCTTTCAAGCGGTACTGGAAGCGGACGCGTGAAGGAAACGTAAGTTCTGGAGTCGTATAGCTGATTTGCAGATTGCGCGCGTCTTTTGGCAGCCGCAATGACCCGCCCGTCAAATCGTAGTCTTCATTTCCGTTAGATACCTGCTCAATGATGGGAAGGCTCAAGCGCGGTTCTTGCAGGAGTTCCTCAGGATCTATCCAGGCCGCCGCAGTCTGCCCGGTGATCCATAGACGCCCGTCGCTTCCAAGCGTCAACGTAGGCAGCGTATACGTTTGCGCGGGTAGTCCAGGCACGCCGTCTTCGGAGTCAAATAGCCGATAGGGCATGGCAAAATTATGATCGGACGTAGCGCGGCGAACATCCCTACTGTCGATCTTGAAGAGTCCCTCTAGTGTATGTACCCATAAATTGTTTTCCTTGTCGAATACCAGTCCGCTGATGTCTTCCAGTTCATGCACGCCGGCCAGCTTCAGCGTAGAAAAAGTACCGTTGCCGAACATTTGCAAGTGGCTGTCGCCACCTAGCCAAAGCTGGCCATTGCGGGCGACAATGACTTTAGTAATTCCTGCAGACAACCCATCACGCTCTGAGTATTGTTTGATTTCCTCCCGATTGATCGATACCAGGCGATTTTTATCAAAACCCGCCCAGATGACGCCTGACGGGTCGGTATGCAGCGACACCGGACTGCCAATATCGTTAAACGGCACCCATTTGCCATCGTCCAGTGTGGCCATTTTCATGTCCCGGCCGCGATATGAGAGCCACAGCTTGCCGCTATTGTTAAGCGTGATTGCTTTGACAACTCCACCCCCTTGAACAGGAAGCTTTGCAAGCATGACCGGATTGCCGGGAGCCAATTGCCATAATTCATCCACAGTTGCGGCAAACACGGATCCGTCAGTGGTGGCGGTGTGGGTTGCTAACGCCATCTTTGGTATATCGGTTTGTGTCGTTTTTGCTTGGTCATAGTGAAGCACGTTGAAGTTGTCGCTTCCTATCCAGACATCGCCATCCTTGCCGGGCGCGATTGAAACCATGGTGATGCCAGTGGGAAGAGTCAGCTGCGAGAATGAGGACGGCGTAAACCGGTCTAAGCCACTTTCCGTGCCGGTCCATATATTGCCCTTGCTGTCCTCAAACACGTTGGCGAAGTTTCCGGTCAAGCCTCCCGATCGATTGAGTTTTTCATCGACAGAAAATGGGGTATCCCCTGTCGGCAGATTCGACAATGCTCCCAGAAAATGCACACCATCATTGGCCGTGCCCACCCAAACATTCCCTCGTCGGTCTACAAGCATCCGTCGCGCATAGTAGGGTATGGGTATGCCAACCTCATCGAACTTATCTCCGCGGTCAATGAAGCGGCGTATGACATGGTCGCGCATGGCAACAAATACGTTGTGCTCTGAACCCGTTGATACGGATATTGCTCCTTTGAAATCAATCCCGGTGTCCTTGAAATGGGACTCGCCTTCGCGGAGTACCAACACACGACCTCCCCTGGTGGCTGCCCATATATTGAAGTACTCGTCTTGAGAGATAGCCGCAATATCAGGCGGCGATGGTTCTTCATCGACCCGCTTCCATTTGCCATCAACAAACTTCATCAGGCCTGGAAACGCGTAAGCCAAGATGTTTCCTTGCCGATCCTGCAGAAATTCAGCTGTCCTATTCGACCATCCAGCGTTGTTTTCGTAGTTGCTTATGTGCCCATGATTGATGAAGCTGATACCCGGCACGTCGTAGGATACCCACAGTCCTCCTGTGTTTGGCGCGAATATCCGTTGAACTTGTTTACCGAGCAATTTCTCGCCCGGGTAGGGTATAAATGATTGAAAACGGTGGCCGTCGAAACGGCTCAAGCCCTTATCATCGGTGGCCCACAAATACCCGTCACTAGTCTCTGCCAGTTGCATTACCGCTTGCGGCGCACCATCCTTCTTGGTGAAAGCGGTGTGCTGGTAGTGATTAAGAGACCAAGGACGTGACGACGCCGATGCAGCCTGAGCGCCTCCTGCAAGCACCCAGGCAACAACGACAAGCAGCATGGTGCGTAAGCAAAATGGTTTCATGTGAAATCAATCTCAGGCCGAAGCATTTAGAGGTACTCACTGCGACCTAAGACTAGCTCTGCGCTTCGATACGCTCTCAAGGGTGCGTCGCGACCTGATTCGGGATATTGACCAAGCAACTATTACTATCAAGTAGGGTCTATTGCCTTTAAGGCATAAAAAGATAATAAACTATAGCTGGCCATGAATGTTAACTTAATAACAGAACGTGCATAAAACCGACATTATCAAATATTGATCCACAAAATTATCCCCAATTATTGGATTTGAATAGTCGTTGTCAGGTCGGTTTGTACTCATCTGAACCGCATGGTCGTGACGGAGCTTGCAGCCGGCCGCGGCGCAGGATTTTGAACCCTGTGCACCTTCCGTTCATCTATTTCCGCCATTTGAGGGCTAGTGCAATTGACGAGCTCCAGCGAATAACAGGGGTTAGTTGCGATCCCCTTGGGGATGCCAACAACACTATGGCAACGCTGAGCAATTAGTCGAATGACAGTTTTACGCCAACATTGCTGTAAGAGCTAGATTTAGCGCGGCCTGCAGGATGTAGGCGAATCCCCCTTTCTCCGCCAAAATACAAATGCCCGCGCAAGCGGGCATTTTTTTTGGGCAGAGAAAAACGAGCCAAGAGTTTGGCTCGTGTGGGGGATGAGAAGGGAATCGCTTGCAAGCGATTCAGCGGCCTGCAGGATGTAGGCGAATCCCCCTTTCTCCGCCAAGTATTTATAAGGCTCGTGCGAATAAGTTCGGCTCAATGTAGCGGGTTGCAGGGGGGGCGAATTCTTCCGTGTTGGCAGCAAATCCTGGTTTGGCGGTCACCGCTTCGTGCCGAATTCCAGGCCACCGACGATTCCCGGAACTACCTTGCGAAGGTGGTTGGCGAATTCAAGCAAGTGAGGTGACTGGGTGCCGGTGCGCGGCCAGGTTGCTTCGAAGCTGATCGTAACATCCCGGCCAGATTTGTCGGCGATCGGAGACGAAGCGTGCCCACTCGCTATCACTTTCGATTTTGGCAGTATCGCCGAGCCGATACCCAATGCGGCCCACTCTTCCAGCACCTGGTAGCTCATGGCTTCGCCCGAGTATTCTTGGAGCTTGCGACGCTGGCTGCGGAACAGAGCGCGGGTCGCGCGCGACAACCCACAGGCGTCGGGCACCATGACATAGGTTTCATTCGCAATGTCTTTGAGTTGCACTGAACGCCGGGACGGGTCGCTCGGCCGCACCGCTCCTCGGGGGATGAAGATCAGCGGTTCTTCATACAGGAATGTGGCGATCCACGTTCCTTTGTGAACATTTGCGACGCCGAAAACAAAATCCAAGAGCCCTTCATCGAGCATGCGATAAAGGTCCGTCATGTTCATCTCGCGCAGCACCACGTCAACGTCTGGATTGCGCAACCGGAACGGCTCAATCATCAGCCCCAACAGGTTTGCACTGATCAATGGCGACGTGCCGATGCGGATCAAACGCTTGTCTGGACTGAGGAAAACCTGAGTCTGATGAACCAGGCTGGTCTGCGCGCTCAGCACCTCATTGATGTAGGGCAGGACGTGCGCCCCAAAGGGCGTCAACGCGACCTTGCGAGTCGTCCGCACGAACAAGCGTTCTCCCAATTCGTTTTCCAGTTGCGCGATGCCGTTCGACAGCGTTGGCTGGGTCACGCAGCACTCCGCTGCGGCGGCCGTGAACGAACCCGTGGAAGCGATGGCATTGGCAAATCGAAGTTGGCTGAGGTTCATGCGTTAATCATAGCTTAAATGAATGAATTGCATGCGAAAACACAATTTCCGAATGAGAAGGAGAATGGGTAACCTTCATGCATGTCGGCATCCCGCCGGCGGAAACCTTAAAGAGAATGAAAATGGTCTATTTGCAAATCAGCCTGAATGTCGCCGCGAAGGATCGTCCAGCGGCCGCTGCGATCTACACCCAATTCAAAGGCCCGTTCCTAGCTCAGGCGAAGGGGGCGCTGTCCAAGAGCCTGCTGATCCGAGATGAAGACGTACAGGTCCTGCACGCCTTTGATTCGGGCGAGAGCGCCAAGGCCTACCTCGCCAGCTCACTTTTTAGCCAAGACGTGGTCACTGCGCTGAAACCGCTGCTGCAAAGCTCACCGGATGTTCGCATCTACGAGTCGGCCTGAGCAACTACGAACTTACCCTGCTTTATTCCTCACCTGGGGAACATCATGACCTAGGGCCTGTTAACATTTAAATTGGGTGTGCGAATGGGTCTAAAACATTGCAGGGCTAGGCACCGAAGTTACATGCGGCACCGCTTGGTTGATCCTAGCCAGCGGCCCGTAACAACGCCCTGCGGTGTTTTAGACACATTCCCTCCGGGTTCATCCTCGGCGGCCCCTCCAAAACGCACGCCGGACTGCGTTTTGGATTGAACGCATCTCATAATTTAAATGTTAACAGGCCCTAGACCTTCCAACGTATCTTCGCCAAGCCATTGACTTCGATCAACCCGGGTTGATTGCGTTGGCTTATGTAATTAGATAACGAAATCAGATGCGTGACCAAACTCAGAATAAGACGCCCTCGACATTCTTTCCACGGTCAGCCATTTCGCTGATCGCTTGACGCTTTGGTCCGCTTTGTTGCGGTTTTCACCGATTTCACAGAACTATCCGGTTTTTGTGCCACCTTTTTCTGCGTACGAATTGTGATTCCCTCGAACAAGGCATCGATCAATTGATCCGCGTGCAGTTCCGCCTGCTTCGGCGTCATGGAGTCAACGCCATAGATACCCTTTAGCATATTGAGCGAGGATTGTACCGAGGTCAGCATGCCGGTCATCATGATACTTCCGTATTCGATAGGATAAGGTTTGATCAGGCCCTGATCCTGGCATTCCCTGATAAGGGTATCCAGTCTTGCATGGAAGGGTTTCATGTAATTTTCAATAATCCAATCCAGCCTCGGCCCGCCTTGAGCGACCTCCTTGAACACCAGCGTATGCGCGGAGGGATGCAGTACATTAATCACAGTGAAAGTCTTCAATTGCGCTTTCAGGTGTGTCAGAGGATCTGCCGACTCCAATGTCTGATCGACGGCTCTGGAGAACTCCTCCGCCTCGGCGTATGCACTCGCCACAACAGCGCGCCACAACCCCTCCTTGCCGCCAAAATGGTAATTCAATAGAGGCTGCTTGACGCCCGCTCTTTGTGCAATTGAAAGCACAGAGGCTCCTTCAAATCCTTTCTGCGAAAACTCGATCTCCGCCGCCTGGATCAAGCGCAGTTTGCCGGAGAGGTCAGGGATTACCGGCGGAGGCGCCTCTGGATTGAACAGCTTTGTCATCCCCTTGGGGATGGCTGGTTTGGATGGCTTGGTTTCTGACTTCATATTTTTTTCATGGGTGGTAGCGCTGTTTGATTGTCCCTGGCAGATAGAAGCTTGAGGGGTTTCATAAAGTTTTCCGCTTGACTCTCATTATACGGGCTGGCGAGGGCGTTTAATACGCCACGCCCGCGCCATACATCTGCCGATGACGCATGTCACCGATATCCAAATCTCCGTTTTAAATCGCTGTTGACAAGAATTTTATATGCATATAAGCTTAATTTATACATATATAAATGTGGTTGATAATTATATAAATTTTTTAATTGTTAAAACATGGTATTGGCAGACAACATTTCAACAACGAGGTCAGGTATGCGTGAAACAGACATCCCAGTTCTTATCGTCGGTGCGGGTCCGGTGGGCATGCTGACGGCGGCGTTACTGGCGGATCGGGGTATTGAGTCGCTGATCATAGAGCAGCGCCAGGATCTGCACTTGGCGCCGCAAGCGCATGTCATCAATAGCCGCACCCAGGAGATATTGTCGGAAATCGGCATCGCGGATGAGGAAATCAAAGGTATTTCCACGCACGCGGACAGCGCCCGTAATGTGACCTGGCGGCGTACCTTGGCCAGCGGAGACCTCGCCAGTATTGATATAGGCAGCCAGGCTTATACCGGGAAGCTGGAAAATGTCAGCAGCAAAGTCACGACAAACATTCCCCAGCATCAACTTGAGCGCATGCTCTTCAAGCATCTCTCGCGACGGGTTCTGTGCCGGACAGCGTTTGGGCAGACCTGGCTTGGCGCGGAGCAATTCAAGGATCATGTCGTGTCACGACTGAAGGATATGGCGACTGGGGAGGAATATCGAGTACGAAGCAGCTGGATCGTGGCGGCAGATGGTGCAAGCAGCAGGGTGCGCCGGGACTGTGGTATCGAGATGATTGGCAAGACCGATCTCGCTAACCTCATCACCATTAATTTTGAAGGAGACATCAGGCACCTGGTTCAAAACAGTCCGTCGATTCTCTTCTGGATCATGTCGGCCAAGTGCCCGGGAACTTTCATTGTCCATGATGAGGCGCGTTACTCGGTGTTCATGACGCCGTATTTTCCTCCCCATGAATCGCCAAAAGACTATCCCGTTGAGCGTTGCGAGCGCATTTTGCGTTCCGCACTTGGCGACGACAAGATGCCGGTGCGCGTGACCTCCATTTCCAGCTGGACGATGCAATCGCATACTGCGCAGACTTACTCAAAAGGGCGAATTTTTCTGGTGGGGGATGCGGCGCACAGATTCCCGCCTACTGGTGGGCTGGGGCTTAACACGGGTGCGGCCGACGCGCAAAACCTTGCGTGGAAACTGGCGCTGGTGATAAAAGGCAAAGCAGATCGAGCACTACTTCAAACCTATGAATCGGAAAGAAAACCGGTGGCGCAGGTAAACGGGCAGGCAAGCACCGACAACCATCACAAGATGAGGGAGGTTACCGATGCCTTGGGCTTGAACCTGGATCATTTGCCGATGATGGCCAGGTTGCGGGCAAGTGCTCCAGTTCGCCTTTTGCCGCGAGCCTTACGTAGCGCTTGCAAAAACCTTCTGGTAATTCCTATCGAAGCGCGAACCAACAAGATACAAAAGGCCGCAACGGACAACTATGCAAACAGAAAAAGTGCAGTGCAACAAGCAGCTGAGGATCAGTTCGCGCATTTCAACACGATAGGCTTGGACCTTGGATACGTTTATCGCGGCAAGGCGATAAGCAATGACGGCTCCAGGCCGCCCCCGGTCGGCAACCCGGTGCTGGATTACACGCAGTCATTTTGTCCCGGTGCGCGCTTTCCCCATTTCCGCCTGGCAGCACCAGCCGGTGTGAAGAAGTCCTCTTATACGCTGATTGGTGGTGACCGGTTTTTGTTGGCCGGAATGGGATGCCATGGCAAGACGGCAAGCCAGTTCGCTGGTGCGATCGCAGAAGCGCTTGAAGTGGCGATCGACGCTGCTGATCTCAATATCGTCACGCATCCGGACGACGCAAGCCGTCTCGCAAATCTCAATGATCAACGACCGGACGGTCTTTTCCTGGTCCGTCCGGACGGTCACACGGCCTGGCGTCACAACCGATCAGAACCGGTGCAAGTCGCGGAACTGATCACCGTATTTGCCGATTTGTTCTGTCTGGATCGCCCTGACCAGATGAACAAAGTCGCTGCATCTTCTTAACAATTCAAGGTGTCACCGTGATTCAAGATCAAACAAAAAGCCATGTAGTTAAAGACCATGTGCCGGCACCTGTTGCCATCGTGGGCGCGGGTGTCGCAGGATCGGTGCTCGCGTTGTTACTGGCAAAACGCGGCATCCGTACTCTACTGGTAGAGCGCGAGATAAAGACAGACCCGCACCCGCGTGGCAACGTCTGGTCGGTCCGGTCAATGGAGACGTTGCGCGCGATTTCCCCGGATCTGGCGGACGAACTACGTGAGGCCAGTTCAGCTCCGTTGAAGTTGCGTTACATCACTTGGTGCACCTCCTTGGCCGGCGTGGATCTGGGTCGATGTGTGCCGATCGGCGATCCAGCGTACACCGCTGATTTGCTGGCATGCAGTCCCTGCCGCCCTTTGCACCTCTCGCAAAATGTCGCCGATCCGATAATACGGGACAGGGTGCTTGGCAACCCGCTGATCGAATATCTCCCGGGTCATGAGCTTGATGCGCTTGCGCAAGACGCAGAACGCTGCGGGATCACACTGACTGACTGTCGCACAGGAAAAAAAATGCAACGCTCGGCACTGTACGTCATTGGCGCCGACGGCGCCGCAAGTGCTACCCGTCATCTGATTGGCATGAAGTCGGCATGTTCACCAATGCAGTCTGTCGCCCAAATCCATTTCCGGGCCAGACTGGAGCACCTGACGTCGGCCAGACCAAG
>Ga0207094_1060_pt1 | contig 17197 bp, 21 predicted proteins | sample Alteio_BWMinHeat_90_FD_153518 | JGI IMG/M metagenome (GOLD analysis project Ga0207094, IMG submission 153518) | Enriched cells from forest soil in Barre Woods Harvard Forest LTER site, Petersham, Massachusetts, United States -... | ecosystem: Environmental > Terrestrial > Soil > Temperate forest >... | reverse complement strand
AAGAGTTCTGTGACTTATCGGCAAATCGATTGGATTGTCTCGAACGATTCATCAGGAAAGGAAAAGTATAAAGCTCTTTGTATTTTCTTGTTTGTCACCTACGCTGACTGGTTCAAAGAGTATAGGAATCTGGAATTCCAAACCGACGATCTATACAAAATAGTTATCCAATTACTTGAAGAATGGTGACCCAACCCCACATGCTAAGACAAGAAAAACCGGTGCGTGTAAGAGAAGCTAAATACAAACCCACCCCCCCAAGAAAATTACGGAGAAGTAAAAATTGCGTATAACACCACCAGGCGGGAAACCGCGGGCATGCTCCGCATTGCGGTTTCGCAAATGGCCTGGGAAGGCTGCGCGGCAATTCATAAGCTGCGGCGCTAACTTTCTTTGCTGTCTTCTGAGGTAGGCTTCGTTAGCGCCGCAGCTTTTCTTCATTGCGGGCTGCGGGTGTTCGCTTCGGGGTCGGTACTCCCCACTCCGCTCACATCCTCAGAAAGAAGAGGGTGAAACCCATTCCCAATCAAGCGCCGGCGGCTTGGGCGCGTACGTCCGGACCTTGCCCTGCCAGTTGTGCACCGGGTTTTGGGTCTCAATAAGAGTGACGGTTTTAGGTAGGCTTTTCTTCGGTGTAATCTGATCCCCTGGTTTCGGACGCAACTATCAGGTAGATTTGGCCTGAGAAGGAGTGTTCAGTGGAAACTGGGGATCGAGTTGGAAGAATACGCCAGAGGAACTCGCTCGACATTTTCCGGGAACCAAATTAATCATTATAATTTCCTAAAACCAGGGACAGTTCTACTAACATCAGAGGCAGTTTATGGCGAAACGGGATCCAAAAGGAAAAATCGAAATTCGCATCCAACCATCAATGGGAAAGGACGATGGAATCAGTTCGGTAGCCGCAGGGACCCCTTCCAAAGTCAACCCGGTGCTCAGCCCAGAGCAAATCAACTTAATCCAAACATCCATCACTCAGCTTATGTTTGATTTTCGACCGGAACCGCTTAAACCTGTTTCTGGGAAAATGACCATGAAAGAGCTAGCAATTGAGCTCTCGTTTGGAGTTGAGATTGGCACTGGGTCAGTACTTTCCCTTATAATTGGCAATTTGAATGCAAATGCCGGCATTAAAGCAACGGCCACATGGAAGATTTAGTCACCGATAACGAGGATTTCGGAAGTTGCCTTAGGTACCGATCCGGTGAGGTGATTGCGCTCATGGAGCAGCCTCCGGATATTTCCTTGAATAGCTATACGACCAATCCTCAAAGTATCGTAGTCACTGCCGCCGATGTACAAGGACCTTATTTGGTTTTACTGAAAACGACACCTGGAATGGAAATAGGGCTAGTAAGTTCGGTCTTGAAAAACCGCTATACCAAATCCGCTAGTTTTAATTACTTGCTCAGGGAGTCCGGAAATTTCGAGATCGCAAAACCCTTTTCCAATTCTAATTCACCTACTTGGTATGAGTTGAATCAGGCTAAGCTCGTCAAAACCAACCTAGGCGATCCCAGGGACTTGCTTTCGATTGCGGTCGATGTAAATGAAGACCATTGTCTGGGAGTGCTGAAAGCAATGAGCGCAGGGGCTGGAGGCTCCACACCAGTAAGGTGCTTGGGGCTGGTCATCGGAAGAGAGTCGCCCGATGCATTGACACTTTTTGACTACTCGAGTGCACTACTAAAATTGGTGCCATACCGTAAGAATATCATATCCGTAAACATGTCGGTTGATTTCGCTGGGGTTTGCAGCAGTGGAAAAGCGGATACGGCGTACCTTCGCTCTCCTCCGTTTTCTATTCCCGGTTTTTCGTTTCCAATTTTCGAGGATATGATTGAGTCTTTACTTTCCCCACTTCATGATCCTGAGATGGATTTCAAAGAGCAGGAAGAAATATTTAAAGGCTATGTTAGGCCAAGGCTATTTGCCTCAGCAGGCAATCATGTTGGAAAGGGGGTACGGAGTTGGAGATTGGGGTATCCAGCGTTATTACCTTCAGTTTGCGCAGTCTCACTTCATAACTCAGGCCAGGACGGCCGGGCTACTTTGGCTGATTCGGCATCTATTCCCGCGAGCTTCTTCATGAAGCCAGTCCTTTCTCTTGATGCACAAGAATTACGAGTCAACGATTGTCGTTATGATGGAACCTCGTTTGCTAGCGCGTTTATGGCAGGCCGCTATGCCAAATTAGCAGTCACACATACCTTCCTCAGGTGCCTTGGGCCGCTTGGCGCCACGGCGGACATAATGTCCAGATATGGGGTTGAGCCTCTTGCCATCCATCCCAGCGAAGGCAGTGCATGGATGCCTGTTCTTGTACGTAGTTCGAATAAGGCGCCGGATGATGAAAAGACAAAGGATGAAGATGCAGAATGTTGCGGCCTGGCTTTTGCTCTCAACCGCCGATTCGCCCCTTTCATTGAATTTGGCATCCATGGCTCGATGGTAGCGCTTTCTTGTTGGTGTGCGATAAACGATATTGATGAAGCCGAATTGGTGCCCTTCGCCAGGAGTTTCGGCGATATCGATGTTCTCTATTTGGGTAGCGTACTCGAGTATTTACGGGAAAGAAAATCTGTGAGTGGTCAATCCCACCGGAGTACAGCCGTGTCATTTGAATCCGAGGTGCGGGGGGTCGTTCGACAGTGGATGGAAGAAACATATTCAAGGGGATGGGGGACGCATGCACGTTTTGGGGTTGACCTGCATCCGTTGAATCAACGCCCTGGAGGGATAGAATATCTCCGCGGGATCTCACCGATTCTTGGGTTGGCGGCGACTGACAACGGAATCATTGATCCTTTTGGTGGAATAGCGGAACTTCGCGACGGGAATTCAACTTTTTACCTGCCCGATGAAGCTGCAGTTTTGAGGGGAAATCCGACAATTAGATCCGGTGGGATCGTCTTGGGGGAGGGAATTCTGAATTGGATTTCTTCAGTGATGCTCATCCGGATTGTCGCGTGCGGCCTGGGTAAGGCTGAACTCGCTCCTCGATTGGATGCTGGTTCAGTCATGAAAGTTCACGCCGCACTTGACAGAGCGAAAGCATTTAATACAAAGACTCCGGCAGGATTGTGGTGGCCCGTTCCAGAGGCCTTTGACCCGTTCGAGCGTTTTGATCGGAGAGATGACCGGGTCCTTAATCTTCTGGAAAGGGCCAGGACTTCCGCAGCCAATCATCCTGAAGCAACAAATTTAATCGATCGAATTCGATCAATTGCAGAAAGGTAGTCGCGAAATATCGGCTTTTTCCTGCTATCAAATCACTCCTTAAGTTTCGGTCATTTTTAGGGTATAAATGGCTTTAATGCTCTTCACTACTGTATATCATCTTCAATCGGAAACAAAAATTCCAAGAAAGAAAAAGGACCTATTGGATGTTTTGAGGGTTTTCTTTGAATGGAGTGCGGATTCAAAAGTTGCATTGGTACGTCCATTCTGCACTCTTCGATATGGTACGCACCTAAAGCAACAATTCCAGCCTGGATTTGCGCAATCTCCATTTCAACATTCAGCGCATCATCATTTCCAACTGCTTGAACTCGATCTCATTCTGCAAATGAAATAAGTCCGAGATATTGGTCGCCGGGGATCTCTCGAAAGTATTCCGCTTTACAGGACTGTCCAAGTTAGTGGCTCATTCGCCTATTGTCCTGGTTATCATAGTGGCATTCTTTGAATGCAACTATTCGGATTCGGATAAATGCGATTAATTTTCTTCTCACTCAGTATCTTTGATTCCACCTACTAGTAAAATAACCAGATTATTTTACTATACTCATCGAAATAATCGAAATTTTTAGGGTAGCTTTTTTTCGCACCTCTCTGCGCACCCATGTTAAAAGGGTGTGAGAAATATCGTATTTACTGATGTCTCAAAAATATTGAGGGATCATGTTTATAGATAAACCTTCTGTCAGTCAGATACTTCGAGAATCAGGGTTACCTTCCTCTATTAGAACTATAGAGGGATTGATAAATAAAAACATACTCAGGTCTAAACTTAAAAAGGGTAAGAGAGTCATAGGTGAAAAGAGTCTAGGGAGATACATAGGGAAAGCAAGGGGATTTACTCCTGGTGTTGAGAGATACATCTGTGTATACGTCAGGTTATCTCAGGGAACACCAGAAGATTTAAAATTTCAGATCGAAGAGAAGCTCTTACAAGCTTGCGCGTATTGTGCCCAGGTGGGTATCCCCTATATAGCCCCAGGAAAACCAGGCAGCAACGTCATGGTTCTCTCAGACATTGGAAGTGTAGTTGAAGTCCCATACTTAGAAGGCTATACGAAAATGAAGAGAGACTTATTTGCAGGGAGAATCAGTCATTTACTTGTTGCCACTATTGACAGAGTTAAAAGGGGTGACACCGAATTTTTTAGGGCAGACTGTAAAATGAATAACTGTGAGCTAGTGGTATACGAAGAGCAAGGAAAGAGCCTTGAAGAAATAATCTCGAAGGATTTAGAGAATGCGGTGTACAAAAAGGTGGCAGGGGCGATTGGCAAGAGAGGTCAGGTTACCAAGGAGAAGCAGCTAAAAGAGTTTGGTCCTCTTATCGAGTTTGCTAAGAAGCTGTCTGGTGAACTGGAGGGGAATACTAACGCGACGTATTTACGAGGGGCGGTAAACGGGTTGATCGGCACCTATAACCGTGGCGACAGAAGCAAAGCCTTGCTAGAAGGGCTAAGAGATTTGAAGGAGGAATATGAATAAGCAGAAAGAAAAATATGCGACCATCACAATCTTTGTCCGGAAGAGTTTGAAGGTGACAGCGAAAGAGGCGGCGAGTAAAAAGGAGATTACCCTGAGTAGGTATCTCAGAAATTTGTTGAAGAGAGATTTGAAGAAGGGCAAAGTATGAACAAGATGGGTAGACCGATCAACGTGTTTCCAAAGAAGAGTCTGCCTGATATCTTTCTCTTTGCCTGTGAACAAAATCGAACGCGAGAAATACCTTGGATATCCTCATTGCATAATATGAAGTTTGAAATCTTTAGAAATCTTCCTTTTAATCGGAAACCATTTCCTTTTGCGTTTCCACTATCGGTAGGAGTTCTTGGTAAGCGATACGTGGTGAGATAATTAACAAGGTATGAATAGAATTTATTAATTTTACAAAATGGATGAAATTGAAGTTACTCGTGAGTTTGATATAACCTATGATCTTGTCTCCATCGAGGAATCCTTAATAGGCCATACGTTTCCAGATGGCTATATTTTTTGGAAAATGCTTAGGTGGGATACTTATCCGAAACTTCAAGTAAACGGGGTTGCAAGGTTGGTCTATGTTTCCAAAAAGAAGTACGCCGAATATGATAAGTCGTTTGACAAGATTCGGGAGGGTATGGCCAAGTTTAAGGCTAAGACTGAGACATTAAATAGAGCCTCCTGACCTAGAGTTTGTGGGTCAACTGCACATACGGCCGGAATACATTCTCTAGGTTCTCAGTTTCGGTGATAAGGTCCGCCCAAAGAGCCTCAACCGTATCTATCTGAGTTAATCGTTCGGGGGTGTCTCTATGTGATTCGGTAAACGCTTTGTTCATTGCCTGTAGTCTCTTGAACTGCAAATTGTAGATGCCGAGTTTCCCATTTAAGTCTTGAATGTATTTCATAACCTCTGGCCCGAATAGGAAACGAGTCTCACGGCGTATCCGGGTGTCCTCTTTATAGTCAATCGTATTTGACTTGTCTCCTAGGACTGAAACCCAGGTTTCATAAAGAGTGTTGAACAGAGCGAAGCGTTTTTCAAAGAGGTCAAACCTTAGCTTGTCTCTTTGGATTTTCTGTTGTTGATAGGCAATGTAAGCGGCCAGGAATCCAATGATAATTGCTCCAAAGCCCTTAACGTATTCAATCCAATGTACCGATGGCATAGGCCCTCCTGGAGGGAATTATAGATACTTAGAGAAGTTCCCCTTCAACTTCCTTATCCGGGTTGTTCAAAAAGTTTCTGACGGGTTTTTCTGACCGAGACTTTTCAATGCCGGTGGACTTGTCTTTGGTGAATATGTAGATGAAGGACTTTATGAAAAACCAAATGCCGAAGAAGCGCATCTTTTTGAAGAAGACCTTGCGCATAGTTGTTTCGGCAAACTTCTCCTTGTCATTGATTCGTTCACGCTCGACAACATGGGTAGCTTCTAGGTCTTGATTAATTTTTAGGTAGGCTGTTGCAGAACCATCTGCGGTCCAGAACTCCCAACGCGCTTGCTTAATCTGGTATCGGAGATAAGCGAGTTCAAACTGGCACAAAGCCCCGAAGAAATCCATGCTAAGAGATGTCGTATGCTTCTTGGCAATGTTTTCCCACTTGTCCCAGTTGATGCTTGATACCCTGGATTGGTCGATCACGTCATCAAGCATTGTGTAGTAGAACTTCCAGAGGCGGCCGCGGCGATACCACGCGAATGCCAAGAGAGGGAGGATGAAGGGTGTAAGGCCCTCGAAGATGAGTCGGAATTTGTGCATGGTTAAAAGGTAGCTTCATTTTATTGAACCCTACTGACATAATCTGTCACCATAGGTATGCGATAATTGAATAAGGAGGTGATGCAAATGAAGTTTACTAATGACATATATGGCTCGTTGCTCTGGTTTCTATACATTCACGCTGAAGAAGAATAGAGCTACATTGGCAGAATGTCGATCGATCAAATTATTCTTCTAAGATATGTACCTCGGCATGCCAGTTCGGCCACAATCTATTCAATTCTTTTACCCCATATTCTGGCTAGGGGTCTTTCAATATTAAAAATTGAAGACGCGCCCGAATATGACCCTACCATCCGTGTTATCAAGGCCGTGCATGTCACCTGTTACCCTGGGGTTCTACCTCCTTGATTGAAGTTCTGAAATTAGGTAACACGCACGTTACCTAGTCGGATTACCTCTTCATGCTTACTTTTCAGATGTCACAGCAAAAAAGTAACTGCCTTCGACTCTCTACGGCATCGGCAAGCCGCCCTTTTCGCTTCGTTTTCTGACCGCTTGCGGCTGTCTGTAGACCGCCTTCGATGCTTGCGCGTGTCTCTTGAAGCTCTCAAGCGTGAGCGGCTTCTAGATGGCTCTAAATTGCTCAAATTTGAGAGGTCAATTTTGCGTAAAACAGCCGATCGCGCTTTGACGGTCATTCAAAAGTCAGTAGCATATATATGCTAGTACAGATGTACGAGAAATAAATCGTATGTACTACTAGAGACTAGCGGCCCTTTACCGCAGGACTTTGAAGCGGCGCAACCCAACAACATTACTAGAGCCTCGCAGTATCCTAATCAGATTCGCGTTAGCATTGCCGCTAGGAGTAAGGCCGTGGAAAACCATGACATGATCGAATTGATGGAATATAACCCGAGACAAATATTTGCGGTGAATGAACAGGTGAATAAAACCGTCAAGAAAAGAGTCAGGACTAAAAAGGTAAGGTGGTCAGTCTACCTCAACATAATGCCTGACTTCAAATCAGATGTAATCGCCTACTGCGAAAAAAAGGGTTGAGCATTAGCGACTTCCTACAAAGTAGGCTCGCCTAGTTTATGAAAGGTGGTAAGCGATAGACAAAGATAAAATCAAAGAAGGAGTAGGGATAATCATTCTCGGCAATAAAATGATCCTTGAAGTCATGGAAGATTCTGCACCATTGAGGAAAGCGCAGGAGAGGTCGAGACAAAATGACCCCAATTCTACTTCCTACTCGGTTGCCTCAAGAGACATATCCAGAGGGTGCAAGCGAAGTGGAGCTTAAATGCGAGAAATGCGGGGTAGCCAACAAGTTTATCGTCAAGACCCAGAAGGTGAGCCACGTTGGTTTATGGTGCAGGAGGTGCAAGACTTTCGCTTGCTGGGTTCGCTTAGACAAATCCGTATGGGCTACGATGCTTGAAAATGCGGCCGCTAAGAGCAAAGGGGCAAGCAGGCTTAAACCTGAATAGTTCTCCTGCTTGACTACCATTAAATCATTATTTGATTCTCCTTAATCTATTGGTTTATTTTAAAAATCCAAATGGTTCTCTTGAGAATGCATTGCCATATAAAAAACTGGGCATTGAGGATCGTATTTTTCGTGGAACCCATTAAGCTTATCAGCTAGAGATTCCGCATCCTCTTTGTTGTCAAATTGATCTACCTCATAGACAATCGTTGCTGGTAGCGTTTCACTCGATTTCTCATCTGCTCCTAGTTTCATCGATATGTCAATTGTTAAATTTGCTACAACCTTAAACGGTTTTTGGAGTTGCCAACCCCGCTTCTTTGAAGATGTCGCAGATTTGATCTTGTCTGTTTTCAACTTCGCGCAACTCCTTTTGCAATATAAAGGGTAAATGAGCCTCGGTAGGGTACTGGATTGGATTCGTTTTGAGGTTGTGGCTTACACAAGCCCTCTTTCTCCTGATCTTGTAGTGCAAGGTTCTTAGTTCTCGCGCATAGATCAGGTCTAAGATTTTTTTGCGTTCGGGTTCCCTCCCTTGACAAGTACCACCAAGAACTTTTCGTAATTTTTAATCCGATTTATAAGCGTCTTGGTTTCAGCCGGGACATTGAAGAAGTCATTCGGGTGGCTATCCTTGAAATCAGCAATCCGGTCAACGTCTTCCCGGTACTTGTATTCTTGCCTCTGCTTTCGGAATCCGCGAAGATCCATAAAGTCTTCCACGCCTTTTGCTTTGCGGTATGCTCGTAGGTCATCGAGGACTGCTTGAGGCCCGTCTACCGATAAGGTTTTAGATTCACCCGACTTCTCGGTATCGGCGTCAGCATTAGATTTTGCTTTCACGATTTCCGCTTTCATTTCTTTCCAATCAGTAATAATGGCGCGCTCCAACATAGATAGGCGCCCTCCTTCTTCTTTTTTCTTCCTAGCTGCACTTGCTTGCTTTCTAAGCTTTACTTGTTCGGGAGTTAAGTCTTTGGCATAGAGCATTTGACAAATCCTTTCCGCAATGAAGTCTTACTCCATTGCATTTTGTTGATGTGAATTGTGGTCTAGAAAAGAGGGTCTTTCTTTTCAGATAGCCTGGTAACTTTCGGCTCCTCACTATAGCCAGTCCGTACAAATGCCATTGCTTCGTCGAGATGTTGAAACTTCCGAATAGGTTCAGGCACGTCGACAACGTGGTACATGCCTTGGTGCAGGAACACGAAGAATTGCTTAATCTGCCGTGTGGTCCTCAGCTTCCTCGCCACCATTCCAATCCAAACCTCGTACTGCTCTAGCTCGTGAATGAGCTTTGCAACGGCATGATTTATGAATGCGGTTCGATCAGGGTATGTGGATAAGTCCGCAACGATACGGTCCATGAACTGAAGACATAATTCTGGAAGCCTTACCGTGATCGGCTTGGTTCTGACCTTTCTCCTAAATCCCGGCATTTTTTTTGATCCTCTCTTTTTTGTCTTACATTGTACATATATAAATCACAATGTAAGGCAATAGATGCGGTCTGTCAACCCAGATTTATTGAGACTGACATCACTCTGAATTGGCCAAAATGCGTAGATTAAGCCCACAACCCTATCTACGAACACACCCTGGTGCAACCTTGAAGTTGGTGCCGAGCCAAAGGACGCGGTCCAGGTCGATTTCTCATACGACCAAGACCCTGTAGAGTACGTGACAGCGGTTCTGGATGGGGAACGAAACTATGCGGTATTGCGTGCCCGGTCAGTTGGCTTACTCACGTAGTCCTCGCTTCGGTTGACGACATGATCTGGCCAGAAGATTTTAAACAAGCTCTTCCCTTTCGATGCGCCGTCGGGTTACCAGTAACTTTGGATGAAGTTTTGTACTAAGGCGGGATTGAACACCTAGTCGTTTGGTGATTGTTGATGTGCTACGCCTATCGCATTGTCCCTACGACAAGCAGCCGCATCTACAAGGTGGATAACAAGGACCTCCACAAGATGCAGGACGAAGGCAAAGTTATCCCTGGCAAGGGCGACGAATGTACCTACCTCGGGTATACCGCGCTCACTCTTGTTTGGGTTGATCTGGAGCTTGTACAGAGGCCGATGTGATTCGATATGGTTTCCAGCACTTTCCATGAAAAGGATGACCTTTCCATTGACGAGCTAATCGCCTTAAAGGCTTCTAAGACAAAAGACCCCGCGACAGGCAGACAAATAGGCTTCGACTCGTATAACGCCAGGGTTGAAACGGTTGTTAAGAGGTATTCATACGAGCAGCCTTGGGCTGAAGGTCTACGCATGGTCACCCTTATCTCGGGCTTTTTAGAGAGAGCCAACTGGGGGCAGGCGCCGGCGGACAAAAGAAATTGCGAGTGGGAAATCTTGGTCAACGCGGACGGCCTACATTTCGGGAGCATTTACGACACGGTTAATAAGCAAGGTCAGACGCTTTAATCCTTCTCGGTCCTAACCCTGGATTCGGAAGGCCATCCCTTGCGCTCGGTGTGCTTCCACGAGCAAGCATCACCCGTTTATCCTGCGAAGCTCTGAAATAGAGGTATGGCTTAACCCGCTTACCACGCCGCAGCGGGCGTTGAAAATGATCAAGCAGTTCCCCGCAGAAAAGTGGACCTTTATGGACATTACGAAGCCCAAGAAAATTAGGGAACCACCTAAGCCAAAGAAGAGTTCCGACACCTCCCAAACAATCTTGTTCGATTGAGGCCAGGATGACAGAGATACAGATGAAGGTACTCGGCACGTTTGAAGCCGACCAACTTATCAGCCAAGACCAAATAGCCGCGATACTCAAGTCGCACCCTACCCAGGTAACCGGGGTTCTAAACTCGCTGATGAACTTGGGCTATATCGATACGCCTGAAGGCACCCTATATATGATGACTGACCGAGGGCAGATAGCCTTCAACTCAGAGGTAGAACGGGATTACTAACCCTTTAACTTGGTATGACAGCGGTCGTACACTTCGTTTTCGTTTATGCCTAAGCTGTCGTCCCCCTATCTATTTCGGAGGCGTGCAGAGCAACGTAGAGGGTTTTGGAGTTGTCCTTCGTCACGATGGGAAAGATTCTTGGTGCGATAACTTTGGGCCGGGGATGCCCGTGTTTGTTGAAGCTGAGGACGTAGAGAGGTTTCTAGACAACGCAACCCAAGCGGAGGAAGCCTTCCAACTTCTACAGCCCTTCAACGCCGATAGGTTTTCCGTGACGCAGCTTGACTGGGATAGCTGGAGAATGGTTCCTCGTTGATTAGGTTCAGTTCAGGTCGTGGCAGGATATGTACTCGACAGCATCCTCTTCGCAGCAGTAGCTCTCACCAAAGGCGCACAGGGCATTGGAGTGGATAAGGCAAGTTGACTCGTAGATGAGGTAGCCCTTTTTCTCAGGCGCGTAGATGAAGAACTCAGAGCCATTGTTCACCACGGTCACGTTTACCTTGTCCATCTGACTGCCCTTCCCTTTGGGGTCCAATGGCATACAACTACCCCACCAAGGAAATATACCTCCCAAATCGTCTGATAGTGGTCAAATGAGCACTAAAATGTTTGAGGGACAATGCTTGTCCCTTTTAAGGCCATTCGAATGGCCTTAAAAGGGTGTTTAATTTTGAATAGCGTGAAAAAATTGCACACAACGTTCAAAATTTTGAGCTGAGATTCTTTTGCAAAATAAAACCATGAAATTTTTTCCTAGAAAAATTTCTCGCGAAAACATCGAAAATTTTTTTGGGGGGTTGATAAAAGAATGATTATGGTATCAAAATGATGCCATGCGAAATTATATTAAGAATCAGACCAGCCGAGAAAAGGTGGACTTTTCTCTATGAGTCTTGTATTGATAATTATTGATTGAAGAGAATGAGGACCGGAGGTAGAAGAACGTAAAGGTGGTCTGGAAAAAAAGCTGGTCAGGATTCGAACCTGAATCTCTCCCTCGGTTTCCACCGCCCAATAAGTTGCGTGCCTATTAGCGGAGTCGGGGAGTGTCTTATCCATTCGACTACCAGCCCCAGACCACCCTTTTGTTCTTCTCTTTCGGATCTCCTTCGGCCTTAGTGCCGGTTAAACCTAAAGATACTACCTCGATTTGGCGTTAACAACCACTTTGGGTTGCGTAACTTTACAACCTGCCAATACCCGTTTCAATTTGCACCGAGAATCGAGGATTTTCGCGTTTTCTGCGAAAAATATTTTGATTATAGAACCGACTTTCGGCGGCTTCCTTTGCACTACCCATAATCTCGCTTATCAATCTACCAGAGGTCGCCGCATCCGTATTGCTCTCGATCAAAGAGCATCCTCTCGGCTTGCCATTAACTGAATATACCTGATCCAAAGGCGCATTTCCAAAATTTATCTTCGGTTTTGCCATTCTTCCTAAAAATGAAAAAAGCCCTCAGGGATGTAACCCCAAGAGTCTTAACGATCTACGTCAACTTGTCTCAGACCACCTACCTTCGATAACCGGACCTCCTTTTCGACCTGTCTATCACACGGTCGATGTCCTTCACCACGCCGCCGCCCTCAACGGATTTGAAGTTGCCTATGCGCGTGGCCTCGCCGGTCATCGTATCGATCTTGTTGATGACCACCCAATACAGAACCCTGCCGAACTTGGCCTTGTACAGGAAGGCCCTTACCCAGCACGTCCCCATGGTGCCAAGGGCGAAGAAGACGAAGCCGCCAAGCACGTAGACGTTTCCGCGGAAGTGGGCGATCAACACGCTCTTGCCGTCGGCCGCCAATCCGTCAAGGCTTGGGAATCAAGGTTGTGAATTAGCTTCATGATGTCGCGGGCGATGATCTGTTCATCCGCATTCGGTTTACGGACCTCTCTCATTGCCGGTTTCGCTCGATTGCACCGTCAATCAATTCTTCAAGTTGGTCGCAATACACGTCCGTAAAGGACTTGATCTTAACCGGTCCGTTATGAAGTGGGAGCGTAATGGTGATGTCGTACATGTCCCGCCCATTCAACAACACCGTTACGACTGCTATCCCGACTTTGGCGCCATTAACTCTGAAGGCGACCCCTCCCAAGTAATACATGCCGGTATCAGGAGCCTTGAAGTCCCTTATCGCTTCAGGCTTCTCCATGCCCCACGCCAACAAGGCCGCAGGATCACTTGCGCTTATCTGCGCCAATATGGTTTGGGCTATCTGCCTGGCTTCGTTTATTCGTTGGGATTCTTTCTCGTTCATTTTCTTGTTCCTCATGTTTATATTGATGTTTAAACGATATTCCTTATAACGACTATTTGATAACAGGAAACCCTTTTACCTACGCAACCTTGGCCTCCTTTCTCTTGTTGAAGGCGACCACCTTTTTGTTGTGCTTCAGGCTCATACGCATCGCGCTGCCCGTCTTCTCAACGTGGTCGTAAACTTCAGCGAGGACTTTGCTGCCGCGAGTATGGCCCATCCACCTCTGCAAGACCAACTCGCTAACACCCGCTTCTAGGTGTCTAGTCGCGAACGTATGTCGTATCGAGTACAAGTCTTTGCGGGGCATCTTCGGCATCAGCTTTTCCCACGCCGCTTTCACCGTTGCCGCGAACCTCTCACGCAACGAACTTATGGACCGATTCTTGGTATTGAACAGGAGCTTGAACCCGGCCGCTTCGCATACGTTCAATTGCCGTTCAACAATCACCAACGCCTCATCCATCAAGGGCAAATCGATCCACTCTTTCTCGCCTTTGCTCTTCTGCCGCAGCTTTCGGATATAAAGCCCGTCTTCTTTTTCGATGATGTGTTCAGGAGCCAATGTCAACAAGTCAGCCGTCGCCATGCCGGTATGCCAAAGGACTTTCAGGTATTTCTTATAGGTGTCATTCAACCCGCTGAGAATCGTCTCGTACTCTTTATCAGTCCAGTTAACCCGTGTCTCAAGCTTCGTACCCCCTTCATCGCTCTTAAGCGCCGTCAACGAGGATTTCGCTTTGCGGACATAGTTCACGGGGATAAGACCCTTCACGTCTAAGAGCCAATCCATAAACGCCTTCATTCGATTCATCGCGTTACTCATCGTCGTCGTTCTAAACCGCTTCCGCATTTCGGAATGGCACTTCACAACGCTGTCGGCCGACAACTCGCTGAGATGCTTCGGAGAACCCATGCAGGTATACCACCGCTTAACGGCGTCTCTCTGGGTTTCTTTCGTGGAGGATTCGCTAGGGTATTTGAGATCGAGCCAGTCTTTTATCAGGGCGGGTAGATCAATCTCAGCACGCACTACAGACTTATTCTCAGTACCAATCGCTAGGTTTAAACCTATTCCCGCTGTCTGTGCATGCTCGCCCCTAGAATAGGGGGTACCCTCCAACGGGGATACCGGGGGTCTCCTAGCCACGCCTTCTCCAACAGACGCCCTCCAGGCTTCCCATAACTCTCGGACAATGACCTTCGCCCTAGCCGTGGCCTTTTCATAGTCGGATTCAAACGTGCTGTACGTTGTGGGCTTTCCACCTATAGTGAACTTGGCATGATAGGGAGCCAGTTTGGGTTTCTTTGCATTGGGATGTTTGTGAAGGGAGAAACTCGGACACTTATAGAGGGTTCTAAGTTGTCGTATTGCTGTTCTTTGTGTCATACTTACTCCATCTTGGCCGTCGCGACGGTGCGACCGCAGCGATATTTTACAGGGTTCGTTTTTTCGACCGGCAAAGCTTCGTCCAACCTTGGTTGTCAGTCTTGCTACGTCAGAAAACCGCGTAAAACCGCTTATTTTTCAAGTTAAGAGCAAACTTTATATATTGACCTCGGATGAAGAAGAAGAATATCGCCTTGCTGGGCGCCACCGGCTCCATCGGTCTTTCCGCCCTGAAGGTATTCCGCCAGCATCCCGATCGCTTCCGGCTGGTCAGCGTGGCCGCCGGCCGCCAATGGGACAAACTCCTGCCCATCCTGAACGAGTTCAAAGTCGAAAAAGCCTGCCTGTGGGACGCCGGGTCCGCGGCGCAATTGCGCAAGCATACCTCCGCCAAGGTCCTGGAGGGCATGGACGGCCTGCTGGAATTGGTGGCCGACGGCGAGGTCGATTACGTGCTCAACGGCTTGGTGGGCGCCATCGGATGCCGCCCCACCTTGGAAGCCATCGCCCACAACAAGCAAGTGGGCCTGGCCAATAAAGAGACCATGGTCATGGCCGGCGAGATCATCAACGCCGCGCTGCGCCGCCATCCCGACAGCCGCCTGATTCCCATCGACTCCGAGCACTCCGCCATCTTCCAATGCCTGTCCGGACGTCCCGTTTCCGAAGTGGAGCGCATCGAACTGACGGCGTCGGGCGGACCGTTCCGCGAGCGCCCCAAATCCGCCTTCGCATCGATCCGCAAGGCCGACGCGCTCAAGCATCCCACCTGGAAAATGGGCGAGAAGATCACCATCGACTCCGCGACCCTGATGAACAAGGGCCTGGAAGTCATCGAAGCGCATTACCTGTTCGGCGTGGGATTCAACGACATCAAGGTCGTCATCCATCCGAGCTCGATCGTCCATTCCTTCGTGCAGTTCCGCGACGGCTCACTGATGGCGCAGCTCGGCTGCCCGGACATGCAGCTGCCGATCCAATACGCCCTCACCTATCCGGAACGCTGGCCGCTCAACGTCGATCGCCTGGACATGGCCAAGATCGCCAAGCTGGAATTCTTCCAGCCGGACATGGACAAGTTCCCGTGCCTGGCGCTGGCCTACCGGGCGGGTAACCTGGGCGGTACGGCCCCGGCCATCCTCAACGCGGCCAACGAAGCCGCGGTGGCCCGCTTCCTGGAAGACCGCGCGCCGGGCGCGGAAGGCGCCGTCGGATTCACCGACATCCCGCGCATCATCGCCGCCGTGCTCGACGAAGCCGCAGTGAAGCAACAGCCGGACCTGGACGACATGATCGCCGCGGACGCCTGGGCGCGCGGGGCCGCGCACCGTCTCATGGCTTCCGAACCGGAACGCGAACTCGTCGCGGCCGGCACCCGTTCCAAGGCATCGAAGCGGTAGGGTCCGTCCCGCCGGAAAGGTTTTATGCATCTCACCGGATACTGGTCGCTGCTCTATCAAATCCCCGTGGGCTTGATCGGCCTGAGCCTGATGGTGTTCATCCATGAGCTCGGGCATTTCGCCGTGGCCAAATGGACCGGCGTCAAAGTGCATACCTTCTCCGTCGGCTTCGGCAAGAAACTCATCAAGTGGAAGCGCGGCGAAACCGAATACGCGCTCTCGGCGATTCCCTTCGGCGGCTACGTGGCCATGGCGGGCGAGAGCCCCGAGGACGGCGGCTACGGCAACACGGACGAGTTCCGCATGAAGCCCATTCCCGTGCGCTTCGCCATCGCGGTCGCCGGGCCCCTCGCCAATCTCGTGTTCGCGTTCGTCATCCTGTTCGGCCTGTACCTGGCGGGCGTGCAGGAGCCGGTGCAAATCTCCAAGGTCGGCGAGATCGAGGAAGGTTCCCCCGCCGACAAGGCCGGCGTGCTGCGCGGCGACGAGATCCTGTTGTTCAACGGCAAGCCCGTCGAAGGCGCGGATGAATTCGCCCAGGACGTGGCCATGGCCGGCGGCAACCCGACGCCGCTCAAGATCCGGCGCAACGGCAGGGACACGACCTTCGATCTGATCCCGGTGATCAATCCCAAGCTGGGCATCGCCTTGTCCGGCATTTATTTCGAGAGCGACGTCATCGCCGAGACCGTGTTCCCGGGCAAGCCCGCCCTCGCCGCGGGCCTGATGGCGGGCGACAAGATCGTCTCCGTGAACGGCGTGCGCATCCCTTCCGCGACCAGCCTGGTGGAAGCCATCAACGCTTCCAAGGGCCAGCCCGTGGACTTGCAGTATTCCCGCGACAAGCAAATCCGCAACGTCAGCATCACGCCCGCTTTCGACAACGACGTGAAACGCTACGTCATCGGCATCCGCCCGGGCTCGGAGACGCCGACCATGCTGGTGAAACGCGGTCCCGTGGAAGCGGCCAAAGCCAGCGCCATGAAGAACCTTTCTTCGGCCACCCTCGTGTTCAAGACCTTGCACAGCATCGCCGTCGGCAACGTGAAGGCCAAGGCCCTTTCCGGCCCCATCGGCATCGTGCAGATGATCGCGGTGAGCCTGCGCCAGGGCTTCCAGAAAACCGTTTTCTTCCTGGCCCTGCTGAACACCAATCTGGCCGTGCTCAACATCATGCCCCTGGCCATCACCGACGGCGGCGTGGTCATGTTCCTCTTGCTCGAAGCCGTGCGCCGCCGGCCCCTCAGCCTCAACACCCAGCACATCAT
>Ga0207094_1059_pt1 | contig 17243 bp, 14 predicted proteins | sample Alteio_BWMinHeat_90_FD_153518 | JGI IMG/M metagenome (GOLD analysis project Ga0207094, IMG submission 153518) | Enriched cells from forest soil in Barre Woods Harvard Forest LTER site, Petersham, Massachusetts, United States -... | ecosystem: Environmental > Terrestrial > Soil > Temperate forest >... | reverse complement strand
GTGAAACTGGATGTTATCTGTCCTTTTGCGGTAAAGGAGACAATCGTAAAAACAAAATAGAATAAGGTTTTACAGGTAAAATTTTTCATAAAAGCCTGTTAGGAAGGGTAAACTTATAAATAGGTAATAAAGATAATAATAAATTGTTAAAAAAAGTAAATAAATTATATACTATTTGCTTTTGAGCATTTATACCTAATAATGACTTTAATGTAGTGCTGTGAGGAGTGGGTACCACGAAAGCACAAACTTATCTTTATTGCTATCAGCAAAAAACGCAACTCTGAAAATGGCAAAAAAAGTTTAAATTTGAGATATGGAAACTTTAGAAGTAAAAATAATCAATCCTAAAGCCGCAAAGCTTCTTAAGGGGCTGGAAGAATTAAAACTGATTTCTATTAGAGATACCAAAAATGAAATTATTCCGGTTTTGAAAAAACGGAGGCTGAAAAAAGATCTGCTTATTGCTGGAAAGCCCACACCGCAAGATACTTATCCGTTCAAACCCCAATATTTGACGTTTAATGGCGTCAACTATATTTTGCGTGAGAAACTAAATGCTGTGGTTTCTTATGAACAGGGCTACTATATCATTTCAAATGAGTTATTGAATATTACTGTTTGGGGCGAAACACGGGACGAAGCTGAGGAAGCCTTTGCTTTTACCTTTCATTCATTGTGTGAAAACTTTGCTAAAGAACAAGATAAAAATCTTACACCTCAATCACTCCTGCTAAAACGAACTTTAAAAAATCTATTGGCAAAGTAAAAATGAAAATCAGGAAAGCCAGGGATATTAAAAGCGTGCTCCTGCGGAAAGGTTTTGCTTCAGAACCTTCAAAAGGCCACCACAACTTTTATTGTCTGAAAATTGATGGAAAGGAACACGCTGTATACACTTATTTGGGTCATGGCCTGAAAGAATACAGTGCCGCTCTTATGGCTCAAATGAAAAAACAACTTAAATTCAGGGAAACCGAAAAAGCGGAAGATTTTTTTGATTGTCCGCTAAGTTCCGAAGAATATATAAGAATGCTGAAAGCGAACGGCGACTTATAATATTTCTTTCTTTTCTTCTTCAGTATATTCGATCAGTTCTTTCATCGCAAAAACATAGCATCAAATACTCCAGGATATAAATTTTTAAAAAATCATGCAATATTCAAAGTCAGTAGAACGGTTAAGAAACATTATGGACGAACTGCGCGAGCAGTGCCCCTGGGACAGGAAACAAACCATTCATACACTCGCTCCCCAAACCCTGGAAGAAATATATGAACTGACCGATACAATAGCTAATGAGGACTGGAAGGGACTGAAAGAAGAACTTGGAGATCTGCTGTTGCATATCATTTTTTACAGTAAGATAGGTAGCGAAAAACAACTGTTTACTTTTGATGACGTAGTGGAAGGTGTTTGTAACAAGCTGATAAACCGGCACCCTCATATTTACAGCAATGTGAAAGTGGAGAATGATACAGATGTAAAGCAAAACTGGGAAAAGATAAAACAGGCTGAAGGAAAAAAGTCAATTCTCAGCGGAGTTCCGCCAGCAATGCCGGCGCTCATAAAGGCGTTACGGCTGCAGGAAAAAACAAAACAAGTAGGCTTTGAATGGGAGAACACAGGCCAGGTGAAGGATAAAGTAGAAGAAGAACTGGGGGAACTATATGAAGCTGTGGAAATTGGCAGGCAAAACGAGATCGAAGAAGAGTTTGGCGATGTTCTGTTTGCGCTTATTAATTATGCGCGCTTTGTAAAAGTAGACCCGGAGCGGGCTTTAGAGCTAACCAATAAAAAATTCATACGCCGCTTTCAGAAAGTAGAATCAATGGCGGAGTCCAGGGGCAGATCGCTGCATGATATGACTTTGTGGGAAATGGACGCGTTGTGGAATGAAGTAAAAAAAGCGGAATAAATAAATGTTCAGGCGTTATCCATATTGGGGCTGGCTGTTAATGAGCCTGTTATTGTGGTGTATCAACGGGTACCAGTTCCGTTTACACCGCCAGTCTATGCTGCCCGGGCATATGGCGAATATGGTAACTAAAGACCTCCGGCAGAGAGTAGATATTTTCGATGGATTCGTGAAAGAGCACGACAAGATCAGGAGACTGTTTTCTGATTCGCTTACAGAAAACGAATCACGCGAGATCAATAATTTACCTTTCTACATTTTTGGATACGACCGCGACACCTTAAAATTCTGGAACACCAATGCGGTCATAGCCGGTAGAAATGATTCTGCTTCCGGTAAAACTATTATTCTGCGCAATGAAAAGGGCGTATTTATTGCAAGGTATGTGAAGCTCCCGGATGACCATTTGCAATTCGTCGTATTATTTCCAGTCGTTATCATGCACCCACTGGAAAATAATTATTTAAAATCCCATTTTGTTGCTTCGGAATACATACCTGTAAAAACAAAAATAATAGCCCGTGAAGGAAATCCGGCAGGCGCATACGCTATAACACTGCGTGGAAAAAATACCCTGTTTTACCTGCACTTCAATCCGCAGGACATCCAGAAATGGATACCTGATCCGGTATTTATCCTCATGTTGATTCTGGCGTCCATCACAACCATGTTCTGGATACAGCTAATGGTCATACAACTTACCCGGTATAAGTCTTATTTTGCTGGCCTTGTTGTTACTCTGGCCATAATTGTTACATTCAGGGCGCTGCTTTATGTATATGGGCTGCCATTTAATTTAGATACCCTCAACTTCTTTTCGCCTAGTCTGTATGCTTCCAGTAAATACCTTTCTTCGTTCGGCGACCTGTTTATAAATACACTGTGCTTCCTATGGCTTGTAATATTTCTCACAAGGCATACACCATACAAAACATACTGTATAAACATTAATTCGAAGTTCGCGCGTCGTATTTTAGCTATGATTTTGATCTTCTCATTGGTCATCTACGTCTCCCTGTTTGTGACTGTTATTCGCAGTCTTGTTCTTGACTCCAATATATCTTTTGACGTAAGCCATTTTTACTCTATAAATGTTTATACAATTCTTGGTTTGCTATATATCGGCATCATTACCGGCATATCCTGTCTTGTTATTTATTTATTTAATATCCAGTTACGGACGCTTATAAAAAATTATGTGCCGAAATACCTGTTGATCGCATTAACAGGAGTTGCTTTCCTGTTTACCACCGGCAACATTCACGATGGTTTCAATTTAACGATTCTGGCCTGGTTGTTGTTATTTATTTCATTGCTTGATATACCTGTTTTAGCGCTGTCGTCAGACTTATTTGAGCCACACATGATATTCTGGGCGGTATTTGTTTGTGCTTTCTGCACAGGCATCCTGCAATATTTCAACCAGGTTAAAGAACAAAAAGCAAGGACAGCGTTTGTAGAATTGCAGTTATCTCCGCACAGGGATAATATTATGGAATATGCATTCGACACAACAGTAAATAATATAGAACGGGACAAACTGCTGAAAAGTTTTTTTTATAAACCTACCGCTGCAGGACGCAAATTGATCAACCAGCGGTTTGACGCTCAGTATCTTAACGGGTCGGTAAATAAATATCACGCTAAGGTTTATATATTCGACGCATTTGGGAAAAGTCTTTTTAATAAGGATTCCATTAGCTATAGTACATTATTGAACGAAAAAAAAGAGGCCTCATCAACCAATTCCAGCAATCTGTACTATAAGGAATCTATTCTGGAAGGGCATTATTATCTTGCTTATATACCGGTATATAGCGACACGATCAATGAAAAAATAGGGTATGTAATCATAAACCTCGACCTGAAAAAACAAGTTGCAGAAACAGTATATCCCGAATTGCTTCAAACGGCCACCAGCAAAACAAGCAGGGATGATAATGAATACGCCTATGCAGTTTATATAAATGATAAACTGATCACCCAGACTAATGACTATGCCTTCACCACTTATCTGAAAAATGACACGCTGAAGGAACAAAAATTCGCGTTTTTTACCAATGATAATATTTCAGAACTGTATTACAAGATAGCGGATAAGCGCACAATAGTAGTCGTAAACCGTCACAGCCAGCTGATAGAGACAATCACTTTATTTTCTTACTTATTTGGTATGCAAGTGTTACTGGCCTTGGTAATTCTGTTATACCAGGTATATATATCTTACTTCACCGGCACACTGGCATCTAAAAAATTTATCCGGCTCACTTTAAGGAAACGGGTGCATTTTTCCATGCTTTCGGTCGTGCTCATATCCTTCATTATCATCGGCTCGGTTACTATCATTTTTTTTAAAAATCAATACCAGGCATCTAATAAAGATAAGTTTCAATCAGCGATGCAGGTGGCAAAACAATCAGTACAGGATTATTTAAAAAATGAGAACGCCTATGAAGATGATAACCGGTTTGATACAGTAAGTAAGTCAGTGAGGTTTAAAGATTATATCACCACTATCGCAAAAGGGCAGAAAATAGATATAAACATATTCGATGAAGATGGCGAATTACTGGCTGCTTCCCAGGATGAGATCTATAATAAAGGCCTGATATCCCGGTGGATGCGCCCGGACGCATTTTACGAATTGAATAATTCCGGCAGATCCATATTGATACAAAATGAAAAAGTAGGAGAGTTGTCTTATCTGTCAGCTTACGAACCTCTTCGCGATGAACACGGCGTAACGCTTGGGTACATCAACGTACCGTTCTTCTCTTCCGAAAAAGACCTTAATTTCCAGATATCCAATATTGTAGTAACGCTCATCAATCTGTATGCCTTCATCTTCCTTTTATCAAGCCTGATAACCATATTTATTACCCGGTGGATAACCCGCACATTTAGTATTATCATAAAGCAATTCGGTATGATAAACCTGCAGCGCAATGAACGCATATCCTGGCCTTATGATGATGAGATTGGCCTGCTCGTTAGTGAATATAATAAGATGGTCAACAAGGTGGAAGAAAATGCTGCGTTACTTGCACAGAGCGAACGGGAAAGTGCCTGGCGCGAAATGGCAAGGCAGGTAGCTCACGAGATCAAAAACCCGCTCACGCCTATGAAGCTGAATATTCAATACCTGCAGCAGGCAATTAAAAACGACAGCCCTAATATAAAAGAGCTTACAAACAAAGTATCTGATTCCATCATTGAGCAGATAGACAACCTTTCATACATAGCCTCCGAATTTTCGAATTTCGCGAAAATGCCCGAAGCCCGCGCTGAAGAACTGGAATTATATGATATGCTGAATAAAGCTTTGGAGCTATATCTTAACGATGCGCGGATAAAAGTTACAATTAATCAAAGTCCCGACAAGCTATATGTCCTTTCAGACCGTAGCCAACTGTTGCGTGTATTTACCAACTTGCTGGAAAACGCAAAGCAAGCTATTCCTGATGACCGGATGGGCAATATTTTAGTATCATTAAAAACCGAGGACAAAAATGCAATAATATCCATTACTGACAATGGGCAAGGCATTTCCGAAGAAGTTGCTAAAAAAATATTCCAGCCTTATTTCACTACAAAGTCTTCGGGTACCGGCTTAGGCCTTGCAATGACCAGGAAAATATTAGAGTTCTGGAAAGGAGCGATTTGGTTCGAATCAAAGGAAGGAGAAGGAACCACATTTTATATCAGGCTGCCTTTAACTGACAAAGAGTAATGATTCTGTGGCCCAATTCAAAAATACTGACTAAAAATTAAGGAAGTCTCTCTTTATTGTGGGTTTCACCATACCTGAACCTCCCTTTCCAACTCAATTCCGAACCTTTCTTTAACAGAGCTTAATATCTCTCCTGAAAGCTTCCATATATCGCTTCCTTTTGCGCTGCCATAGTTTACCAGCACAAGCGCCTGTTTTGCATGTACCCCTGCATCTCCCTTTTTAAAGCCCTTCCAGCCGCATTGTTCTATAAGCCAGCCGGCAGGTACTTTTACCAGTTTGTCATTTACTTTATAATAAGGAATATTAGGGTAGCGGCCCTGGATTATGCTGAAAAGCTTTTTGTGAATTGCAGGGTTCTTAAAGAAGCTTCCTGCATTACCGATGACTTTTGGATCGGGTAGTTTGCTTGTTCTGATATGCATTACCGCATAAGCAATCGCTTTCACAGATAATTCGTGCACACCCATACTTTCCAGTTCCTGTTCTATCGCCCCATAACTGGTGTTATACTTGGGTCGCTTATCCAGTTTATAAACTACAGAAGTAATGAATGTCTTATCTTTCAATAGTTGTTTGAATATGCTGTCCCTGTATCCAAATGCACATTCCCTGTTGTTGTAGGTGAGAAAGGTTTGTTCATTCCAGTACCAGAATGTTACGCTCTCTATGGTTTCCTTAGCCTCTACGCCGTAAGCGCCAATATTTTGCATCGGCGATGCGCCAACTGTTCCCGGGATCAGTGCCAGGTTCTCTATTCCTCCTAATCCTTTATTTATTGCATAGAGCACAAAGTCATGCCATATTTCTCCCGACTGCACCCGTATCCAAATATGCTCATCATCTTCCTTTTCAATGGTTATGCCTTTCAGCTTATTGTGTATTACCAATCCTTTTACAGGCTGTGTCAGTAATATATTGCTTCCACCGCCAAGTATATGTTTTTGTTGCTGAATGGAGGTGATTTCTTCAAAGGAACTGATATCACTGAGCTCCGTAAAATATTCAGCGGCCACATCTATACCGAAAGTGTTGTAGGGTTTTAAGGATATGTTTTGCTGAAGGTGCATTTGTGCAAAAATACTACTATTATTTTTTCCCTGTAAACCTAACCCCCAGCCCATTACCCCCACTTAGTTTTATATTGCCATGATCATATTTCAAACCCTCCGCCACATCTTCCTTTAGAAGCAGTGGTCCATCCGCATCCACATCATCAAGTAATGGGAGCAAGTTAGCAATGGCAGCAGACCCTATCGAACTTTCATTCATGGACCCCATCATTACCTTTAATTCAAGTGTACGTGCTTCCTTTATCATTCTCAAAGCGGGAGTAATACCCCCGCATTTGGTAAGTTTGATATTTATACCGTGAAAACTATCCACGCATTTCTTTACATCATTTTCTGTACAGCAACTTTCATCAGCAAAAAGCGGAATGGGCGAAAGGGCCTTTAACTCCTTCATTTCATCGTAACACTGCTTCGGCAATGGTTGCTCCACCATTTTTACGTTCAGTCGCTGCAACTCAGGCAGTAAGATTCTTGCCTCGTCAAATGTCCAGCCTTCATTCGCGTCTATCCGGAATGGTGCATTGGTCTGTTGCCGCAACTTTCGCAGCACGTCAATATCATCTGCACTACCCACTTTTATTTTGTATATAGGCCATGGGTGCGCATGTAATTTAGCCACCATATTATCTATAGTATCCATTCCTATAGTGTAGTCAGTAAGTGGAGTATGCTCCCATTTAATCCCTAAAAGCTGGTATAACGGCATCCGGCGCATTTGTGCAAACAGATCCCATCCTGAAATATCCAATGCTGCTATTAGAAAATGCTGACCGGGAATAAGATGATGCAGGAAATGCCAGAAACGCTGGGGGTCTGTAAGCGCGTACCTTTCTATTAAGCCCCGTTTTGCCTCCAGGGATTCTATCATTTGGGGAACAGTAACATTATAGTAGGTAATCGCAGGCGCCTCGCCATAGCCCGTAAAATTGCCCAGCCCCAGAGATGTTATTAAAGTTGGTTGGTGTGTTTTTGTTCCTTTGCTTATTGTAAACGGGTACTCAAATGCCAGGTCAAATGAATAATATTTTAATTGCAGCATTGCGTAAAATTGCGACTATTTTTGCACATTGAAAACGTGCAACGGAATTTAATAAACTATTTAAACAATCTCCATGGCAGATCATGAACTTTATGGTTCTCACTTTTACGTTTTGACTTAACAAACTATGCCAAAGGTCCCTTTTTGGGTATTTATTTTTATAGCTATTTTGTACTTCACCGGAGCAAGAGTGGATACAATGGATATTGATGCCTCTCAGTATGCTGAGATGAGCCGCGAAATGATGCAGAAGGGTGATTACATTCACCTGTACGACAGGGGTATGGATTATTTAGATAAGCCGCCGTTCTTGTTCTGGGTAAGCGCCGCTAGCATGAGGGTTTTCGGCGTTAATAATTTTGGGTACAAATTCCCATCAGTATTATTTGCACTGTGGGCGCTTTTTGTCACGTACAAGCTGGCAAAACTACTGTATGGCGAGGCTACAGGCCGCATCGCTGCCTTGGTGCTGGCCTGTTGCCAGGGTATGTTCTTGATGACAAATGATGTACGGTGTGATACCATACTGATGGGGTGGGTCATTACTGCTGTATGGTTAATTAAAGAGTGGCAACTCAATAATAAATTACTATACCTGCTATCCGGTTTTGGAGCTATTGCTTTCGGAATGATGACCAAGGGGCCGATAGCCTTCATGGTCCCGGTGTTTTGTTTTATGAGCGACTGGATACTAAAACGCCAATGGCGCAATTTTTTCCGGCCCGAGTATATTTTAGGATTAATAGTGATCGCATTGCTGCTCACACCCATGAGTATCGGCCTCTACCAGCAATTTGACTTGCACCCCGAAAAACTGGTGGAACATAAACATGGTGTATCCGGGCTTCGTTTTTTTTACTGGTCTCAAAGTTTTGGCCGTATTACGGGCGAAAGCCCCTGGAAAAATGGAGCGGATATCAGCTTCCTGTTGTTGAATATGCTGTGGTCTTTTTTGCCCTGGATATTTTTGTTCATCCCGGCATTGGTGATTAATATCGCTCAGGTGGTGCGACAGAAATTTCACTTAATGCCGCAGCAGGAATGGATTACAACCGGCGGGTTCCTGCTCACTTATTTGGCCCTCGGAGTTTCCGCTTACCAGTTACCGCATTACATATTTGTAGTTTTCCCATTAGCCGCCATTATAACTGCAAAGTTTTTGCAAGAGCTGATTGAAGAAAAAAAATACTTGAAATTATACAGTTTTCTCCACTCCTTCCAGGCGGTGTTGATGTGCTTGGTATTATTAGTGGCATTAATATTGATTGTTTATATCTTTCCTGCCACTCCTTTGATCATTGCTGTGTGGGCGGCCTGTTTTATCTTCTGGTTATATCTTGCTTTCCGCAGATCATTAAACGGAAAGCTACTGTGGTTGTCCGCAACCGCCATGATCGTAGCCAACATTTTTCTCACAAATCATGTTTATGTTGAACTGCTTCAATACCAGGCAGGATCGCAGGTAGGCAGGTATATTCATACTCATTCTATCAATACCGATGAAATTGCACAATACAAAGTGGAAGATCCGCTCAGCTCAATATGTTTTTACGCCCGTGAACTGGTACCCGTTATTGACGGCCTGTCTGGAATTCAAAACAAAAAATATATACTAACTACTGATAGGGGCCTTAATGATATCAAACAAAAAGGGCTAGCTTTTGATATTGCAAAACAAGGAACGCTTTTTAAAGTCAGTGAGCTTACACCCGCATTTATTAATCCCAAAACACGCCAATACGAGCTAAAAAATTACTATTTAATAAAGCTTAAATAGTCACTCCATAAATTAATTTTCAATATTTATTTTATTTCCTCAATACTTTATTTAATTTTGTTCATTATAGTGAGTAATTTCATTCACTTAACTGAGTAATTTTACTCACATAATTGAGTAATTTTAAAAAAATGATACAACGCAATTATATTCAATTGATTACAGGCCGTGCAAAAGAGAAAAGAAGGTTCATTCAGGTGTTATTTGGCCCCCGGCAGGTAGGTAAAACCACCACTATTGCCCAGGTAATGCAAGCTATAAAGATACCTTTTTACTCCATTTCAGCTGACGCCGTACCTGCTTCTAATACCGGCTGGCTGGAAGAACAATGGGAAACCGCCCGGTTAATGCTGAAACAATCGGAAGCAGGGGAGTTTTTATTGGTTATTGATGAAATTCAAAAAATTGATAACTGGAGCGAAACAGTAAAATTGCTATGGGATAACGATACTAAAGAAAAAATAAATATAAAAGTCATTTTACTTGGCTCATCAAGGTTACTGATACAGCAGGGATTAACGGAATCATTGGCCGGGAGGTTTGAGACCATTTATATGGGCCACTGGTCATTTACAGAAATGAACGAGGCCTTCGGTTGGAATGAAATGCAATACGCATGGTTTGGAGGATACCCCGGTTCTGCTGAACTAATTACTGATGAAATGCGCTGGAAAAATTATGTCGGCAATTCACTGATAGAAACGAGCATTTCGAAAGATATACTCATGCTTACCCGTGTTGATAAGCCCGCACTGATGAAGAGGTTATTTGAATTAGGCTGCCTGTATTCAGGGCAGATACTTTCTTATACCAAGGTCATGGGCCAGCTGCTTGATGCCGGGAATACAACTACATTATCTCACTATCTCAATTTGTTAGACACAGCCGGTTTACTGGGCGGTTTGGAAAAATTCTCAAAAGATGCTATCCGGAAACGGTCTTCAAGCCCTAAGTTCATGGTGCATAATACAGCGTTGATAAGCGCCCAGAGAAATGAAACATACAATGAAATAACCATGCAGCCGGAACAATGGGGCAGAGTAGTGGAATCTGCTGTAGGCGCGCATCTATTAAACAATTCTTTCGGCAGCGGATATAAAGTATATTACTGGCGCAACGGAAATGATGAGGTTGATTTTATACTGGAAAAGAGAGGCAAAGTAATAGCCATTGAGGTAAAGAGCGGCAATTCAGGCAATCCCAAAGGAATGAGCGCTTTTAAAAAACAAAACCAGCCTGACAAAATATTATTAGTAGGAAAAAATGGGCTTCCCTGGCAGGAATTTTTGAAAATAGACCCTATAACCCTTTTCTGATAGCCTTATTTAAACTGCTTGAAGTAATATTTAATATCGTTTTCTTCCAGTATCATTTCACCTTTCTGGCATTTGATCACTTTTAGTATCCTGGGGTTCTTACCATCGCAATCCAGCACCTGGTCTGTTCCCAGGTTTTTAATATACCAGGATGGGTTATTCTTTGCATCTTCTCCTCCATAGATGTAACCCTGCTTGCCATCGGTAGAGGGCCCGGTTATATAGGCTGCGGTTATTGAAGTACCAACGTCAAGACTACCTTGTTCTTTTGACGTTCGCTTATACACCGTCCAGTGGCCAATCATCTGGTCAATGCTGGTAACGGGTAGTAATTTCTCCGCAGCCGTGTCAAGTACTATTGTTTTTGCAGTATCAGACAGATCCGGCGCAAGCACAAATATCCCTTCCTGGTTCGTTAAAACGAGTGTGGTGGGTCTTTTCACTGCTATTTTGTATCGGGCTGTACCAAAGTCGAGCAGGCTGTCTTCATCTATCGTATATCCTCCATTATAGATAAAGCCATTCAGATTATGGTAAGAAAAAGAGTCTTTTCTCTTAAAGGAAATATACAAGGTATCCGTGAATGTCACAATTGATGAGTCCGGTTTCATACGTTTTATTTCCTTCCATCTGCTCACAGGTATTTTTATCACCTTGTGCTTATCTTTACAAAAAGCGGCAAAGGGAAATAACAGCATTAATATGATAAGTACTTTTCTCATGTTCGTGCGGCAATATTACCGAAGCTAATGCTAAACCTAAAATGTTTTATAAACTTTATCAATTCCTTTTGCAACCCCGATATACAACAAATTTAATTTAATCGTAGCTTCATTTCAAATTATGAGTAACGGACAATTGCATATAACGCTCATACAGCCCGATATAGTATGGGAAGACAAAACCGCCAACCTGCTGCAATACGAAAAAATGATTGCGGGAATTACCGGCCCTAAACATATTGTAGCGTTGCCTGAAATGTTCAGCACTGGCTTTAGTATGGCGCCGGAGCGCCTTGCAGAGCATATGAGTGGCCGGTCTGTAACATGGATGGCTGAGATGGCCTTAAAATATCGCTGCATCTTAACAGGTAGCCTGATCATAGAAGACAATGGCAAATACTACAACCGTATGCTCTGGGTGCAGCCCGACGGGCAGATCGGCTATTATGATAAGCGGCATTTATTTGCTTATGCACATGAGGACCTGCATTATACAAAAGGCGAAACAAGGCTGATAACACAAGTGAACGGATGGCGTATAAACCTGCAGGTATGTTACGACCTCCGCTTCCCGGTATGGGCAAGGAACCACGGGGATGAATACGATGTGTTATTGTATGTCGCCAATTGGCCGGAGCCCAGGAGCCTTGCCTGGAAAACCCTGCTGCAGGCGCGCGCCATTGAAAACCAGTGCTATGTAATCGGCGTTAATAGGGTTGGAAAGGACGGCAAGGACAATAACTATACCGGCGACAGCAGCGTATTTGGGCCCCTTGGCGAAATGATATGGCAGCAAACAAATGAAGTCGCCTGCCATACAGTAACACTGGAGAAAGAAGTAATACAAGGCGTAAGGCGCAAATTACCTTTCCTGAATGATGCTGATAAATTCATCTTATTGTAAACCTATTTTATTTCTTCCGGTTTTTTTATCGCGCTCATCCAAAATCATTTCCGGTTATCGGAAAAAATTATGTAGCTTGACATTAAAATAATAATGGCCGGATGAAAACTGTGCTGCGCAGCATATACTACTTTTTACCTGTTCAGCTTGTGTTGCTTCATTTTCGTAAGTACCACCTGCTGCTGGGTTTCTGGCTGTTGCTATTCCTTATTATTACCAACAATTTCGCTTCACACTTCGGCGCTTCATCCTTGTTTCTTGCCCCTGAATATTTAGGCAGCATCAATTATCTAAGTATGTTCCTGATGGGCTGTGCTATGTGTGTGTTCACCATGATGTGGCACATCACCACGTTCATCATTCACAGCAAGCGCATACCATATATGGGCGCTACGCGGCATGCCTTTCTGGTATATTGCTTTAATAACTCCATCATACCGGTTGCCTTTCTTGTTTTTTATTCGGTGGTTACCATTCGTTTTCAGTTGCGGGATGAACACGCCAGTTGGGGCAACATTGTATTATTGCAGCTTGGGTTCTATCTCGGCTTTTTGCTGATACTGCTGATCTCGTTCGCTTATTTTTTCCGGGTAAGCCGCGATTTTTTTAAAGCTGTACTTGTAAAGATCACGAACCCGGGCCGTATACGTGGTATCATTCCCTATGATTCCCTGGATTATGAAATAGATATCATCCCCGCGCACTCCTATATTTCCGGTGAGTTCAAAATAAAAAAGAGCAGTGAGCAGGAACATTACCATCCCAGGGTAATGAACACCGTTCTCAACCGCCATCACCGCAATGTAATATTCGCTACGCTCATCCTCTATATTTTACTGCTGCTGATGGGTGTGTTCATGGAACAACCATTATTAAGGGTGCCCGCAGGCGCAGGGTTCATTTTGCTCTTCTCTATTGTCATGGGTTCAGTGGGGGCCTTTAAATATTTTTTAAAAAGCTGGGAAGCAATTGGATGGGTCATTTTTGTTTTGTTACTGGGGCTTATGGTCAGGTACCAGTTGTTCGACCTGCGCAGTATAGCCTATGGAATGAATTATCATACCTCTAAACAAAAGGAACCCGTATATAACTACGAACGCCTTCGCGCTTTGTTTACCCCCCAACGCTTTGAAGCCGATAAAAAAACAGAGGAAGGCCGCCTTAAAAACTGGAAGAGTAAGACCGGCGAAGCCAGCCCTCCCCTTATCGTGATAACTGTCAGCGGCGGCGGTTCCCGCGCAGCATACTGGACATTCCGTTCGCTGCAATATATGGACAGCATAACAAAAGGGGGGCTTTTTCAAAATACGGTATTGATGACCGGCGCTTCCGGTGGCATGATAGGGGCTACCTACTGGCGCAGCATACATGACGCATACCAGCGGGGTTTTTTAAAAGACCCATACTCCATAACCTACCAGGACAATGTAGGAAAAGACCTGCTTAACGCTATCATATTTTCTTTCGCAAGCGTCGACCTTGTATCCCCCTTCAATAAAATATCCATTGGCGGATACTCCTATACCCGCGACCGCGGCTATGCCATGGAGCAGGAAATGATCAGGAACACCGATGGCCTGCTGAACAAGAATATCGGTTATTTTAAAAGACGCGAAGCGGATGGCTACATCCCGCTGCTTATTATAAACGGTACCATAGTAAATGACGGCAGGCAACTGATGGTTTCTAACCAGCCGGTTGGCTATCTTACAAGGCCGGAGTACTCATTGAAGGAAAGAACACCGGCGATAGACGCCATAGACTTCGCCGCTTTCTTTGCCGGGCAGGACCCCTACAATCTGCGTCTTACTTCGGCTCTCCGCATGAATGCTACCTTTCCGCTGGTGCTGCCCGCCGTAAGGCTGCCGAGCCAGCCACGGGTAAACATAATGGATGCGGGGCTGCGGGATAATTTCGGCGGCGAGCTGGTGAGCCGGTACCTGTATGTATTGCGCGACTGGATCTTCAACAATACCCGGCAGGTTATCTTTTTAGAAGTGAGGGATACAAGGGAGAATGATGTATGCTCCATTTCAGACCAGTCCTCGTCATTGGGTAAAATGCTGTTCGACCCGCTGTTCGTGATACAGAATAAGTGGGAAGCATTCCAGTCATACTCGCTTGGTTACCTTAAGGATTATGCTCCCGCCAATATGGGCGGTAAATTACGGTTCATAACCCTGCAATATGTGCCTAAAGAATCTAAAAGAGTAGCCGCCCTCAATTTTCACCTCACACAAAACGAGAAAGAAGACCTTTACCAATCCATCAATAACCCCGACAACCAGGCGGCAATAGATACGCTGATAGCGTTGATAAAGAAACCTAATCCGTAATATCAAACCGGCCCTGATTCCAGTGAGTCGCGCGAAGGAGTGGAGAGTCCCCAGGGACGGAAGTTAACATACGGGACAAAGCACTTTCTCATTCCCTTCCCGGTTTAATTTGTTTTCCCGCTTTTGCCGGGGGCAAAAAGTTCTCCCCTGTCACTACGCTTTTACCTGTTTTAGTTTCCAGTTCCACGCGGGCATTTTTTGCTACTGCTCCGCCCTTTTTACTTGCTTTTGCATTTTCAAACAGTCCCTTGGCCTGATCACTTTCGGCGATCTGCCGCGTTGATAATTCCGCGAGGGCTGTAAAAATCAATTCAGCTTCATTCATGTGGTCCCGCAGATTCTGGGATTTGAGCCTTTTAATTCCTTGTGTTTTTTTACAGTGAGGCCGGTCCATTCCTGGTGTATGATATTGGTAAGCATTGCAAATTCATCCTGCTCTTTTACACCTGCTTCTTTCCAGTAATCCGTTAGTTTGTTGCGGGTTTCCTGCCCGGTCATGCGCTGTTGTATCCATTTCTCACTACGGCCCAATTTTTGCCAGTTTTCTCTTGCCCTGTCTATTCCCTGCCCGGGGTCAGCTATTTCCTGCATGCGCTCATAGCCTACTTTTGCAAGCCATTGCTTAAATGGTTCAGCTTTGGGTGAGGGAATTGATTGGATAATGCGAAGCAGCGTCTGAACATTTGCAACATCCGTTTCTCTCATTTTGCCATCTGTAGCTTTCAGTTTCAACTGTCGACAAACTGTCGACAGTTCGAGTCCATCCTCTGTTTTTATTCTTATTTTCATTTTAAACCAATAATCTCTTGGATTACTGCTGCCTGTGAGTACCTCAACTACATCTATAACAGAAAAGTACCACTGTTGTTCCTTATCGTCCCAATGGGTTCGCACGGGAGTGTTTTCAAATATTTTTATATCGCTCATGATTGCAATTGTGAAGTATTGCAAAATACAAATCTTTCATTTCTTTTCAGCGCACTCAGCGATTCAGCTTTTGTACGTTGATTCCGGTGAATCCCGCGAAAGAGTGTAGACTCACCGGAGACGGAAAAATTGGGGTGGTAAAGCGCAACATAACGTTATGTAAACTATGTTATGTATGGTCCATCAAGCATTTTAAATCCAAATTTTCTTTTTTAATATCGCATTCCCAAAAGCGCAGTATGACCCAACCACGCCTAAGAAACAGTTCGGTTATCTGCTGGTCCCTGTCGATATTACGTTGCCGCTTTTTGTTCCAATATACCGCATTCTGTTTAGGAATTATATTCCTGCAATAGTGCCCATGCCAAAAACAACCATCTGCAAAAACAGCTATTTTTTTATTAGTAAATACAAAGTCCGGCTTGCCTATAACCGGATATTTACGCCGCCAACCCTTAATGTTATTTTTTTTGAAGATCGCTATTAGCCTTTGTTCGGTCGAGAGATTTCCTTTTGCTTTGACCTTTCGCATTATCGCACTTCTTTCCTCTTTTGAAAAAGTGTCTGCCATGCTTACAGAAGATTTGAAGGCAATTCGATCATCAAAGATTTATCCGTTTCCGCATCGTCAACCCGCTGATTATATATAAGCACCAAATCCTTAAGACTAGCAGTCAGTTTATCTTTATTAAAAGTGCTAACTTCATTGATGTTTTGGGACACAAAACTTTCTATGCTTTCTACTGCTATTTGCTGCTCACACGTTTGTTCCGCTATCTGCCTTGCGCCAATTAATTTACTATCCGGAACCAAAAGAAAAGGTTTGAAACCTTGCTGAATATTATAGCGGCATTTGTCGAAAACCGGCGGCATTGGAGCAACAGTGATATGAAATGCAGTATGCCCAATTAAAAAGTCACCGGGGCGCTGGGTCGGCAAGTCGGCAGTACTGCCGCTTTCATTGGAAACGACGATATCCGGAAAGCGCAATTGAAGTTTTGCGCCTATTAAATGCTGGGCTACGTAACCCGCCTTACCCACAGTAACCGCTTCAGCCAAAAGATTATGAATGATATGCCATGTAGAAAGGACAGGATTGAAAGTTAGTTTTATTTTTTGTCGGTTGTGAAAATCCTTAACCCTATCAACAAGAAACGACTTCATTGCTTCTAATGCTGTATTTCTTGCTGTTTCAACCTGTTTATCAAGATTCATATGTTTCAGAACCTCAAGTAGCGACCGTACTTCTGACGGCCCGCCTCTGTTCGTTCTCCCTCCTTCTTTTGCAAAGGGACGTTCTTCGCCGAACGATCTCAAAATAGCGGCTACCGCTGCTCCGCTGGCACCTTTTATTTGCATTCCACCTTCTGCCACATGCGCGCTAAAGTCAAGATTATAGTTTTCTTGGAGCCGGTTCAGCACTACTAGAGCAGTCGCGATACTTCCATTTGCGGGACCGTTATTTGCCTTAACGACTTTCAGTGAGCTATACCAATCTATA
>Ga0207094_1058_pt1 | contig 17437 bp, 13 predicted proteins | sample Alteio_BWMinHeat_90_FD_153518 | JGI IMG/M metagenome (GOLD analysis project Ga0207094, IMG submission 153518) | Enriched cells from forest soil in Barre Woods Harvard Forest LTER site, Petersham, Massachusetts, United States -... | ecosystem: Environmental > Terrestrial > Soil > Temperate forest >... | reverse complement strand
AAAGGCGGTGCATCTGCCAACGTATTGTCCGCTGCTGTTGGTGCTACAACTGCAGACGTGTTGATTGGTGGTGCTGGTGCCGATACATTGATTGCCAATGCTGGTCTGGATACATTGACTGGTGGTGCTGGTGCGGACACATTTGTTATTGCGGTGGCCTCGTCCAACTTGAACACCTATGCAACGATTACCGATGCATCAGTAGGCGATTTCATCAAATTTGGTGGTGCCACTTCTACATCATTCACAGCGTCTCAACTGTCGCTGGCTAGCACTGCTGTATTCCAGGATTATGCAAATGCTGCAATTCACAATACTGCAGCGGGCGCTATCTCCTGGTTCCAATACGGTGGTAATACCTACGTAATCGAAAATGAGTCTAACGGCACATCTTTTGTGAATGGTACTGACTTTATCGTCAAGTTGTCAGGTGCAGTAGATCTGAGCCACACTTCGTTGAATACGACCAGCCATACTCTGCTGATCGGCTAATCTCCCTCAACGAGATGCCCACGGAGCAGTGTGGGTTAAGCTACACACGAACCCCATTCCTGTTGCAGGAATGGGGTTTTTTCTTGTAAGAACCACGTCATTCTGCATTTCGTCGAGCTTGAGAGGCTTCGGGGAAATCCCAGGGCAAGCTCGATCGACATCTCGGCATTCCATTTATGTTTTTGGAATTGTCTTCTCACCTCACCCGCATCATTTGCGTCGGCCACATGATTCAAGTCTGACCTTGTTTTTGTGAATAAAAAAGTAACTCCGTACTGGTAAACTATCTTACGACAGGTGAATTGTGGTAATCTAGAGAAATTGTGATGTACGTCACATTTTTTGTGAGTGCGGTTCAGGATAATGCGACGGAGCATATCAATATGAACGCGAAGATTTAAACCCGCATGCTCTTTTGTGAAGCACACCGACCAAGATGATCTCCAAACTCAAACTCCCTCAAAATGAAATTGCACAGACCCTAAGAGAATTTAAGGGTGTGTTCAAGACAGTTGGTATCTTCAGCGCCATTATTAATTTAATAATGCTGGTGCCATCGCTCTACATGCTGCAAGTCTATGATCGCGTGCTGCCGAGCCGCAATGAAACCACCTTGCTGATGCTCACCTTGATGATGCTGGGCGCGTATATCTTTATGAGTGTGCTGGAGTTTGTGCGCAGTTTTGTACTGATACGGCTGGGTGCGAAGCTGGATATGACGATGAACAAGCGCATCTATACGGCGGCTTTTGAGCAAAATCTGAAGCGTGGTGGCGCAAATGCGGGGCAATCCTTGCAAGACTTGTCGAACATCCGCCAATTCTTAACGGGCAATGCATTGTTTGCGTTTTTTGATGCGCCATGGTTTCCGTTTTATATCCTGGTGATCTTTCTGTTTGAACCCTCCCTTGGCGTTTTTGCTTTGTGTGGCGTGGCCGCGCTGGTTGTGCTTGCCTATATCAACGAGGTAGTTTCCAAAAAGCCTTTGGCCGAGGCAAATACGATGGCCATTATTTCCTCTAACCTCGCGAGCAATAATTTGCGCAATGCAGAGGTGATTGAGGCGATGGGCATGTTGCCCAATCTGATGAATCGCTGGTACAAATTGCATGGTCTCTTCTTGCATCTGCAAGCCGAAGCCAGTGAAAAATCGGGCATTGTCCAGGCGGTAACGAAGTTCGTGCGCATTGCATTGCAATCTCTGGTATTGGGGTACGGTGCCTTGCTGGCAGTGGAAGGCAAGATCACACCGGGCATGATGATCGCGGGTTCCATCTTGCTGGGCAAGGCCACTGGTCCAATTGAGCAACTGATCGGTGTGTGGAAACAATGGAGCAGCACCAAAAGTGCTTATCTGCGCTTGAATGAGTTGTTGGAAAAGAATCCACCGCGCGAAGCAGGAATGTCTTTACCAAAACCCAAGGGCCAGTTGACGATAGAGAACGTTACAGCGGGTCCACCAGGGGTAGTGATTCCAGTGATCAAGGGATTGAGTTTTGGCATAGTCCCTGGTGATGTGCTCGGAATTGTAGGCCCTAGCGGTTCCGGCAAATCCACGTTAGCTCGTTTGTTGGTGGGTATCTGGCCCTCTGCGGTAGGCAAAGTACGTCTGGATGGGGCGGATATTTATCATTGGAATAAAGACGAACTGGGTCCGCACATCGGCTATCTGCCGCAGGACATAGAGCTTTTCGCCGGTAGTGTTGCCGAGAACATTGCGCGCTTCGGTAACGTGGATTCCGAGAAGGTTATCCTTGCCGCGAAACGTACTGGCGTGCATGACATGATCTTGCATCTGCCTCAGGGTTACGATACCCGGCTTGGCGACGGTGGCGGGGGGCTGTCCGGTGGCCAGAAGCAAAGGCTGGGACTGGCGCGTGCGCTGTATGATGACCCTTCCTTGATCGTGCTGGACGAACCTAACTCCAATCTGGACGATGTCGGCGAACAGGCTTTACTCAATGCGGTGAATGAGTTGCGCGCGTTAGGCAAGACGATAGTGATGATCACACACCGCACCAGCGCCATCAGTGTTACCAATAAATTGCTTGTTCTGCGCGACGGTATCGCGCAAATGTTTGGTCCGCGGGATGAAGTATTGGCGGCCATTGCAAACTCGAATCAACAGCATCAACAAGCCATGCTGGCGAATCAGCAGGCACAACAACAAGCACAACAACAAGCACAACAACAAGCACAACAACAAGCACAACAACAAGCACAACAGCAGGCTGCAGCACAGGCCGCTGCAACTGCAGCTCCGGTATCGAAAATAGAAGATGCACCGGTCGCCCAAGTTCGGACTGAAACCGTAGTGGACGACATTAAGGCATCCGCAGTGGAGCAGGAGCAATGATGAAAAATACACTTAACAATAAAACAGAAGCACAGGATGTCACCTCTCATGATGTAACGGTCCTGGAGTTGAATACGGACACCAGTAAGCACGCCCGTTTGGGATGGCTGGTTGTGCTCTTGGGGGTCGGTGGTTTCCTGCTGTGGGCTACGTTTGCACCGTTGGATAAAGGAATCCCCGTTAACGGTACGGTTGCCGTGGCAACTAACCGGAAGGCAATTCAGCATCAGACGGGCGGTACTGTCGATGAGATACTGGTCAAGGAAGGCGATGTCGTCAAAGCCGGCCAAGCTTTGGTGAAGATGAATGCCGTCACGGCCAAATCTGCGGCCGAAATTAACCGCGTCCAACTCTTTACCTCTCGCGCAGTGGAAGCACGGCTAATTGCCGAGCGTGACGGCGCACATTCTATCGCCTTCCCCAAGGAGCTTGAGGACGAGAAAAGCGACGCACGATTGATCAGTAACATCGCACTGCAAAAACAGTTATTTACCGCCCGTCAGTCGTCCCTGCAAAATGAATTGGGCGCGCTTGATGAAAATATTGCCGGCCTTAAGCAACAATTAAAAGGGCTGGAAGAGTCCATGGTTGGCAAGAAACAGCAATTGGTATTCCTGAAAGAGCAGTTGGACGGCATGCGCGATTTGGCCAAAGATGGCTATGTTGCACGTAATCGCCTGCTGGATGTAGAGCGCACGTATTCCCAGGTCAATTCCGGAATTTCCGAAGATCTGGGTAATATAGGTCGTTGCCGTAGCCAGATAGCCGAATTGATTTTGCGCAAATCCCAGAGGCAGCAAGACTACCAGAAGGAAGTGCGCAGTCAGTTGTCGGATGCTCAGAAAGAGGGGGATGCTCTCAGTAACCGGCTCCAAGCACTGGATTATGACTTGAATAATGCCGTGGTCAAGGCGCCGGTTGATGGAACCATAGTGTCATTGGCCGTATTCACCAAGGGCGCCGTTGTTAGCCCCGGTTTTAAGATGATGGAAGTCGTGCCTAGCGATGATGCGTTAATTGTTGAAGGACAAGTTCCCGTTAATTTGATTGACAAGGTGCATGTTGGCTTGAAAGCGGAATTGATGTTTTCTGCATTTAATCAAAACCAGACTCCCCATATTCCAGGCGTGATCACACAGGTCTCCGCAGATAGGTTGGTGGATGAGCATACCGGACAACCTTACTATAAATTGAGGGCTCAGGTCGCTCCCGAAGGGATGAAGATGATTTCGCATCTGCAAATTCGCCCAGGTATGCCTGCGGAGGTCTTTGTCAAAACTGGTGAGCGCACAATGATGAGTTATTTGCTGAAGCCAGTCTTTGATCGTGCCAAAACCTCGATGACCGAGGAATGATCATGCCAAATATGGTTTTACGTCGCCTCATGGCGGCAGGCGTAAGCATTGCCTTTCTTCTGCAAACGCACCAGGCATCAGCTTTAGGTTTGATGCAGGCCTATGACGCGGCTCTGCAAAACGATCCGACTTATCGCGGCGCTATTTTCGAGAACGAGGCGGGCCAGCAAAACAAAATTCTGGGCCGCTCCAGTTTGCTGCCATCGGCACAAATTAATTGGTCTGCAGGGAAAAATAGGTCAATCCTGACTGCTCCGGATTTTTTTGGAAAGCTAGGCACTAGCTATCCAGAGTATACGAGCACCGATGGGAGTCTCCAGGTAAGGCAGGTTTTGTTCAGTCTGGACGCTTTTGCACGATACAAACAGGGTATTGCACAGTCTAACTACAGCGGCGCTATCTTTTCCGGTAAGCGTCAGGATTTGATTGTAAGGCTTGTTTCTGCATACGCTGATGCGCAATACGGCGAAGATCAACTGGCGCTTTTGACGGCTCAGCGTGACGCGTTTGCTGAACAGCGGCGCGTCAATGACCGCATGTTTGAAAAGGGCGAGGCGACCAAGACCGATATGCTGGAGACTCAGGCCAAATTGGATCTGGCAGAGGCCCAAGTCATAGAATCGCAAGATAACCTGGTCACAGCCCGCAATACCCTTGCAGCCATTGTCGGCCAGGAGATTACCCAGCTAGATGGCCTCACCGATAATTTCAAAGTCTTGCTTTCGGCTTCCACGTCTTTTGATGAGTGGAAGAAAATCGCCGATTCAAACAACTCGGAAATACTCGCCGGTCAATATGCAGTCGAGGCAGCGGAACAAGAGGTCAAGAAAAACAGGGCGGGCCATACGCCACGCCTGGATTTTCAAGCTGTTTACGACAAAAGCAAATCAAACACACTCACGACTTTGAACCAGGATTCCTCTACCAAGAGTGTGGGAATACAGTTGGTCATACCGATTTACTCTGGCGGCTACGTTTCTGCAGCGACAAGTCAGGCGGTAGCCGGGCGTGAAAAAGCCAAAGCAGATTTGGATGCAACGACACAAAAAGTTTATGTCGAGTTGCGTAAACAATATAGTTCCGTCTTAAGCAGTGCAACCAAAATTGATGCCTTGGTCAAATCGGTGAAATCGGCAGATTTGTTGGTGGAAGCGACCAAGCAAAGCATCAAAGGTGGCGTGCGTATTAATCTTGATTTGCTCAATGCGCACCAGCAGCTAGCGACGGCGAAGAGAGACCTTGCCCAAGCGAGATATACCTATATCATCAGCTATTTGCGCTTACGTAATGCCGCCGGTGTCCTGAACGGTGACGACTTGCGTACAGTTTCTGCTTATTTTGTAGCCGGAAATTGAGCTCCTGACGATAGCACTGCTTCACGGATCACTGTGACAATGCATACGGTTTAGCGGGGATTTATTCCTGCTAAACCGGGCCGGCAGTTATCATTGGAAGAGGCTCTCGCACAAAGATTCCTATAGCGCTCTCGCTGAAAAGGCAAAGCCGAAAACCTTCGCACATCCAACAATGCCCCCATCGCCCCAGAATAAAGCCGTCTTTGCCAACCAGTTGCGCGCAGTGGCATGCCTTTGCGTCATCACGGTCCATTTGATCGGCGTGTTCTGGGCTGCGCGCGATGTGGTGTCCGGCCATATCTTTGCGCCGGAGATACTGGGGCCGCAATCCAGGATTTTCCCCTTCATTTCATACAGCCATTTCAATTTGGGGCCGTTTGGCGTGGCCCTGTTTTTCCTGATTAGCGGTTTTGTTGTTCCTATGTCGATCAACAATGCTGCCAGGGGCCGGTTTCTGGCAGCCCGCGCCTTGCGTATTTATCCGACTTACATTTTGTGCCTGCTGATAGGCCTGGTCGCGGTGTATTGCTCGTCGCGCTACTGGAACCTGCCGTTTACGTGGACCGCAAATAACGTATGGGAAAATGCCCTGTTATTGAAAGGCATAGGCTTGAACAGCATCGATATGGTCAATTGGTCATTGGCCATTGAGCTCAAATTTTACTTGCTGGTTTGCGTGCTGGCTGTGTGGATACGCAAGGGGAGGATCTTGCCTTTATTGGTACTCACGGTGTGCGTATTGTTGGCGGTGGATTATTTACCGTATGATTTCATTTTCATGCCCTACCTGTTTATCGGCACTTTATTTTCCTATCATTATCAGCTAAAAATTAGCGGGCACCAGCTTGCGTGGTCTGCGGTCTTGATGATGGGATTATGGACTGCGGTCTGGCCCAGATCGGTGCTGGCCGAGCAGTTTCCTATTGTGACCCTGAACTATTTTTACGCTTTGGCGATATTCGGTATCGCGTATGCCTATCGCGGTTTATTCGTGCCGCTGAGGGGGCTCGATTTTGTGGCCGCCATCAGCTACCCCTTGTACGCCGTGCATCCCTTGCTCGGATACGCATCCATCCGTTTCCTGATGGACCACAATATCGCCTATGTATGGGCGCTTGCGCTCTCCGTGGCGTTGATCTTTGGCGTTGCCTACCTGGTGCACAGGGCCGTTGAGCTGCCGACAATGCGGCTCGGGAAGCAGGTCCTGCGCCGCATCGCCGTCGTTGCATAGGTCATCGGAAATTTATTTCCCGCTGTTCCAAACTCCTGAGCAAATCGCGCACTACCCCGAGCGCCATGTTCTCCAAGAACGGGCTTCGGCCCGATACAGCCCGCTAAGCGCTACATAAGGGCAGTCCAGCCGGCATCTGGCGCTGTGCCCGCCAGCGCAGTCCAACCATCTACCGTGGTTTCACTTTGAGGCGAAGAAAAATGTTTCCTTGTGGTAACATTGTTAGTTAATGTTACACGGCGATACATTCTCTGGGCAGTAAATTGAGATAGTAGAGCATGCCAATAAAAAATTGGTAAAAAATCAACTACAATCTACAAGAAATAATATGGCTAATCCAACTTTCGCTCTGTCTGCCACGGGCCTGGTTGCCTCTAAAGGCCGTCTGATGCGTATGCTGGACGCTTGCCTGCTTCCTCTGGGATTCCCGCTGCTGGTTCTCATACTGGGACAATATCTGGGCAACTACATCGGTGCGGATTCCGGCTGGGAGGCGATCGCAGGTGCGCCGTTTAGCGGTTTTGTAGGCCATACTCTGATACGAAATTGTAATATTTTATTTCTTAACTGGATGGTGTTGTCCGCATTCTGGGCGCCGATATTGCTGCTGTCGCGCCGCCCAAGGCCAACGATGCTTGTATTCCTTTCCGTGTATTTGCTAATGATTTTAGGGAATGCCTTAAAGGTCAAGTATCGTTCCGAGCCGCTCTTTCCATGGGACATCGGACAACTGTGGCAGATGCTGCCGCTGGCCAATAGCTATCTCGTGTCCCTGGGGGCTATCCTAGCCCTGCCGCTCGTAGCGGGGGCCGGGATTTCCTGGCTGGCGAGCTGCGCGAAGCTGCGCTCGCTGACGCGCGCCCAGATTATTGTCACCGGTGTGCTGTGTGCAGTGAGCTGGGCCATCCTCAGCTATGTCATCATCATCGTGGGCCCCAATAAGCACCTCAAGGACGCCAGGCACCTTGAAGATCCCCTGCTCAACATTACTTGGGCGCCGCTTGAAAATGCCAAGGCCAACCTGTTGCCACTGATGCTCGCGATGAATGTGCACATCATGGATATCAGTGCTCCGGCAAACTACGAAGGCGCCAGTCAACAGTTGTTGGGCGACCGGCATCCTTTGCTCCAGGAGCAGACGGCGCCCAAGGCTGACGAGTTACCCGACATCGTGATTGTGCTCAGCGAGAGCTTCTTCAACCTGAATCGTTTCCCGTCATTGCGTTTTAACACGGACCCTACGCCTTCATTTACTGCGGAGGAGGCGGAGTACGGGGCGAACGTCGTCACTCCAGCCTATGGGGGAGGGACTGCAAACGTCGAGTTTGAGATATTGACCGGCTTGCGCATGGCGATGCTGCCGTCCGGAGCCATCCCTTACATGCAATACATCACTAAGCCTTTGCCGACAGCGCTACCGCAATACCTGAAAACCCTGGGATATGAAACGATGGGTATCCACACGTTTGAAGGAAGCTTCTGGAAGCGCAAGCAAGTCTATCCATTATTAGGCATCGATCGTTTTATCGACAGCTCTCAATTCGCCGAGGCACCGTTGAGAGGGCCCTTTATACGGGACTCCGCAATGGCGGACAGGATACTCAAGGAGCTGGACTCGGGGTCGAAAAAGCCGAAATTCATTTTTGCCGCCACGATGGAAAACCATGGCGGTTATGCCGACCCCTCGCGCTATACAGATCGAAAACTGCGGGCGTTAAATGCCCCCACGCCGGAGATGCAGGTGATGCTGGATAACTATGCCGAGGGCATGCATGACGCGGATCAAAGTTTTGCGGCGCTGGCTGCGGCAGTGCGTCAACGAGAGCGTCCGACCTTATTGATTTTTTTTGGAGATCATTTGAGCGTACCTTTGCATATGATGGAGGACGCTGAAATGGTTTCCAGCGATCACTACGATTTGCTGACGGCCGATGAGCAAAGGAAAATCCATACCGTGCAAGCCATCCTGGTCAGCAACCAGGCCTCGGTCGGCTGGCCTGACAGGCATTTCCAGATGAACGATATGGGGCCCCAGATGCTGAGGGCAGCGGGAATTCCGATGTCGCCCTACTGGCAAATGGTGGATGCGGCATCCCATGAAATGCCGGCCCATATCCACGAATTCTCCGAAAACGCGGCAGGCCAGCTGACCACCGGTCTGGGCGCAAAAAAGGGGCAATACCTGCGGACGATGCAATTGCTGACCTACGACCTTTTATTTGGAGATCAGCATCTGGTGAAACATCTGAACGAACTTGCGCCCCACTACGTAGCCAGAAATGAAACAGTAGTCCGCACAAATTGATGCGGCTTTAAATATCCTGACAAAAATAAACCCAGGCTTTGGTGGAGCTAGATGTGCATGGCGATTACACTTACTCAAAACGACATAAAGAGTGACGGCGACGATGCAACGCAGAATGCGTTGGATGCCGTCGATTCACAGAAGGCCTTTTTATTTATTTTTTACTTTTGTGCCCAGTTTTGCTGCGTCGCCTAATAGAAATGTAAAGCCCACTTTCTGGCATCAGCTTTTGCCTGAATGATTTCAGATCCCTACGAACAAAGACACCAGCGCGCTCCTCTCGCGGTTTCGCGATAATCACCATCGCGTTGAATCAGTGTTAGTGCTTATAGCAGGTTATGGTTACAATTTTGCCTTTGTATTATTACTAAATATCGATGCCTGCCAATTCGACGTTCGAGGACCACACCGAAGAGCATCTATTGTTATTGAACGATGCCGTCGACCGCACTGTTGCCAATCCGACCGCAAGCCATTGCTGGCTTCATTTGATGGTGCAGGTGCGCGCTATTTCTCGGCCTGATGTCCTCAATGGCGTATTGCAAACACTGGTGAGTCTGGTTCCTGACCAAGGGCTTTCCGGCTTCTATTTAGCAACTTTTCTGGATACTGCCACCGCCGATACAAAGTTTTTAGCAAAGGCCGTCGGCTTCCTGAAAACAATCACTCCTCAAGACCCAGACAGGCTAGCCGCGTTCTTTCATGTCGCTTCGCAACGGGCTCTACTCTACTCAGATAACAGGCCGACCTTTACGCAAACTTTAAGCGACATGGATTTGCCCGATCTTTCCCTGCTGATCGGTAATCATCTGACGACGCGCTTTGCCGCACCTCCACAAGCCAGGCCCATGCAGCAGATCAGAAAAGTGGCAATCATCGCGCCTCAACTAAGCAATCCGCAACATCCTCCGACCCAGATGGCGCTGGATCAGGCGGCGACATTGATTCAAAACGATATCACGGTAAACCTGTTTTCTTGCCAGGAGACGGTTGGACCCGATTTCGTCCATCTGATGGGAACGGGCGCAGGCAACACACCATATGGCATGAATCTGGCAGCGTGGGTCCAGTCTGTTGGCGCAGAGACCAAAATTCATGCTAGTGACCAACGCTTTTCATTGATGCGCCGCTGGTTGGACATGCTACATAGCATTGTAGAGTTTGATCCTGATCTCGTGGTTTTTGTCGGTTTGCACTCCGGATTGATTTGCCCTCTATACAAAACATATCCTATCCTTGGCCTAGGTAGCAATTCGATTTCTCCTATGGTCCCGACCGATGTCTGGCTAACAGCGCAAGCGGGCTTGGCCAATACAATTTCTCGACCCTGGGGCGGTAGATTTCCCGAGAGTCAGGCCTGGTACCATCCGTATCGCGTGCGGCGCAAAGTTATCAATGGTTCTTTTTCATGGGATAGCCTGGGCTTAGGCCAGGACGCCGTCGTGCTCGTCTCCATTGGCAGCCATCTCGACGTCTCGATCAACGGGATATGGGCGGAACGCATGTGTGCGGTCATGGATAAGTATCCCGCGCTTGTTTGGTTAATCGTAGGCGGAAAGGGGATGTTGCCGCCGGCTTTGGAAATGATACAAGATCGGCTGCGTTTGATTCCGTATACGCCACAAGCCTTGAACATACTTGGAAAGAGCGACATCTACGTGAACCCACCTGTGATGGGAGGCGGATTTTCTGTTGCAGAAGCGATGTCCTTGGGGCTGCCAGCACTGAGCTTTGCAGAGACGGACGGTGGTGACAAGGTAGGCAGCGCGGCGATTGCCGGCATGGATGAATACTTCGACCGGCTGGAGATCTTGATCAGCAATCCGGGCCTGCGTATCAACATCGGCAAACAGATGCAGCAACGTTTTGACGCCGGGCTTGATCTGGATTTGTCCGGGCCGAGCTTGCTCGCTGCCTGCAAACTGGCCGTACAGCGATACCATCAGCGGACTATATCAGTGACTTCTTGAATTTCGCCGGAATGCCGACCATCAGGGCGCCATCGGCAACATCGGTCGTCGCAACGGCGCCTGCACCTATAAAGGCTTGATCTCCGATTACCAGGCGCTCCAGCAAAGTAGCGCCTATCGCCACCGTCACTCCGCGTCCGATACGAGACAAACCGCCCAGGTTCGCACCGGGCTGAATACGTGAGAATGCGCCTATTTGCGTATCATGTCCTATGGTCACGCCGCGATTGACGAATACGTGCTCGCCCAATACGGCACCTGGTCCAACTACGCTATTGGCGCCGATAAAGACCCCTTCGCCCAAGCTCGCCATCGGCGATACATAAGCAGTGGGATGCACCAGTGTATCGAAGTGCATCGCAAAACGCTGTTTGAGTGCCAGTGCCAGGTTTTCACGGGACGGCGTGGTCGGCCCTAAAAGATATGCCTCATCGGCAGCCGGCGAGAAATCATCCAGTTCTTGTACCGTAGGCGGCGTGCAATACCGGCTTATCATCTGCAGGCGCTCGGCCAAGCCTATGCTGCGCTCACTCTGGTCCTCCGGTAAGTGGATGATCACCTTCTCCAACTGCATGCCGTTAGCAAGAGCGCAGTCAAACAGGTCTGACAAGATATTGCTGATGCCAAAAATTACCAGCCGCTTCCCCTGTTGATTCATTAGTTTTTATCCAGTCCGAGCATATTGCGCACTTGTTGTGCCTGGGCGATCGGGCGCCCCAGGGCCTCGGCCTGAGCGGTGATGCGCCGGACTAATTGCATATTGTCCGCCAATTGCGTGCGCTCGTTGTCCAGCCATAGATTATCTTCCAGGCCTACCCGAACGCCATGTCCCATGACCACTCCCAAGGCGTTTGCCTGTGTCTGAAAACGGCCTATTCCGCCGAGGGACCAAATCGATTGTGGCGGAAGGTCTCCAATAATTGCAGCCAAATGCAATAGTGTCGCCTGCGCCGTCCCTGGATTGCCTAGCAGGATATTGAAATAATACGGGGGTTCTATCAATCCTTTGTCGATCAGGATTTTGGCAAAATTGACCATGCCCAGATCAAATATTTCCAACTCGGGCTTGATGCCGCTCTCTTGCATGATCTGCGCCAGGCGGGTGATTGTCTGCGGAGCATTGACGCTGGCCTCCCTTGAGAAGTTCATCGATCCCAGAGTGAGGCTTGCCATATCCGGCTTAAACTTGTGATCAAGATAGAGAGTGCTCGCGCGACGTTCAACTTCGCTCGCGACACGTCCGCTGGTCGTGGTAACGATGATCATTTCCGGCGTTTGTTCGCGTATGGCGTCAATGATCTCTTTATATACCGCTATATCTTCGGTCGGCGTGCCGTCCTGTGCCCGCGCATGCAAATGCACCATCGACACGCCAAGCGCGGCGCAACGAGCGGTATCTTCGGCGATTTCGGATGGATTTAAAGGGACCAATGGAGACTGCGCACGAGTCGGCACCATCCCGGTGGGCGCCAAGTTAATAATCAGGGGTTGCATATCTGAGTCTTGTTTGGAATGACGGAAGGTAGATGTCATCCGCTAAATATTCGACAACTCGGACTTCAAATCGTAAATGTTGCATCTAATTATGAATACTCTTTTCGTCTCGCAAATTTCGCCTCCCAGTAAACAGGTATTCTTTACCGCAACCTGAACTGGAACGCGCATGTTTTTATTTGGCTCCTCAGCGCAGGAAAATTCGGAGGATGCCCGCAAGTTTTCTTGCGCCGCCACCTGCATATATAGCGGCGGAGCGATAGGACTTCCAACAAGTAAGATGCCGTCCAGTTTTCACCGGGCGGCAGCGTCTTCAAGTTCAATCCTATTATCTCAGGATAATTAAAACATCACCCTCAGCCCGCCAATTTCTTCTTCAACAATTCATTCACCTGCGCAGGATTGCCCTTGCCCTTGGTGGCTTTCATTGCCTGGCCTACCAAAGAATTGAAAGCCTTTTCCTTGCCGGCGCGGTATTCGTCTACCGATTGCTGGTTGGCGGCCATTACTTCATCGATGATTTTTTCCAGTGCGCCCACGTCGGAAATCTGCTTCAGGCCTTTGGCTTCAATCACCTGGTCCGCCAACGCGGCGTCGGCGGACGGCGCCTGCCACATGGCGGCGAACACTTCCTTGGCAATCTTGTTGGAGATGGTACCGTCGGCGATGCGTTGCAGCAGCAACGCCAATTGCGCAGCGCTGACCGGGATGGCGGCGATGTCGATGCCTTCGCGGTTCAGCGTCGAGGAGACGTCGCCCATCAGCCAGTTGGCGGCTTGCTTGGCTTGTGCCGCGCCGGCCGCGGTTACTACAGATTCAAAATACGCAGCCATCGCCTTGGACTGGGTCATGATCATGGCGTCGTATTCGGAGATGCCGTATTGGCTGATGAAGCGTTCGCGCATCGCGGTCGGCAGCTCCGGCATGGTGGCGCGCACCTGCTCTATCCATTCCTGGCTGATGGTCAGCGGCGGCAGATCGGGGTCGGGGAAATAGCGGTAGTCCTGCGCGTCTTCCTTGCTGCGCATGGAGCGCGTTTCCTTGCGGTCCGGGTCGTACAGGCGAGTTTCCTGCACGACCGTGCCGCCGTCTTCGATCAACTCGATCTGGCGGCGCACTTCAATATTGATGGCCTCCTCCAGGAAGCGGAAAGAGTTCAGGTTCTTGATCTCGCAGCGGGTGCCGAACTCGGTCTGGCCCACCGGGCGTACGGACACGTTGGCGTCGCAGCGGAATGAGCCTTCCTGCATGTTGCCGTCGCAGATGCCCAGCCACACCACCAACGAATGCAGCGACTTGGCATACGCCACCGCCTCTGCGGCGCTGCGCATCACCGGTTCGGTGACAATTTCCAGCAGCGGCGTGCCGGCGCGGTTCAGGTCTATGCCGGTCATGCCATGGTAGTCTTCATGCAGGGATTTGCCGGCGTCCTCTTCCAGATGGGCGCGCGTCAGTTGTATGCGCTTGACTTCGGATTTGCCGTCTTTTTCCACCACGCAGGAAACATAGCCGCCTTGCACTACTGGAATTTCGTATTGGCTGATCTGATAGCCCTTGGGCAAATCAGGGTAAAAATAATTTTTGCGGGCGAAAATGGATTCCGGCGCGATGGTAGCGCCGACGGCCAGGCCGAACTGTATCGCTTTTTCTACCGCGCCCTTGTTCATCACTGGCAGCACGCCGGGCAGCGCCAGATCCACCGGGCTCGCCTGGGTATTGGGCTCCGCGCCGAACTGGGTGGAAGAGCCGCTAAAAATTTTTGACTTGGTCGAGAGTTGCGCATGCGTCTCGAAACCGATAACCACTTCCCATTGCATAGTGCTTTTCCTTCTTGTCTATTGGACGCGCGGGTAACGCGTGCTCATCTTTTATTCGTCGTAACGGCAAGTGCCCGTTTTCGTATTCACCGTTAGCGCCGTAAAATTGTTTCTCGATCCGCACAGCACCGGGCAGGTGGGCTTGATCTGCAATTCATCGCCGTTGCGCTCCAGCCGGATGCTGCAGTTGCTGCCGCGCTCGCTGTCATAGCCGCGCGCAGCGCGCGCCGCCATCGCGTTTTTCAAGGTGATGCGCCAGCCTTTCTCGGTCACTTCGGCCTGGACGCCGTCGCCTTCGTCGATGCTGCAATCGTAGCCGTGTGTGGTGCGGAACAGGGAGGATTCCCACTGGAAGGATTTGATCTTGTCTCCATCCAGTTTGATCTTCCCCTGGTCCGCCAGATTGATGCGCTCGCCGTCGCCGTCTTCCTTGCGAACTTCGCTGCAGACGAAGCTGGTCTCCAGCGTCTGCGCCAGTGCCGGTCCGACGATCATCGCCGTGCAGCAGGCCAGGATCAGGCGGTGGACGAATTTCATAGCGGCGATTTCATGTGCCAGTCGGTCGCTTGCTGGAACTGGTGCGCGACATTCAGCAGCCGGGCCTCTTCAAAATAATTGCCGATTAACTGCAGACCCACCGGGCGCTTTGCATTTTTTTCGCCCTGGCCGAATCCGCAAGGTATCGACATACCGGGCAAACCCGCCAGGCTGGTGGACAGCGTGAAAATGTCTGCCAGGTAGTTGGCAACCGGATCGTCGGTCTTGTCACCCAGGTCCCAGGCCACTGTGGGGGCTACCGGTCCCATGATCACGTCGCATTGCTGGAATGCGGCCTGGAAGTCTTGCGCGATCAAGCGGCGAATTTTTTGCGCCTGCAGATAGTAGGCATCGTAGTAACCGTGCGACAGCACATAGGCGCCGACCAGGATGCGGCGCTTGACTTCGTCGCCGAAGCCTTCTGCGCGCGACTTGCTGTACATGTCGTTCAGGTCTTTGTAATCCGCCGCCCTGTGGCCGTAGCGCACGCCGTCAAAGCGGCTCAGGTTGGACGAAGCCTCGGCCGGTGCAATCACGTAGTACACCAGGATGGACAGCTCGGTCTTCGGCAAAGAGATATCGACCAGCGTCGCGCCCAGTTTCTCATATTCGGCCAGCGCCGCGCGCACGGCCTGCTCCACGTCCTTGGCCAGGCCTTCGCTGAAAAATTCGCGCGGCACGCCTATGCGCAAGCCTTTTAAATCCTTGTTCAGGTCGCGCGTGAAGTCTTCCTTGGCGCGCTCCAGGCTGGTGGAATCCTTGGGATCGAAGCTGGTCATCGCATTCAGCAGCATGCCGCAATCTTCTGCGGTCTTGGCGATGGGGCCGCCCTGGTCCAGCGACGATGCAAAGGCGATCATGCCGTAGCGCGATACGCTGCCGTAGGTAGGCTTGATGCCGGTGACGCCGCAGAAGGAGGCCGGTTGGCGAATGGAGCCGCCGGTATCGGTCGCGGTGGCCGCCGGCGCCAGGCGCGCGGCAATCGCCGCTGCGGAGCCGCCGGACGAGCCGCCAGGCACCGCCGTCAAATCCCAGGGGTTTTTTACCGGGCCGAAATAGGAATTCTCATTGCTGGAGCCCATCGCGAATTCATCGCAGTTCAGCTTGCCCAGCGTGACCATGCCCGCGGCCTTGAAATGCTCCACCACGGTTGCATCAAATGGGCTGGTGTAGTTCTCCAGCATCCTGGAGCCGGCGGTGGAGCGCCAGTCGCGGGTCACGAAAATGTCCTTGTGCGCAATCGGGATGCCGGTCAGCGGCGTCGCGTCGCCATTGGCCAGGCGCTGGTCGGCGGCCGCCGCCTGTTGCAGCGTCAGCGCTGCGTCGACATGGGTAAACGCATTCAAGTCGCTGGCCTGGATGCGGGCCAGGAAGTGCTTGGCCAATTCAGTGGCGGAAATTTGCTTGCTTTGCAGCAGGATGGATAGTTCTTTTAAGGTCTTGGTATGCATACCGGGGTGTATCCTTGCGATTTGCGTCTTTCTGTCTGACGCTGGTTTTCTACCGTGTTGTGGTCACGCAGCAATTTATTTGCTATTTATTCAATCACTTTCGGTACCAGATACAAGCCGTCCTGCGTGGCGGGGGCGGGCTGCTGGTAGTCTTCGCGGCGATTGCTTTCGCTGACCACGTCTTCGCGCAGGCGCAGCGACAGGTGTTCCATAACGGCGGCGATAGGATGGCTCAATGGCGCGATGCCGGTGGTGTCCACGGCCTTCATTTGTTCAACCAATGAAAAAATACCATTTAGCTTGTCCAGCGTGGAGGCGGCTTGGGCCTCGGAAAGTTCGAGTCGCGCCAGGTTGGCGATTCGTTTCACATCGGAAAGGTCAAGTGACATGATGAGATCTTTTTGTAAGTAAATGCTAAAAAGCGGGTAATGCGAGCAAAATTGCTGAAAAATCGCTGATTGGTCCGACATTTTAGGTGTTTCGATCAACTAAATTTACTTAGATTATAAGGTAGAATGTCGGGTTAATGCCCTTAAAGGGGTGAATAAGCTATTGCGCGAGCCAATCTCGTGCCTGTGATGCCCGCCGTGTTTTAGTGCGGCGGCGCTTCTCGACATGGCCTTGGCTAGCTCGCTATGCTTCTTCCCCTTCTTTAAATGAGCGGATGAGCGTGCTTTCTTTGCGTTCGCAAGACCCCTATTTCTAAAAAATTAAGGCTCGCAGCATCGGCTGCGGGTCAGTACATACAGGACTCAATACATGTTTGGTTTTTTACGCAGCTATTTTTCAAACGACCTGGCGATTGATCTGGGTACCGCTAACACACTGATCTATGTACGTGGCCTGGGCATCGTTCTGGACGAGCCCTCGGTAGTGGCGATACGCCAGGAAGGCGGTCCTAATGGCAAAAAGACAATTCAAGCGGTAGGTAAGGAAGCGAAGCAGATGCTGGGCAAGGTGCCCGGTAACATAGAGGCGATACGCCCGATGAAGGACGGCGTGATTGCCGATTTCACCGTCACCGAACAGATGCTGAAACAGTTCATCCGCATGGTGCACGATACCAAATTCTTC
>Ga0207094_1057_pt1 | contig 17528 bp, 12 predicted proteins | sample Alteio_BWMinHeat_90_FD_153518 | JGI IMG/M metagenome (GOLD analysis project Ga0207094, IMG submission 153518) | Enriched cells from forest soil in Barre Woods Harvard Forest LTER site, Petersham, Massachusetts, United States -... | ecosystem: Environmental > Terrestrial > Soil > Temperate forest >... | reverse complement strand
TTTGAGATTCGCGGTGCCTTTACGGAAGATCAGCAGAAAATGTTAAGCGAGCAACGCATTGATACCGTTTTCTTGCCGGGGGCATGGAACAGCAACACACTTGAGATTGCTATTGTTGCCGATCGGCGAGTGGCGGGCCAGCACAATTACCATATTTTCTCTACGGTACCCGAGCCGCAAAACACTGAGCCGGTAAAAGATTTCTTCCGCATTGTTGAGCCGGGTTAGCGCTTTTTCTTTTTGCCGAGCACCCTTTTTCTCAGTTCCTGCTTGTCGGCAATGCCCTCTTTGAGCTGGAGCTCATAGGCTGCCATGAGGATACGACCGAGTTCAGGCCCGGGAGGTACTGCGTCCAGCAGGTCACGACCGAGGAGGATAGGTTTTTCAGGCTTAGTAAGCACTTTTGCCTTGGTCGCCTTGTGCACAAACGTAGCAATTTCCTTGGGCTTGGAGCTCAGTGGCCGGTGGGATTTTCCATTACGTCCTTGACGATCGGCGAGAGCTACGAGTGCCAGGTCTTCCAGCGTCAGTGGTGCGAGCTTGTTGGCCAAGCGTTTGTAGGCGGCATCTTTGGCGCCCGTTTTTTCAAATTCAAGCGTCGCAAGATGGTATTTCACTAACGTGGAAACCTCTTTAATCAGGTCTTTGGAAACGGTCATGCGGGCCAGTAATTTTTTTGCAATTGCTACACCTGCGGGGGCATGGCCGTGAGCTTTACCGCCGGGAGTGGTAGTTGTTGCTTTACCAAGGTCGTGGCAGAGCGCGGCGTAGATGATGAGGAGTTTGCGGGAACTCTCCGGGATATCAAAAGCCGCAGCAGCGTCGATAGCCTGCATTGTATGCTCAAAGACATCACCTTCCGGGTGCCATTTTTTCGGCTGCTCGACACCTACCAACTCTGCAAGCTCCGGTAAAAGCTGGGGCAACCGCCCTATTTTGTGCAGCCAGCGAAAGGCAATCGAGGGGCGTTTGGCATGGAGAAACAATTTTTTAAACTCTTGGTCGATACGCTCGAGAGATACTCCGGTTAACGACATGGTCTTGCAGAGCTTGGTGAGCGTACGGTCCGGGATCATCTCAAAGCGGGCCATAAATTGGAGCACGCGATAAAAGCGCAGGGGGTCCTCGGTAAATTTGGTGGGCTCCGGAGCGCGCAACACTTTTTTCTTGAGATCCTCACGCCCATGAAACGGATCAAGCAGCTCGTTGGTCACCAGATCTACCCCCATGGCATTGATGGTAATGTCCCGGCGCGAAAATGCCTCTTGGTGAGAAAGTTTTTTACCAAGGGCGACTTGGGGTTTGCGCCCGGCACTGTCGGTACGGGGAACCGACCAATCAATGGGCAAATGATGCAGGCGGAGTACGCCGTAGGCTTTTCCTACTAAGCTCACAGCACCAAATTTCTTAAGCACTGCTTCAAGTTTTGCCAGCGAAAGCTGGTGTACTTCAATATCTAAGTCTTTGAGCGGCAGGTTCAAGAGCAAGTCGCGTACTGCACCGCCGACAAGGAGTACTTGGGCGCCGGCGTGGGAGAGTGCATCAATAATGGCCGGCAACTGCGGGTATACAGCAAGCGTTTTGATAAGGTTGTGGTGGGCCTTTTTAGGCAAATAGTGCTTCATGGAGAACAGTGTAACGGAGATGAGTGGTAGAAGGAAAGGTTCTGGTGGAGCTGACCGGGGTCGAACCGGTGGCCTCGCAGATGCCATCCGCGCGCTCTACCAACTGAGCTACAGCCCCACATATTTTTGATAGTATGGGTAGGAGTCTAAGAAAAATTAAAAAATTAGCAAAGGGGTTTTTGGTGAACAGAGCAGCTCTTTTACCACTTTTTTTCGCACAGGCGCTGGTGGGCGCAGTTACCATGACGCAACAACGGGTTAACGATCAGACTACCAAGGTAGAGATCGCCTTAACGCCCGAGGCGGGCCAAGCCATTTTTAAAGATTTTTTGACCATCTCGGTCGATCATCCGGACGTCAAGGTTACGCCCTGGGTAAGCTCCGCGCAGCCAAAGGTTTGGTTTGATAGCAGTCTCCAGAAGGAGGTATTGGCATTCACCAAGCCGACGGTCGTCTATCTACATGCGACTAAGAGTGCGGGCAAGAATGTTACCGGGGCTTCAGTACATATTTCCTACATGACCTCACAGGGTAAAAATACGCAGCATGAAATGGTCCCCCTCTCCTTTGCGGAGGTGGTACTACAATCCAATAGCTCTCCCGAGCCGGTTAAAACTATCTGCTCACCGAGCGAGGAGCTGCCGATGCTTAAAAAAGGCTGGAGCTTAAGCTCGATCTCTGAGTATCTCGAGACTTTAATTACCGCTACGCAGGCGCTCTGGATACGGCTGTTGCTCGTTATGCTTTTGGGTTTATTGATGAGTTTAACGCCCTGCATTTACCCGATGATTCCTATTACGATTGGCATCATGCAGGGCCAGGGGCAAAAATCGGTGCTTACTACCTTTGCTCATGCAGGGGCCTATACCCTGGGTATTGCCACTACGTTCGCTTTGTTGGGGCTTTTTGCAGCCTCTACGGGCGCCGTCTTTGGGATGCTGCTTACCAACCCCTTCGTCGTGCTGGCTATTGTAGGCCTCATGGTCTACATGGCACTGTCACTCTTTGGGCTGTATGAGATGCGCATGCCCCGCTTTTTGCAGCAGAATAATGCGCAGCATAAAGGCTCGTTGCTCTCCTCATTTTTCTTTGGCGCGGTGAGCGGTACGGTAGCATCGCCCTGTCTTTCCCCGGGACTTGCCTTGGTACTCTGCATTGTCGCCTCTATTGGCAGCAAGCTCATTGGGTTCCTGTTGCTCTTTGCCTTTGGTATTGGCTTGAGCATTCCACTGCTTATCATTGGTACTGCATCGGGATCACTCGGGATGCTCCCGCAGGCAGGTGCGTGGATGGTAGAAGTTAAAAAGGTCTTTGGGTTTCTACTCTTTGGCATGGCCTTTTATTACCTGAAAAACATTGTCCCCTGGGACATCATGCTCTGGTTACTTGCCTCGTTTACCGCGGGTACCGGTGCCTATTACCTCCTGGGCGATGCGGCACGTGGCTGGTGGCGGCGGATGAAAAATCTTCTGGGAACCGCCCTTATTGCGCTTTCAGTATTGGTCTTTGTTGAGGCCTATCAAACTACTTTTTTACCTGCTGCGGCTGAGCACGATACATTCTGGGTAACCGATTATGAACAGGCACGCCAACAAGCGCGCGCCCAGGATGCCTACCTTTTCCTTGATTTCTGGGCTCCTTCATGCTCCATTTGCACCGCCGTCGACAAGACACTCCTGAAGGACAAGAATGTCCGCGCAGTCCTTGCACAAACAGTGCCGGTAAAAATTGAGTTGGTAATGGGTAACCCAACGGTTGAGCGCCTCAAGGATCTCTGGGTAATCCGTGGGCTACCGACATTCCTCCTCGTAGACCCCGCTGACGAAAAAATCATCAAGCGCTGGGGCGGGGAGTTGTATCACGTTGATCCTAAGGCGTTTGCGCAGGAGCTGGAACAGTTGCTTGCTTGAGCGCTGCTGCCAACCGAGCATGTCGTTTTTTTGCATCTTGCTCGGGAGATGGTGCAAGCGTTGCAGGCCGCTGCCCGTCCAATTTTAAGTAGTTGGGATTTTTTGGAGCAACCCCATAGGCACCAACCATCATCCAGCAACACGTAATCCATGACACCATATCTCCTGATAATCGATTACAAGAAAGATCGAGAAAATCGAGTTGAGGACTAAGCATTTCAAGCCCCTCCACTCGCATCAAATCATTTTCCCGCAAGTTGAGGTTTTTTAACGACTTTATTGCGGCAAAAGGAGCAACATCAATCTCCACTAGTTGATTGTTGATGAGTGATATGATTTGCAGGTTCTTGCCTATCTTGGAAAGCCATGTGAAGAATGAAGGACTCACCGTATGCACCGGATTAAGAAAGCAAGTAACCCTTCTCAAAAGCGGTATCATGACCTCTTTTTTTAACTCAGTAAGTTGGTAGATACCACAGGGAGAAATCTCTAAATGATCATCATCATCAATCGTGTAAGGTAACTGGTGGTAACTCCCCTCAAAGTTGCTTTGACATGCTTGCTGAAAATGCCAGCCAACTTCAGCGGCATATTGGGCAATAATATCAACCGAACTGTGCAGCGGCTCACGTACCAAATAATCCAGTTGCTCATTGGTTATGCCACTTGACTCTGGCGAGTTAAGCCCCACCTCATTGTGAGCAGGAACTAAGCCCAACCGCTGCCCTACCTGTAGATAGGCGGGTTCAAGAATAGGCTGGAGACGCTGCTTAATCATTTCTCTACGCTGCTGATACAGCTGCAACGTTTTTTGTTGAGGTACAAGGTCGAGCCCCCGATAAATGTGGAACTTTTGTTTATCCTCCGCAGTTAAAAAAGTCAGCATGCGCTCGGGACGTCGGCACAATTCAATAACACGGTCTGCACCAAATAATCCGTGCTTTAATGCCCACACCTCGAAATCACCCACAAATCGGTAATAGATGTGGGCCGCCGTAAGTGCAACAAGTGAATTGTGCAATAGTACTGGTTGAGGGTCATATTTTTGCTCGATCAGCTGGAGAAGTCTCTCAAGGTAGGTAAGCCGAAGAGTACAATGACGCCGGCTCAATTGTTGCTGAACTTTGGGGAATACCTGATCTGCGAGCTGTACTACGTCCCCGTAACCGTATGAGATATGGTTCTTAAGAAAATCTGATACTGCATCTTCTAAGGCATTAAATAGGATGGCAATATCAGGACCTGCAGAGTGGGGGTGCATCAATTGCTTCATTATTTTTCTGCAATCTTTTTGAGCTGATTTTGACAAGACAGTTTGCACCTTGGCAGCAGCTGTTTTTTGGTCTCTGGCATCCGAAGCAGGCGCAGGGGTTTGGATTGAATTGAATGCAGATGCTGAAGCATGAGCAGAAGATGGCACCGGCAACGATGCCGCAGGCACCGCAGATCCATACAAAGCAGACGAAAGTAACGAGAGTAGTAACAAAATCATGGCTAACCTCCTGATGCAGACCCTTTTTGTCGGCAAACCGGGACCTGGGAACGCCTTTCGCTCTCAGAAGACACCGGTCACTACAATTCAGGGCCGTTATTTGTATTTGAAATAATAATAACGAGAGGTTGACGTATGTCAAACCCTATGGGCAGACAGCCGCATACGCAGAAGCATCAGAGGAACCGGGTATATCACCCTCGAAGGAAGTTTCTACCTGTAACTTTAGGGGCGGATTTTTGCTGATTTTCTGCCATCGATCATCCGCTCTTTTTCCTCGTGGATCTTGCGGTAGGCAATGTCGCAGGCCAGGTCGATGAGCTGGTAAAGGTGGGGACCCTCTTTTTTAATCACGAGGTCGATGTGGGGGGTTTTAATAAGTAGCTCGGCACAATGGTGGGCATGAGGACGACCAGGCGAAAGTACCAGCTCTACGTTACGGGGTGACGGTTCATAGTCGAGTGCTTTCATGATGCGGTCAAGGCAGGCATAAGCATGGCTTTCAAGATCGGGAACAGATTCCATGTGGCGAAAGGTAACACGGGTACGCATCGTAACTCCTTCAATTTGATTGAGACGAATCAAGTCTAGCAAAAACTAGTGGGTGCACCCTAGAGTCAGCTTTTGCGGACCACAAATTTTATGGGCACCCCACGCAGGTCGGTATGTGAGCGCAGTATATTCTCAAAAAACTTTACCTGGCTCGAGCCAAATTGAGCAACTTGGTGAGTATACAGTGCAATGGTAATGGGTGCCGTTGAAAGCTGTTCTGCGCGGCGCAGCTTGAGGGGAACATTCGTTTTATAGAGCGGGGTTCTGGTGAGCGCTTGCTGGAACAGCAGCTGGAGTTCTTGGTTGGAGAATTTCGTGTTGTACCGTTTCCAGAGATCGTCGACCGCGGGAATGATTTTACCCAGGTTTTTACCACTTTTGACCGAGATATTGAGGGTCACCAAGGTGTCTAAAAAGAACTTATGCTCCGACAAGTTAAATTTCAGATCTTCTTTAGCCAGGTCATCTACCAAGAGATCCTGTTTGTTGAAGATCACCATGAGCGCCTTATGCTGGTCGTTAAAAGCGTATGAGGCAAGCGTCAGTTCCTGGTTGGAAAGTTTATGGGCAGAAACATCCACCACGAGGAGCACAATATCTGCCCCGCGCACTGCGGCTAATGAGGTTTTAACCATCATCGATTCGAGATCTTGATCAACGGAGCGGGGGCGGCGCACGCCGGGGGTATCTACGAGCTCAATGTTCTCTTGGTAAAACTGAATGCGCTCTGCAATGGCCTGGCGTGTGGTGCCGGGAATATCGGTAACTAATGACCGCTCTTGCTGGAGTAAGGCATTTAAAATCGATGATTTACCCACATTCGGCTTGCCGAGCAACGCCACACGAAACGTAGGTGCCGGTAACTCGGGGGCCGATTCTCCACCAATCTTTTCAATAATAAGGTTCAGCAACTCGGTAATGTGAGTACCATGTGAGGCTGAGATGGAAAGCACATCTTTAAACCCCAGACGTGCAAATTCATGCAGATGCTCTTGGGTAATGCTTCTATCCACTTTGTTGATCACCACAATCACTTTTTTGCCCGATTTGTGGAGCACTTTCGCAATTTCTGCGTCTTCGGCCACAAAGCCAACGGCTCCGTCCACCATGAAGATGAGCAAATTAACCGTATCCAACAGCTTCAAGGCCTGCAGGCGCACCTGCTCGTCGAGCGGATCCTCTTTTTTCCGGAAACTTATTCCCGCACTATCCACTAGTTCAAAAGAAGCATCCTTCCACTGCACCGCATCCTTAATATAGTCGCGAGTAACCCCCTCCTCATCATAAATAAGGCTTTTAACCCGCGATGCCAGGCGATTGAATAGAGTTGATTTACCAATGTTAATGCGTCCAACAATCATGACGCGTGCAAGTTTAGCCATACGTTCTTTCTTCAGAGGTTAACCACGGTGCCGGGGAAATATTTGAGTACTAAGTTGGTTTTTTGCCAGGTTTGCGCATCGGAGACGTCCACCGGCTTGCCCTCTTGGATAACCGGCTTTTTAGTAAACCGCGCCGGTCTACGGGCAAAACTGGTGCGTTGAGCAGGCGCTGATGGAACAGCGGAACTTCGTTGATCCGGAGCTTTGGCGACCGGTGCAACGGCCACCGGTTTTATTACGTCAGTTTTCTTGGGCTCCAATGCCGTACTAAAACGCATGCTCAAAGTAGCGCTCTCGCCAAAATAGCTGCGGAATACCGGCAACCAAATTGCTTGCGTATCTTTCAACCAATCTTCAAAGAAGGAAAGTTGCGCGGGAAATTCAACCTGGACTTGAGCATTTTCTATTGAAAGATAATTTCCCTGCACAAAAATCGATTGCAACAACGGGTCGCTCAGACCAGAAATTTCGGTAGCAAATGATTGCCAGGAAGCAGCGGGATCATCCAGCTGAGGTGCAGACTGTTGGTCGGCAGGAACCGCTTGCTCAGATTCAGGCGAACTTACGCTGGCTTCTTGAGCTAGGGCAGCTTGGGCCACTCCGCTGGGGAGCCCTGTGATATCCGTTTGCGGTGCATGTCGCACGGCTTGCTCAGTTTCCGAAGAAACTGCACGCGCAGGCTCATTATTCGTTGGAGCAACTTTTGGTGCAACAGGACGGGAGCTACTTGATGTTACCAGTCGCCGCTCGGGAGTTTTCAATTCCCCCGCGGTATTATTTTCCCCTGCACATAGTTTAAGTAACAGCAGCTCCAAAAAGAGATGCTTCTTGGTCGTGCGATTAAAGGCAACTTCTTGGTCACACAAGCTCTGCAATACGGTCGTTAACCGCTGCACCGGGGCACGCGCCGATAAGGCAACCAACTCCTCCTGCTGTACGTAGGAAGAGACCCCGTATTTTGCCCAGAGCAAGGAGCGCATGAGCACCAGCAGTGATTCATAGACCTTCTGGGCCGAGTAGGCAGAGAAATTAATTTCTTCTAAGAGGGTAAGTAATCTTGCCGGCGTTTCACACAACACCACCTCAACGAGGGCATGCAGATCTTTAACCGCCAACCGCCCCAAAGTTTTTTGTACGGCGGCCATTGTTACCTGCGGGTCTGAAAAGCGCACGGTCTCGAGAATATTTATCGCATCACGCACCGAGCCACCCGATTCGGTCACAATCAGCTCCAATGCCCCGTCTTCATAAGGAATGTTTTCCTCACGGCAGAGATAGGCAAGATGCTGCACCAGCGTCTGCGCATCAACTGCGGTAAAAAAGAGCTGGAAACAGCGAGAGCGTACCGTATCAATAACTTTTTGCGGATCAGTCGTCGCCAATAAAAACAAGGCGGTAGCCGGCGGCTCTTCTAATACTTTCAGCAGCGCATTAAAGGCCGCTTTGCTGAGCATATGTGCTTCATCGATGAGATATATTTTTTTAGCACCAAGCACCGGCAGCAAGGAACTCGATTCGATAATCTGCCGCACATTGTCTACCCCGGTATGCGATGCCGCATCAATTTCAATAAAATCAGGATGGGTGCCCTCCTGCATGCTCACACACGACCGACATGCACCGCAGGGTATTACCTGCTGCTTAGGCGACTGGCGGAAATCGGGAATCTTTTCACAATTAACTGCCGCCGCAAAGACCCGCGCCGTGGTCGTTTTTCCACAGCCGTGTTGGCCGCACAAAAGATATACGGGAAACAGTTGCCCGACATACAAACTATTTTTAAGCAGACGTACCACCAATTCTTGACCAATGATGGTATCAAAATTGGCGGACCGCCATTTACGAGCAAGGTTTAATTGAGAGGTATTCATAGTGTGCTCATTCTACCGTAAAAAAGAGGGGAAAGTGAGCACCGCCTTCTACCACCCTCGCTGCTTCCTTTCGGACCTGACGATTTTGATGGCGAACTACGAACTCACTTTCCCTTATTTTTCCTGGTGGAGGAGGTAAAACTGGTGGAGAGAGAGGGATTCGAAGGCAGACCTCCCCGTAAACCGAACCCACCTGCCTCGACCCATCGTCAGATGGGTCAACCAAGGGACGAAGTTAACTGGTGGAGAGAGAGGGATTCGAACTTCGCCTACCCACGGATCCGAACTTACCGAAGTCGGCTCAGCTTTAGCTGGGCCAACCCAGATGAGAAGCGGACTGGTGGAGAGGGAGGGATTCGAACCCTCGATGCCCCTTTCGAGACATACACGCTTTCCAAGCGTGCTCGTTAGACCACTCCGACACCTCTCCCAGAAGCTTATGCAGTCTTTTTACGGCTGCGGCCTTTTTTCTTGGCGCCATCTTCTTCAACTTCTTCAAAGCCGGCAATGCGGATTTCTTCAGGCTTTTCCGAAGCTGCAGCGGTTACCACATCAAGGCCTTCAGGTTTCACCGCTTTTTGAGCAGCTTTATCGAGACCACGCTGTGCAGCAGCGACCAGGTATTCCATAATAATTTTGATTGCTTTTGGAGAATCATCGTTACCCGGGATGATGTGGCTTACGCCTGTTGGATCACAGTTGGTATCCACCAACGCTACTACCGGGATATCCATTGCTTGGGCTTCACGAAGCGCCGTTTGTTCTTTACGGACGTCTACCAAAACCACCGCACCGATGGGCCATCGTAAGGTACGAATACCCCCGATGTTCTTTTGCAAACGCTCGATCAGCTTTTGGTAGGTGTTAAGCTCTTTTTTGCTGTAGGGAGTTTGGTCCGCCTTGCTGATAATATCTTCAAAGTGAAGCAGCTTGGTAACCGATTTACGCACTTGGGGGTTGTTGGTCAACGTACCACCGATCCAGCGGTGCACAATAAAAGGCATACCTGCCTTGCCCGCTTGCTCGATCATCGGCTGCGCAGCTTTCTTGGTGCCGACCCAGAGGATCTGCTTACCTTCGCTCGCGAGCGTTTCTAAAAATTGTGCTGCTTTTTCTAATTGGATGGCCGTCTTGGAAACATCCACGAGGTGTACTCCACTGCGCTCGCCCCAAATAAAGGGAGCCATTTTCGGGTTCCAGCGGGATGTTTGATGGCCAAAATGAACGCCTGCTTTCGCAAGCTGTTTAAAGTCTATCACGTGTGAGTCCTTTGGTTATGGTTTATTACCCCTCGGTTTAGCTGGACACCCAGCCATTGACCACCTTCTGAGGTAACCCGGCTCTCGCCGGCCCTGGATTTTCTACCAGGAGGCCTAAAGGGTAACAGAAATCGGGATTTTGGGAAGCAAAAAAACCGGCTTCTGCTATGCTTTCCCTGAAATTGCACCCCCTCCTTTTGACAGGTATGGGGACCTGGTTAACCTATTTGCCATATAATCCCACCACACAGCAAAGGAACACCATGAAGAACACGTTATTTTTACTCCTACTCACCGCTACTATTTCTGCCTACCCTTCAAGCGCCAGCGCTACTCCTGAAGGTGATGTCAAAGCTCGGCTTGATACGGAGTCATTGGCAAAGGCAAATGCAGTAGCGAGCCAACACCTTCAACAACTTAACGCCTTTGTGGATAAACAAGCCAAAGCCGCAGAACTTTTGAGCGCAAAGAATCTTGATATCGATGCCTGCCTACTCGCCATACAAGAAGTTATTAAGTGTCACCAAGGGCAGGCTCTTGCTCCAGTTTTACTGAATGCCTGTAAAGCTATGCAAAATATGCAAGATGTGCTCAACCGTCCCAACGTAATTTATCCTGCAAACGATATCATCCAAGCACACTTAAGTTGGAGAGTCTATGAAGCCGCATGCGCTGTTTCCCCAATACACGCAGCAGTTGGTTCAGTAGGCATGTTGCGCATAACCCAAGGAAAATAACAGGATCTCAATTAGCCTTCGCACTTTCCGGCGACGTTTCCAATTCCTCTTCCGCCCCAATGACCTCGTTCTTGGCTATGGCCTGTTCATAACGGCGGCCAAGCAAATAGGCGGTGAAGAGCCAGAGGGCAAGAATGCAGGTAAAGAACGCACCACAGAGGGTGGTAAGCCAGCCTTGGCCAGCCCAGTTTACGGCGATGTTGAAGGTCGATCCGGTTGTTTTGGCAAACTTAGAACCAAAGGCGTCGATCCAGGATTTGGATTTGAACTTAAGATCTTTGGTGGTTGGAATGTAGAGGCTTTCGCGGATCGGCTGGCTAAAGGCATAGTTGATAACGCGCAGCGCAATAAAGCCGGCATAGACTGCTTCTGAACTGTAGCTGAGGAGGAAGTAAATCAAGAAAATGGCACTCATGGATGGAATCATCATGAGGCAAAAGCGCTCACCCATCAGACGGAGAAGCGGCTGGGTACCCACGAGGGCAAAAACAAAACCTATAAAGTGCACGACAAAGATGGGTTTAAAGAGAGTCCCCGTAACGTCCGACATGCAAAGCGCATTTTTTTGAGCTTCTACCACACGCAAGTAGCTAAAGACGACGTAGACCACTTCATAGAGAAAGACCATCCCAAAAATACCAAGCACGTACGGCTGGCGGATGAAAACGATGAGGCCGCCGGTGGTACTCTGCCACACAGAATAAATGGATTGTAAAAATGACTTGGATTCTTGTGCCACTTCACGCTTTTTCTCAAACCGATAAGCAGCTTCATAGCCATGCATATATTTGCCCGGAATCCATTTCATAATGGCGATGATGACAAAGGGTACGAGGAGCAAAAGAATGGACGAAGCAACCAAAAGCACCTGGTGGTTATAGGTATCATTCACAATAGGCAGCACATTTGCCATACGTGGTTGCATGAGCCACCACATCGCCAGGCCCGAACAGAACATACCGCCGAGCTTGGAAGCAGCGACGATCAACGCATAATTTTTCTTTGCCGATTGGGGGCTCGAAATTGAATTAACAAATGCCCAAAATACGCTGACTACAAACGGTGGGTAGCTCTCAACGAAGATGTAAAAGATCCAACCAAAGAGACGGTACGGGCTTGAAGTGGCATTGGGTATGCCAATGGCGGGATGGCCCAGAAGATAGGCAAACACAATGCCCAGTAACCCATAGATAACGCAGTAAAATGAGACCAAATAGTAGCGGCGGAGCTTGTCGACCATACGTGAGTACAAGAAGATGAAGGGAATAAGGGCAAACATGGAAATAATACGTGCATTGGGTAATAGCTTGCCGCCCACAATTTGTACAAAGACTGAGTTTTTTAGCTCAAGGATAACGGTATACGACCCTATCACGATCGCAAAGGCGAGAGAAATCAACCCCGTTTTATACCATTCATATTTCCGTGCTTCTTGTTCGGTGTGGTGTGTTACTCGTTCACTCATCTGCGTCCCCCGTTAGAAAGTTCAACAAATTTCTTGTTGTTCACGTACTGCCCGTTGGTAAGTTTTGCTCACAGCTACTGCTACCAACAGCCAGACACCAATGATTCCCGTTGAAACATAGGCACCGTAGGAAATAAATTGTTGTAAGCCTACCGATCCCATTTGTTTAATCCAGGTTTTTCCTACTTCATTAATCCCCGAGCCAGCAGCTTTTGCACCGCGTGACCCGTAGGTTTCAATAAATGCTTGTGATTTATATTTCGCTTCCTTCGATGTCGGAATATAGAGCTGCTTCAACGAAGGCTGGTTCAAGGCATAGTTCATCGCCTTTGAAAGCACCATAATCCAGAACAATAAACTTAATTGCGGATACGAAGAGAACGTGATCACCGCTCCGCCGACTAAAATCGGCAATAGTGCCAAGGAGACACTTAACCCCAACAGACGCTGAATACTATTAATACCGAGCACAATGCTCACCGTGGAAACAATGCCCACCCAAATTGCATAGGAGCACAAATACATGGTTGCTCCATGCGCCGTCGGGTAATGGGTGTTAACCAAGGATTTAAAATTAAAATCGAGCATCGTCACAATGATTTCATAGAAGCTAATGAGTCCAAAGATTCCCAGTAAATACCGTGAGCCCACGAGTAATTTGAGCCCCTCAAAAAAGCCCTGCTCCTTCGTCACGTGTCGCTTGGTATGAAAACCCTCGAGCTGCTCCCGGGGTATGGCCCGCATAAAGTAGCGCACCATGGCCATGACACCCACCATAATGCCGGCCACCAACAGCACCATGGCTCCTAAAATGGTTGCGCCTTCTCGTGCTGCTTCGAGGGGAATATCTCCCTCACCATTGAGTTGGAAGCTCGCACATTGTCCAATAATACTCCGTAACACCAAGGGCCCAACTACGTTGCCAAACTGACCGCCAAAGGCAATCACGGGGTAACCCCGCTGCGCCACTTCCGGTGTCGTGGTATCACCCACAAACGCCCAGAACAGCGCAACAATTAATGAACCAAAACTTTCGACAAAAACATACCAGGCCCAGCCCCACCAGCGGTCAGGACTTGCGACCGTGTTTGCTACTCCATAGACCGGGTCGGCAATAACCCACGCGAACACCAACGCGCCTACCCCATAAACACTACACAGTACATAAAACAGATGGTGCCGCGGCAGCAGATCCACCAACTTGGAATACAAAAGAACCAAGGGAAAAGCCACCAGCAGCGAAAGCATTTTAGCCCGGGGAATAAACTCAAAACCCACCACAGACATAAAAATAGCGTCCTTCAGGGGACGCAGCATCCAGTAGGCACCGATAATCAAGAAGAAAGTGGCCGCTAATAAACCGAATTTACGAATCTCATCCGGAGTAAAATGACCCCACAGCAATCCAGGGACCTCTCTCAACCAGGGGCGCAAGAGACGCAGTGCAACAGCAAGCACCACCGCCAGGCCTACGAGTGCAAAAACGTGGTATCCCCCGAACATCCGTCCTCCGGCAAAATTCTTTCTGAAATAAAAAAGAGATAAGTGATGATGTGATGGTATCAGACTTATAGCAGCTTGTAAAAGGTGTTTTTGGGCCTGTTGCGCTTGCACATAACTCGGGCAAACTAACGACCAACTCATGGAGATTTTTATGAAAATAATGTATTACCTACTCGCGTTCCTTATGTGTACTCCTGGCGTGCTGCCTGCAGCCCAGCCAGCAGCCTCCCAACAACAGATTGAACCTGCTCCTGAGATAGCGGTAGAAATAGCACCCGTACCCAAGAAACAAACTCTCTGGCGCCGCATCAAAGACTCAGCAGCAACAACCGCCTGCCTGTGCGTCGGCGGTGTACTCTGTGTGGTATATGTCAGCTATCGAGCCCTGCGCCGACCGGCACAACTACCGAAGGGAGCTGCTCGCCCGCAAGGTAACGCAGCCGTACCACCTGCTCCTCCGGCTCCAGGACCACGAGGAGCTGCTGCCCCTGCTCCTCAGCCCGGACCAGCTCCAGCAGCACCGAATATGCCAATTGGAGACGTAGCGGATTTGATACAAAACGCACTTAATCAACCACACAGAGCCGCACCAGCCATTGCACCAGCAGCACCTGTACCAGCAGATGCAGATCTCTATGATGTAACACTCGCCAGCGGCCAACTCAATGCTGCTTACCACGCAGCCCCACCCGGAGGTCCCAGAGTACCAGCTGCTCAGCAACCGACGGCAAACAATCCTGTGCCGGCAGTACAACCGAAACCAACATTTGTTCATACGCTCGTTGTGGACACGCCAATAGGGAAAAATTTCAAATATCATGACGCAGAGATTGAGAAAACAGCAGATGCGCTTGATGGTCTTGCACGCATCAAAGATCAACCCTCTCTCGGAGAAGTCTTATACCGCGAATACACCCAAAAACTAGCAAATCAGGTTGCAACCCCACCCGCTGCGCAAGGACAAGATAACACTCAACAACAGCCTCAACCTGCTGTTCAAGCTACCGTAGTGCCAGCAGCGCCAAGCAATCAGGAACCAGCAGTAGAAGTGGAAGATAATGGTCCTTTTTCAGCAGCAGCAATCCGCAGAGCACAGCAAGATAAAGCAGACTTAGCTCTGGTCATGGAAATCTCAGCTGTTCCAGTTGTCGCACCTCAGTCTCAGCAACCTACGTTACCCCGTATGCATTCAAGCACTGCCTCTGCAAGTCCCACGACCAAATAAGAAAGGGCCCCGAATGGAGCCCCTTGTAGAATGCGGTAGTTGTGTCTGATTAGCTGCCAATAACTTTGTTAAGACCACCTTGTACTGAATTAATAATATCTTGGATCTTACCTTTGTTTTGCTGCAACATATTAACAGCATTATTAACGTCGTTGCGAATGTTGCTTGGAAGCTGATTCATGATCGGATCTTTCAGTGACTCAAAAGTTGATTGTAGGAACTCAGCTAGGGCTACAGCAACGTCCTTCATACCATTAATAAACGGCATAACCGTCGGTACCTGATCCACAAGATCGCCCAGGATATCGGGAAGCTTCAGGGTTATTTTACCTACAGTTTTATTGTCTTTATTTTGGAAAGCGGTCACTAACTGAGGGACTTTATTAACAAGGTCCTTAACGTCAGTAAAAAAGCTCGCTGGTATATTCTTTGCTGCAGTTTGCAAAGTACCCAGTTTTCCTTCAAGCGCTTGTACTTTAGAAACAAGGTTATCGAGTGCTGCCTTATCTAGTTTGCCTTGGTCAAGAACCTTCTTTACATCTTGAGCAAATTTGCTTCCATCTTGTACCTTGATCTGTGAAAGCTTGTTCAATAGATCTTGGAAGTTAACACCTGCTAACGCGCTCTTAAGCTGAGACTTAAGGGCAACGACCGCTTTTGCAATATCTGCTGAGCTAGATTGGAGCTTGTTAAACACATCACCCGACGTTGGTATTTGGTCGAGAGCCTGCTTCAAATTATTTTGTATCATATCTGCATGGTCCCGAAGGAACACTATAACCTCAGTAGGCACCAATGCTTGATTAGGATTCTTACGGAAGTAATCTTCGATACTCGATTGGAGCGCTGCAGGATTCTGTATATCCCTTTGCAACTCATTAATGAGTGGTGTTACCTTCGTCCGCACTTCGTTATAGATGTTGTTCACATCGTCTGTTATTGCCCCCAGGACAAACCCTGGGCACAATGCCAGCGCGGTGATGAGTAATTGTTTCTTCATACGTCTCCTTAATTGGTTATACATACCTTAATTCACTACGGTTCTTACCTTCCACCCCTGAGCCTTTTGAGCATATCGTCCTGTTGCTTCTTTAATGCTGCCGCTGCATCTTGTTGGTCTTTCAACCGCTTGGCCGCCACCGCCGCCAGTGCATCAGCCGCATCTTTCGCTGCCTTTGCTGCTGCCGCTGCTACTGCTGCATCGTCTGCTTCCTTTTTAGCTTTTGCTGCTGCCGCTGCATCAGCTACGGCCTTCGCAGCCGCCATTGCTGCCGCTTTTGCTGCCGCTACTGCCGCTGCCTCATCAGCGTCTTTCTTGGCTTTTGCTGCGGCTCTGTCATCTGCATCTTTTTTAGCCTTCGCACGCATCGTCTCGACAAAGTTATTCGCTAGCTGCTGAGCTGTTTTCACCGCCGCTTCTTGGTTCTTTTTATTTGTCTCAAAAGCTGTTCGCATTGAAGCTATCGACGCTTGTCCTTTTTTGGCTATGTCTTGGGCTTGAGCTGCCGTTATAGGACCGGTGTAAATGGTGGCGCTATCTGAGATGTTAGTAGAGAGGTCAGCAAAATCCTTCGAAAGCCGGTCGATGTTATCAATGAATGAATTCAACACATTCAGAGGAGTATCGGTTGCTTGTTGAGCACCAGCAGCGCCGATCAGAGTGCCAATGGGAATGGTGGTATCAGTTAATATCGTCGCTTGGAGGGTGTTATTAATGGTGTCAATAGAACTGTAGAGCGCGAAGAGCGCTTCACGCATATTTCCTATAATCTGGCTCACGATCAGAAGCTCGCCAGCGATACACTTTTTAAGTGTATCAACGGTCGATGCAATTTCTTTGGCTGGATCTTTTATAAAATCAACTGCCTCTCCACCTGCTACAGCTGTAAGGAGTATAACAGGATTAACCGCGATAAGTGCAGCGCCCCCTGCAAGCTTTAAGGTATCAATCGGATTACCGTTGAAATGACTTTTTAGGTCGTTAATAATTCTATCCTTGAGTGATTTTACATCATCCAGCATATGTTGTGCGGTAAATCCTATAGAGGGCAGCGTTGTAGTGAGCTGGCCGAGTGCCGCTTGCATATCATTTTGTTTGGCGGAAAGAGTAGTAGTTAGTGGCCCGAGTTGATTCATGTACACCAGAAGGCCACCAATAAGACTGTCTTCAATGGCCGATGGATCGGGTTGAGGCATGTTGCTCAACGAGCCACAATTTTTGGCCATATTTACTAAGTCACTCTTAACCCTGTCCAAGCTCGTCTTCGTAGCATCATCTATAATTTTTGAACCAAGCGAGCCCATATCGGTACGTATATTTCCTATGCCGTCAAAAACAGTAGCGCATGATTGGAATATATTCTGTAAATCAACCATCACGGTTCCCATATGCATGGCCGTCATAGCTTGCGTAAGCGGGTCATTCATTGCATTAAGTGCATTAGTAATCCCGCGTACGGCCTTAATCATTTTTCTCGGGCTTGCCTGAGTCTCAGGATCGCTAATAG
>Ga0207094_1055_pt1 | contig 18054 bp, 23 predicted proteins | sample Alteio_BWMinHeat_90_FD_153518 | JGI IMG/M metagenome (GOLD analysis project Ga0207094, IMG submission 153518) | Enriched cells from forest soil in Barre Woods Harvard Forest LTER site, Petersham, Massachusetts, United States -... | ecosystem: Environmental > Terrestrial > Soil > Temperate forest >... | reverse complement strand
AAGCATTATTATCATTCTCGTTGCATCACTGATTGCAATTCCGTTCGGTATTCTTTGCGGCATATACCTGAGCGAGAATAAAAAAAGCAGACTGGCCTACTGGAGCAGGCTGTGTGTTGATATTCTACAGGGTATTCCATCCATAGTGATAGGTATAGTCGCTTATTTCTGGCTGGTAAAGCCTTTGGGTGGGTTCTCAGCACTATCTGGTAGTGTGGCGCTGGCCATAATGATGCTGCCTATTGTTGTGCGCTCTACAGAAGAAACATTGCTGTTGCTGCCGGATTCGTTAAGGGAAGCGGCTTATGCTTTAGGAATGCCTTTTCACCGTGTAATACTGAAAGTAATTGTTCCATGCGGTATCAGCGGTATTCTTTCCGGGGTCATGCTTTCCATTGCGAGGATCACCGGTGAAACAGCGCCGCTTTTGTTTACTGCATTTGGCAATCCCTATTTATCCACGAACGTTCTCAAGCCAATGCAGAGCTTGCCGTTACTGATATTTAACTACGCTACAAGCCCCTACAATGACTGGCATGACCTTGCCTGGGGCGCGTCATGTATATTGCTGATCTGGGTATTATCATTAAATATTTTTACAAAGCTGATCACACGAAAATGGAAAGTACAATTGTAAAGTCAGTTAATTACAATGCTTATTTTGGCGACAATCACGTTGTAAAAGATGTGAATATCGAGATCCCCCGGAATAATGTAATTGCCGTCATGGGCCCGTCAGGTTGTGGTAAAACAACTTTTCTTAGAGGTATTAACCGGATGCACGAGTTAATACCGGGTGCAACTGCCAAAGGACAGATCTTCCTTAATAATGAAGACGTTATGGAGATGCATCCCATTTTCGTGCGGCTTAAAATAGGAATGGTGTTCCAGCGCCCAAATCCATTTCCCAATCTCAGCATTTATGATAACGTGATCGCTGGCTATAAGCTCAATGGCATAAAACTACCCAAGGCGGAGAAAGACAAAATAGTGGAGCATTCCCTGACGCGTGTCGCGTTATGGAATGAAGTAAAAGATTCATTGACTAAAAAGGGTTCTTTTCTGTCCGGTGGCCAGCAGCAACGCTTATGCATAGCGCGGGCAGTGGCTATGGAGCCGGAAGTATTGCTGTTTGATGAACCTACTTCTGCATTAGATCCGATTTCTACCTCTACCGTTGAAGAATTGTTTCATGAACTGAAGAAAAATTATACGCTGATAATTGTAACGCATAATATGCAGCAGGCAGCCCGTGTGAGCGACAAAACTGCTTTCTTTTATGTGGGGGAACTGGTTGAGTACGACGATACGAAACAAATGTTTACTAACCCGAGCGATATACGTACTCAAAATTACATAACGGGAAGGTTCAGTTAAAAAACCGCGGAAACCCGCGGCCCCTAAAGGGGAGTTATCAGCATGTATCTATTTTTTTGTTTTTTGTAAATAGTATGATCCTTAATGTTTAAATTTACTGAAATAATATTTGTATGACACAGTTGGAAAATGAAATACAAGCGGTAAAGATTGAAGTGGTGAGTATGTGGAACCTTGTGGAATCTCAATTGCAGAAATCAAGAACCGCGATGATGCACTTTGACAGGGACCTTGCAAGAGAAGTGGTGCTTAAGGAAAAACGCGTTAATGCTTTTGAGCTTAAGCTTGACCGGGATTGTGAAAATATCTTCGCGCTGTATTGCCCTGTTGCTATTGACCTTCGTTTTTTGCTTGCCGTACTTAAGATAAATAATAACCTGGAACGGATAGGAGATATAGCTGAAGGAATTGCCAAATACGTAATAGAGTCGATCGTTGACTTTGATAAGGCCATATTTCTGAAGACCGAACTGATACGTATGTTTGATGACGCAGTAAGCATACTGGCAGACACGCGCATTGCATTTGAAAAAGAAGATACTATCCTTGCCCGCAGTATTTTTAAACGGGATGAGGCGCTTGATACCATTAACCGCAATGCAATAGAGCGTGTAAGCGAATGTATCAGGGAAGATGTGAGTGTAATAAATGACGCTTTATATGTGCTTTCTATTATCCGGAAGTTGGAACGGGTAGGGGACCAGTCCAAGAATATGGCTGAAGAGATCATATTCTTTGTAGAGGCCAAGGTACTCAAGCACCAGCAGGATAATATTGGTAAAAAGTAATTCCTCTAATAACATGCTTTATAAAGCGTCGGCATACATTGAGTGTGTTAATGTTTGATGCTTTGTAAAGGACTCCGGTTTTCACCGGAGTTTTTTTTGACCACCCCCAACCCCTGAAGGGGGCTTCCCCTCATTTTTAAAACCAGAGACCAGTAGCACCAGGCCTGGTTGACTTAAGCAGGATACTTCTTCAAATTTTTGCCAGCTTCTCTTACTTTTGCATAAGATTGTACATTTTTTCAACATTGCACGTATGGAGGTTGTAAACAACAAAAAGGAATTCATGTTTGAGGTGGCGTTGCCGGATGGCGAATTTGCCAGGCTTGAATATCGCTGGCTCAAAGGCAACCTGGCACTGATGCATACCCTGGTGCCTGCTGCAGACAGGGGTAAGGGCATAGGCGCCGGGCTGGTAAAATATGTATTGGACTACGCCTATACGCAGCACCTGAAAGTGATCATTTATTGCCCTTTTGTGCAAAAATATGTGAAGGAGCACCCCGAATATAATGATATAATTGCGCCTCACCCAACCAGGTAGACTAGGTTTTTATGACCTTCTGCGTTTAAAATTTTTATGGTCTTCGTCTTCTATGAGTTCCGATCTTTTCCGGTATTTTTTATCGGATAGCCGGATAGATATGCCGATATTGACGCCAAGATTACTGAATGGCTGCGAGTATGCGGGATACTGTGCACCATTGGTGTCAACCGCAGCATTCTTACTGAATTTTACAGTTTGCGGGCCTGATATTACTGAATCCAAAGGCACACTCTGGCCCTGGTAAGTAGCGCTTTTATAGGTAAATTGTTTGACGAATAAGGACAATGAAAGTACGCTCACGCTGCCGGAAACAGTAACCTTGTCATTTATTTTATATTGCACTCCGGCTGAGGCTGTAAAACCTAAAGAAAAGCTGCTTTTCATCTGTGCTGTAATATCGTAGGTTTCCATGGTGCTGGGTATATATATAACCTGGTCTATGGTAATTGGGGAGTTCAAAGGCAGCGCAAGGCCCCAGCGGCTATATAGGTTCCAGGCAGAAGATCCACCGGTCTGGACAACGACAGACGGCATTAATATAAGTGGTGTATTAGCATGCATTATAGTGCTTTCGTTGTCCTGATAACCGCCTGTATTAGCATTATTGTCGGTGAACGTATATTTGGTATTGATAAGCCCGACCGATGCGTCTAACTGAACACCCACGTGCTCACTGAACATATACCCAAAACCAATGGCGCCCTGCAAACCCGAGGAAAAGGAGGCGCTCTTTACGTTATAGGTGGTGAGGTAGGTAGTATTATTTCTTGAACCGTTATAAGGTGTTCCCACGCCATTTAGTGATTGACCGGCCTGGGGGAATGCATAACCAAGACCCCCGTTAAAATAAAATTGAGCATTTGCGGTATTTACTATAATGGAAGCCCATACAAGGAGCGCGACTTTTTTCATGTTGCAGATTTGGTGCAAAGGTAGGGATGTCTGGGCTATGATTCCGATAGCTATCGGGAGGATCCAAGGCGTTTTTTGCTACTATTTTGTAGTCTATTATGTTATTTAATTAATATAAAATACGCGCGTTGCAAATGCATTGCCGGAGCATTCCCGTTTCAAACGGAACGAGGGATATACATTTTCGAAAAGAAGGACCGTATTAGCACCCTAATCTTTACATTTTGTTACAAAATGTAAAGGAATTGCGGCTCTTACAATATCCTATCGCATGATAGAGAGTTTTTCCCTTACCGCTTCATCGCCGCCTCAATTTCTTCCACTGTTACCGGTATGCCCTTGAAGAGGTCGGTATTGCCGGATTTGGTGATCCAGATGTTGTTTTCTATGCGGATGCCCATTTTTTCCTCTTCTATGTATATGCCGGGCTCTATGGTGAATAACATGCCTTCCTTTACCTCATCGGTATAAGAGCCTATATCATGCACTACTATACCAAGGTAGTGGGTGACGCCGTGGTAGAAATATTTGCGGTATGCGGGATTGTCGGGATCCTGATTCTTAATATCGTTCTTTGTAATGAGGCCTATTTTCAGCAGTTGTTTTTCCATTTCCTGGTTGATGCTCTTCACATATTCCTGGAACTGGAGGCCTGGCTTCAGTATCTTTTTCCCGAAGTTGTGTACTGCGAGGCAGGCATTGTATACTTCTTTCTGCCGGGGGGTGAACTTGCCGTTTACCGGAATAGTGCGGGTGAGGTCTGCATTGTAATTTCCATATTCGGCGCCAAAATCCATGAGCAGCAGCTCGCCGTCCTTACATTCCTGGTTATTCTCCTCATAGTGCAGGGTGCGCGCGCGGTCGCCGGAGGCAATGATGCAACCATAGGCATGGCCGGTAGCCCTGTTGCGAAGGAACTCATGGGTGATCTCGGCTTCTATCTCGTGCTCCATGACGCCGGGCTGCACGAATTTAAGCACCCGGTCCAGCGCTTTGGCGGTAATGGCTATGGCTTCTTTTGTTACTGCTATTTCTTCTTTTGTTTTTATGTTGCGCAACTCCTTCATAATGCGCGCTGCCCGCTCGTAATGATGCACGGGGTATTTTTTCATCAGCTCGTGAACAAATATCAGGTCGGTCCGGTAAAGTTCGGTATCAAGGCGGTTGTGTTCATTGGTATTCAGGTATACTGTATCAGCGCTGTTCATCATTACCTGTAACATAGTATCAAAACCATCGAGCCACTGCACATTTTTTATGCCGGAGATAGCGGTGGCTTCGTCCTTGCGGAATTTATGTCCCACCCATTTTTCAAGCAGTTCATTCGGGCGCAGCAATACGAGCACTTCACGCATATTTTTATCCGGGTTATCGGGATAAAGGATGACGATGGTTTTTTCCTGCGGAATGCCCGAAAGCCATAGTACATCGGCATCCGGCTTGTAGCCGTAAGTGCCGTCGCCGCTTTTAGGGAATACCGGGCTTGCCGGAAATATGGCGAGTGAGCCGGGTTTCATTTTTTTAATGAAGCGCTGCCTGTTCTGTTCGTATAATTTTGCAGGAATGGGTAGATATTTCATATTGCGAAGATAATTGAAAAGTTATAAGTTAAGACCAGAAAGTGTCCGGCAGGTGTGCGCGAAGCGGAATTTTGCCGAAAGATCAATTGATGGAATAAAAATAAAAATTAAGTAACTTTACTTTTAAAAAGCAGATTATGGATATTCACCCTCAATATACTTTTGATAAAGACGGACATGCAGTGGGTGTTTTCATTTCTATTGAAGAATGGGAGGATATTGCACAGAATTTGCAAATTGATCTGCCCCAATGGCAAAAGGATGCATTAGATGCTGAATTAGCAGCAATAGATGCTAACCCTGATTATTTGCTTAGATGGGAGGATGTAAAAAAACAGTTCCTGGCCTGATGTATAACATTTACCTGACTCCTGCTGCATTGGCAGATATGGCTGTAGCTACGGATTATTATAACTCAAAAAGTGATGGCCTGGGTAAAAGAATGGCAGGCGAGGTTGATGCAACTTTGGACAGAATTTTCGTTAATCCCAAAATATACTCAATAAGATACCGGGACATAAGAGCTGCAAAAGTTGCGACATTTCCCTATTTGGTTTTTTACAAAATTAAAGAACGAAATAAGTCAATACAGGTTTTAAGAATATTCAACACACACCAACAGCCTTTTTGGAGGCAGTAGATGGTAATGCCAATAATATTAAGAGGTATTAGAACGGAGTTAGCGTTACGACATTCAAAACCCGGATATAGGTTTGGATGAAAATAACAATATTTATTTGGTTGATCCGTTAAACCCGGCAATTTATATAAAAACTGGGATAAGCATTTTCGATTACATTTGAATTGTATGAAGTACGCTTCTGTAGATATCAGGTTTGAAGGAAGTAAGTTTTATCCATCTAAATTAAAGGAACGGACACAGCTTCCTATTAAAACACTGGCTGAACATGGTGAAATATCTCCCAAGGGACGGTATAAAGGGAAGCCGTCGCCCTATGGGATCGGGGTACTTGAAATTTCACCAACAGGAAAGCAAAATAATATTTACGAACTGATCGAAGAATACAGCCGGAGACTTTTGAACAGCACAAATGAACTAAAGGAATGCGGTGTTGACGAGATTATTTTTGACATTGAAAATTCAAAGGATTTTCCAGTAGAAATATCGCTTTCAAAAGACATTGTAAGAAATTTATCTTCATTGAATGCGCGGGTAGAATTTCATACAATAAATGATACGGAAGACATAAAAAATAAGATTGAACGGGTGAAAGAGATGTTTCCTTATTTGAATAAAGAAGAACTATATCAGAACATACTTGCCAGCTTTCATAAGCACCCATCCATTTATGAGGCTGACCCTTTTTATTATATGATCTATCTCTTATCAAAAAACTATTCCCCGCAAAAATTAGATGAAGGGTTAAGCAAGTTTGAGGACTTTTATAATGAGGTGGTGAGGCATTAAGTTTTTGTGGTAAAGCGATCATTTCCTTTTTTGCAATGCCCCTCCGATTTCTTATTCCCAAACTGGCTTTCGCCGCGTGTGAAGCACCCTTATAACCAATATCTGCTGTAATTTTACATCCACAATATAATGGATCAGGTATTGAAATACATCGGTATTGGTGCATCTTACATTTTCGTAGCGGACGCTGCCTGTAAAAGGGGTAATGGAAAGAGTGGTAAATTTTAGGTGCAGGTAGTCTAGAAAACGTTCTCCAAGGCCAGGGCTTCTTTCATTTTCCCAATCAATTGCATGTTGGATATCCCTCCGTGCATTTGTTGTCGTAATAATTGCGAAGGGCATAAAAACTACTTTTTATATTGTTTCCTGGCTTCGCTCCATTCCATCAGTTCGGTATTCCCGGAGGCTATATTCCGGAGTTCTTTTTTGCCTAGCTCTATTTGCCAATCGGGAGCAGAAAACATTGCGTTTTCTTCGTCTTCGAGTTCTTTGTATTTCTTTTTGAGTATGTCCCAGTCCTCAATAGGTATCTGGATCTGCACAGCAGTAGTATGCCCGGATTTGTCAGCAATATATTGTAAGTTCATCATAAATTCTTATTAGTAAGAACGTAATTGCACAGGCTTTTGCCCGCTCTTCAATTCGCTGTATAACAAAGTTAAATAAAAATAAAATAAGAAAGCGTTGCCGCTCACCTTACAACTCAATACACACATTCTTAGGTTCTGTAAAAAAGCGAAGAGCGTCCCAACCGCCTTCGCGGCCAACACCGCTGTTCTTAAAGCCGCCGAAGGGGGTGCGGAGGTCGCGGAGGAGCCAGCAGTTTACCCAGATGATACCACTATGCACTTTTGCGGCAACGCGGTTTGCGCGGCTTACATCCTGTGTCCAGATGGTGGCGGAGAGGCCGTAATCGCTGGTATTGGCAAGTTGAAGGGCTTCATCTTCTGTTTTGAATGACTGCAAAGTAATTACCGGGCCAAAGATCTCTTCCATATTGGTACGGCAATGCGGCCCCAGGCCTTCGATAATGGTTGGCTCAATAAATAATCCGCGCTCACACCTTCCCTCAAGCTTTACAACATTGCCGCCGGACAGTATAATACCGCCTTCCTGCTTCGCTAGTTTTATACAACTAAGCACTTTGTCAAAATGTAACTTACTTACCACTGCCCCTTGCTTACTGTTTTCATCCAGCGGATCACCGATAGTAAGTTTTTTTGTACGGGCTATGAATTCAGTTTTGAATTTTTCATAAATGCTTTCTTCCACCAATACCCGGCTACCGCACAGGCATATCTGCCCCTGGTTGCTAAAGGACGATTGCAGGGTGGTGCGCATCATTTTGTCCCAGTCGCAATCAGCGAAGATGATGTTGGGGTTCTTGCCGCCAAGCTCCAGCGATATTTTCTTGAACATGGGCGCGGCTGTTGCAGCTATATCCCTCCCGGCGCGTGTGCTGCCGGTAAAAGATATTGCTTTGATATCCGGGTGCGCTACTATAGCCGATCCACAACCGGGACCGGCGCCATGGAGTATGTTCAGTACGCCGGGCGGCAGGCCTGCCTTCTGGCAAATGATGCTTAGTAAGTATGCGGTCATCGGTGTTACTTCGCTGGGTTTTGCCACCACGCAATTGCCTGCTGCAAGCGCCGGGGTTATCTTCCAGGTGAAGAGGTACAGCGGCAGGTTCCACGGAGATATGCAACCCACTACCCCTATTGGCTGTCGAATCGTATAATTGATTGCCTTATCTTCCATATTATGGCTCTCCGTGCTGAAGTGCATGATACCGGTTGCAAAGAACCGGAAATTGCTGGATGCGCGCGGTATGTCGACGCGCTTGCTGAGCCATAGTGGTTTGCCGTTATCGTTGGTCTCCGCGAGAGCGAGGGCATCAAGGTTATCGTCTATCAGTTGGGCTATGTGGTTGAGTATTTTGAACCGCTCTTCGGCGGGAGTGGTGCTCCACAAAGGGAAAGCAATTTTTGCGGCGCCAACGGCTTCCTCTACATCTTTACTGCCGCTATCTGGAGTATGGCTGTATACCTCACCGGTAGCGGGATTTATATTATCCAGGTATTGCCCGTTCATGGGCGCTTGCAGGCTACCGCCAATGTAGTTGGAAATGTATTCAGGAGCGGAAAGATTGATCATAATGGCAAAAGTAAGTAATATGCATTAATCCCTAAATCCGGTAACGAGAAGTTGCTCGCAGAGGCGCGAAGACGCAAAGGAAAGATAATAACAAGTGTAAAAAAAAGACCGCAAAGGCAAAGAATCAGAAACGCACTAATTTATCCAGGATAAAAAAGTATGCATTTGCACTATTTATACTGCTATATGCTGGAGGACAGCAACGACATGGGGGGACAATACTTTTACATTATGGCTGGCATGTAGGGGAATCTCTAAAAATCCGCCGGGGCCTAATCTGTAGATATTGTCGCCGACATAGCATTCGCACTCTCCTTCGAGTATTATGAAAGACTCATGTTCCAGTTCATGCACCTCTTCTTCAACATCCGTTTTTGAGACCACCAGCATTTGAGTAACGCCGCCTGATTGACGGATCGTTTTTATGATGCGGTCCTCCTTCATCTCTTTGGGCATGAAGGGCATAACTATGCGCTTCCAGTTATTATGGTCAGAATATTTATTCACTACCGGCAGGTCGCTAAGGTTGCCCGTTTTTTCTTTATTTATATTGTCTAATGTACTCCAGATACTTTCCTGCAATGCGGCGGCTGGCCATACAGCCGTTTCCACCACATAACTTTCCAGTGATTGCTGCAGGCTTAATAATTCTGTTTTTATTTCAGGGTGCCGGGCGCATACCTGCTCTACTGCGGTTTTTTCGGTATCTGATAGCAAGCCGATAGAGTAATCGTATAATATGCCACTATCTATGTATTCCTGTATGTTCATCTATATACTTTGTCTGAATGATCTTAACTTGTTACGAACATCTTTTTTCACAATATCAATATTTGTATTCATTTTTTCAGCTGCATCCTTACAATTATACCTGCCCAAAAATATCATCCCGAATGCATCCTCCGATTTTTGTATTCCCCCGCTCTCCGTATACTCGCGGCATACAGACTGTGTTATATGCAGCATCCATGTAAAAAATGTAATTGTATTATCGTACTGGTTAATACGCTTACAGATATTTACGAATGTAACCTCCAGTAAGTTTTCAGCGACTGACTTATTCCCGACGATCCGATACAGGAGGCCATACAGTGGCCCTGCATATTTTGCATAAAGCAAATTAAACCCTTCCCTCTTTCCTTCACGGATAAGAGTTATAATACATGATATTTCAGCAGAGTCTGCCTGCATTTTATAGCCTAAAAAAACATCAACTTATCGTAAAGTTAGTAACTATAGTTCAAATACAATTAAAACCAATTGATTACGGATCTGATCCGCTTAATTGTTTCCTCTTTCCCAATCACTTCTGAAATAATAAATACTCCCGGCCCATATTTACCGCCGACAAGCATTATACGGAATGGCAGCAACACATCACCTTTTTTTAGTCCATATTTTGGTAATTCTTCATTAAAGCTGGCTTCTATATCTGATTGGTTCCAGTTTGCTAAACCTGAAAGAATATTTGCCCAACTTGCAAAAAACTGTTGTTTCTGCTCATTCCATTTTTCTTTAATGGCTCCTTCTTCTTTTATTTCAGGCGTAGTAAAGAAGAAATGCCCCTGCGTCCAGAAGTCAGGAAGCAGGGTGCAGCGGTCTTTGATCAAAGGGATTACCGTGTTCAGTAATTCCAGTTGGCTGTTTCCGGTTGACAGTCCGGCATCTATGTATGGCTTTGCCAGCTTTGCTAATGTTGTGTTGTCCGTATGCTGTATGTATTGGTGGTTGAACCATTTTGCTTTTTCAAAATCAAATTTTGCCCCGCCTTTATGCACCCGCTCGATGGAGAATTTATGTACCAATTCATCGAGTGAGAATATTTCCTGCTCCGTGCCGCTGTTCCAGCCCAGCATTGCGAGCATGTTTACGAATGCCTCTGGCAAAAACCCCATTTCCCGGAAGCCTTTGGTCACCTCATTAGTTTTAGGGTCTGTCCAGTTCATCGCGAATACAGGAAACCCAAGACGGTCGCCATCTCTCTTGCTCAGCTTACCATTACCGTCCGGTTTTAGTATCAGCGGCAGATGCACCCATTGGGGCATGCATTCCTGCCATCCTAAGTATTCCCAAAGCAATATATGAACGGGTGCGCTCGGCAGCCATTCTTCGCCCCTGAAGGCGTGCGTTATTTTCATCAGGTAATCATCAACCACTACCGCAAGGTGGTAGGTAGGCATTCTGTCCGCTTTCAATAAAACTTTGTCGTCCACCAACGAACTATCGAACGAGATCTCACCCCTTATCATATCTGTGAGGTTCACAGTTTCGTTTGCAGGCACTTTGATGCGTATTACATAAGGTGTTCCGCAGGCGATCAATTCCGCTACTTTTTCAGGAGGCAACGTAAGCGAGTTGAGCATGAACCCGCGTGTATTATGATCGTATTGCGGATTAGTATTGTCATCCCTCCGGTATTCTTTACGCATCTTTTCGAGATCTTCCGTAGTATCGAACGCATAATAGGCATGGCCGTCGTTGATCAGTTTCTCAGCGTAATCAGCGTACAGGTGTTTTCGCTCGCTCTGACGGTACGGCGCATAAGGGCCGCCTTTTTCCGGGCTTTCATCCGGTTCCAGCCCACACCATTTCAGGCAGTCCATGATATACTGTTCCGCTCCCGCCACGAAACGGTTCTGATCGGTGTCTTCTATACGCAGCACAAAATCCCCTCCATTCGCCCGTGCGAAAAGATAGTTAAATAACACAGTGCGCACACCGCCCAGGTGCAGTCCACCAGTGGGGCTTGGCGCAAATCGTACTCGTACTTTCATAATGCCAAAAGTAAAAAGGAATAAACTAAAATCAGGAAATTAATGAAACAGCAAAATAAATGACAAATCAAATAAGCATTCCGCTATTATAATTTATTGGAGAACAGGTAGTTATTGTTTTATGATTCCATTAACACAGCGGGGAACGGTTTTTACTTTCTACTTAGAAAGATAACCATTCAGGAACTTTTAAAACAACAAATCATGAAAAAGATATTAATAGCATTAGCAATTGCAGGATTCACATACAGCAGTGCAGAAGCCCAGGTACCGAAGATAGCGTGTGAAGCGCCCAAAGGAAAGGTGTGCAGAAAAACAGACGGCAAAATTTCCTGCTACAAAACAAAATATGCTGAAGATTTTAAGGTCTGCAAGGGCGAATACGGATATTATGTTTGTTGCGAAACACCAAACATGACGAACTCCACACATCCGAAGTTAAATATGGCATCGGAAAACAAATATCCATCAAACCCAATGGATATGCCCGATGAGACCTATACTAATGCGAATATGAATGTAAATATGACTGCACCTCAATCCCAGTCATACCCGGAATATACCATGAACAGTGCAACAAGCTACGAAGGGTATTATAGCAGCAAAAAGCACTACATAAAGGTATGTTATGGTGGCGATAATGTTGCAGAATTGAACCGCGCTCCATATAATGGCTGTCCTACTCCTGCATATGATGGCCCTGAAGTAAACAGGGAGCGCAATGTGAATGTAAGTACTCCTGATGCTAATGCCCCACAGGCTGATATAACCGGGAGAAGTAAATGAGTAACTATAGGATATAATAAAAGAAAGGAGCATATTAACGCTCCTTTCTTTTATTATATAAATGTCCGCAGGTTATCCTGATTTGCATTACTATTTTACTCCTCCTCATTTTCCTGGCCAAGCACCCATTTTTTATCATTGCAATGAGTCACTGAAACATCAAGATTATAGCGTGTTTTTAAATACTCTGCCAGTTGGTTTGCTGCATAGACAGAACGGTGCTGGCCGCCGGTGCAGCCAAACGATACGCTGAGTTGCTCAAAACCACGTGCGATATAATCGTCAATGTTTATGGACACGAGCGCATAAACATAGTTCATAAAATCAGGCATCCGGGTTTCGCGCTCCAGGAACTGGCGGACCATCTCATCATTGCCGGTGAGGTATTTGTAGGCAGCATATCTTCCCGGATTCAGAATACCCCTGCAATCGAATACATATCCGCCGCCATGCGGACCCGTAATTTTTGGCATTCCTGTTTTGTATGAAAAGCTGCAAATTTGTACTGAAAGTTTTGGCTTTTCATTGGTTGAAGATATATTATACCTGTCCTGCATCTCCTTTGAGGATAGCTTTTCAAGCAAAGACCTCAATTCAGGATAGGCAGGTGTCTGCGGATGGTCAGATAAAAAGAGGTGAAGGTTTTTTAAGGCGGGCCCAATGCTGGTGATAAAATGAGCTTTATGCTGCAACAACCCCCTGAAACCATAAGAACCCAATACCTGTAATAAACGCACCAATACGAATTGCACATAGCCACGCCTGAAGTATATCTCATCCATCCGGGGCACATGCAGGTCATTCAGGCTGCTGATGTAACCATTAAGGAGGTCTTCTTTCCATGCGGCGGGCAATTGGGCCCTGGCCTGCCACAATAAAGAAGCGATGTCATACTGCGGCGGCCCCTGCATGCTTCCCTGGAAATCTATAAAGAATATCTTTCCGTCATGCACCATGATATTCCTGCTCTGGAAATCGCGGAACATCAGCATCTGCGGTTGCACACGGCCAAGGTCTTTGCTAAGTAATTCCATTTCGCTGATAAGCCCCGATCTGTCATAAGGGATACCCTGGAGGTCAGCGAAATAATACTTAAAATAGAGCAGATCGGACATGATAGCCTTCTCATCAAACTGTTTGGACGCGAAGCACTGCTTATAATCAGCTTCCCTGCCGGCTATCCATTGCACCCTCGCGAGCTGTGCCAGGGCTTTGTGGTATAATTTACGCACCGGTTCCGTGTATCCTTCGTTTATCACGAGATCGAACAAGGAGGTTCTTCCGAGGTCCTGTTGCAGGTAAGCCCTGCGGTCTTTGCTGATCTTATAAACCTCCGGCACATTAACCTGGTGCCTGCGAAATAATTCGGTGAAATAGAAATACGCATTATTCTCAGCAACATTGGTATTATAGGTGCCAATGGCAACGGTTTTACCACTAGTGATCCTGTAATAGCGCCGGTCGGAGCCGGAAACAGGGAGCGCTTCTATACTATCCGCTTCTTTTTCGAAGTGTTCTTCAAATAACTTTTCTAAAAGGGCGGTTATCTGGACTATTGATTTAGTGGATGTGATGTTCATTGCCTGGATATTCAAATAAAAATACTTTTCGGTTTGCTATGGAAAAATTACTCCATTCCTTCGCTTCTATATGTGCCGCTACTACTCCGCAGGTAGGCATATTCGGAACGCTGAATTCCGGTGATAGCTGGTTTACAAATTCCGTTATACCCGGATTGTGCCCTACAATGAATAATATTTTCACTTTATCGCCAATGCCGGAGACCAGCTCTTCAAAAACCGAAGGGATACAATGATACAATTTTTCTTCCCATTTAATGTTATCAATATCATATCCTACCTCTTTTGCTATCCGTTTGGCGGTTTGCCGTGTTCTTTTTGCGCTGCTGGCGACAATAAGGTCCGGGATGATATGTAACGATTTTAATTTCTCCCCCATTTCCGGGGCTTCTTTTTCGCCACGGTCATTAAGCGGGCGATCGAAATCACTTTGTAAAGGATTTGCCCAACTGCTCTTGGCGTGCCGTATCATTACTAATGTTCTCTGCATGTCAATATTATTTCGTCGTATAAAATTTCAATTTCAATTTATCCCCGTCAAATTCTGCATAGCTGTCATACCGTATCCAATCGCCAAGGTTTACGTATAAGCTGTCTCCAGGCAATGGGTACTCAATGGCAATATGCCTGTGCCCGAAAATAAAATAGTCGAAATGCTCCTGTTTCAATGTTTCCAGGCAAAATTGCACCAGCATTTCTTTTTCCGGGCCGAGGAACTCTTTTACAGGCCCATCTGCATGTTTTGGCCCCAACCGGCTGAACCAACCTGCGACACCAACGCCGGTATCGGGGTGTATACGCCGGTAAAGCCATTGTGAAACTTTGCTGCTCAACACTTTTTTAAGGAACTTATAGCCATTGTCGCCGGGCCCAAGGCCATCGCCATGGGCTATAAAGAATTTCTTGCCATTTATTTCCCGTACTATATGCTGGTGATGAACAGGGATATTCAATTCTTCCTCAAAATAGCCAAGCATCCATATATCGTGGTTACCGGTAAAAGCTTCTATTTGCAACCCACTATCTTTTAGTTCCGCCAGCTTTCCCATGAAGCGGGTAAAGCCTTTTGGCACTACATTTTTATACTCGAACCAGGTATCAAACAGATCGCCTACCAGATATAGCTGCTCCGCATCTTTACTTATTTCATCCAGCCACAGGCATAGACGCTTTTCACGCGCTATGCTGGTAGCACGGTCAGGTATGCCCAAATGAAAGTCGGAAGCGAAATAAATTTTTTTACCTTTTGGTAATTCCATGCGGATACAGAGATGGGGTAAAGTTAAATGAAATAAATAAAACAGGCTTAATACTCTACCAAAACCTGGTGATACTTATGCATAATGCCCACGGAGAATGAAATATAATTCGTTCTAAGGTTCGACACCGTTTTATCGAAGCTTTTAGGCATATACCCGAAATCCTCTGAAAGGATAATATTCCAATATCCACGAGTGGGTATCCTTTCCGAAAGCCCTGCTCCATATTGGTATATAAGCGTTGGGGTATTATAGGAAGTATTAGCGCTGGCAGTATCTGCCGTGAAAGTAATGGCCGAAGACGTGGTAAAAGCCTGTTCGTATTTATTCGTCCACGCGCTGCCACCCAGGTATAAACCAGCGCCGAACGAAAGTTTCAGGTGAAGGTATTTACGGTAACCAATGCCGAGGTCTATTTTAGGAGAAAAGAAAAGGTAGGAACTTCTGTGCCGGACGCTGATAACTTCTCCGTAATTGGTATTGACCGGGGCCACGCCGGAATTATAAAGGAAAGCAAACCGCTCAAATCCTAATCCACCACCTACATACAAGTGACGGTTGATCCTCGTTAAAATATAGCCTTGTAATTCAGGTGCGAGATAAGACTTATAAGACATTGTTTTACCAAGGCCACCTTCAAAACCATACATGCCCTGGGAAAAGGAATGAACAGCGATGCATGAAAGAAACAGGAGCAGTATAATTCGTTTCATGCCTAAAATTAAAAAAAATATCCGGACTTGAGATAAGTCAAAACTAAAAAGTGAAGACCTGAAAGTATGGCATGCAGGTAATCCACTGTTAGTCAGGCTTTAGGCAGTTTCCTGTAACTGATGTTTATCAATATTGTTTACGCCGTTTCCAATACCTTACTATTTACGCTCCTGTAAGCAAATGAATTATAAATATGCCTGCGGGCGAATCGTCCCAGGGCGGGAGCATTAACCAGCTTTACATATAATGCCTTTGGTACGCCAAAGTATTCATAGCTGCTTCCATCAACAAAGTTTATTTGGAGTATCTCAGCTTTATATTCAAAGTCAATGATGCCTGAGGTGGTAGTTGTAAGTGTATATTCAGCGAGGGTTTGCAGTCTTGTTTCGGGAGCTATACTAACCAGGAAGTGATATGCTTCAATAATATGCTTGCTTTTCGCCTCAGCTTCGGTTTTGAGGTCATGGCTGTCGTTGAATTTATCAGGATGCCAGTTTTTCATCAGGTTCCTGTACACAGTTTTTAATTCCTGCAGATCCGCATTTTCATTCACGCCCAATAATTTCCGGTAGCCGATAATTTTTTTCATGCTTAACTTTATATTACTTAATTCTTAAAAATTCCCGCGAAGGTATGATATAATAATTTGGTGTGGTTTTCACAGATGTTATGAAAATGCTATTATATCTTATATTTGGAAAACGAAGACTCTCCATAAAGTGAAACAAAAAGCAAATGCTGTGAAACTGAAAGTGATAAAAACAAAGAAAGAATATTTGGCGTTCCTTGATTGGGCGGATGATTTGTTTGATAAAAAGGTTGCTCCCAACAGTCGGGAAGGAGAAGAATTACAAGTGGCTTTAATGCTGATAAAGCAATATGAAGATGTTCACTTTTCCGTTCCGGATCCGATAGATGCAATCAGGGCTAAGATGGAAGAAAAAGGGATGAAGAATAAAGATTTAGTTGGGATAATTGGTACTAAAGGATATGTATCAGCTTTACTGAATAAAAGAAAACCATTAAACCTGGAACTTGCGAAGATTTTTCACCGCGAACTTGGAATTCCTGCGGAGGTTTTGTTATCATGATAAATAGAGTTTGGATTTTTATCAGGGTCTTATTTCTCATTCCTGCCCTCCTTATATTTTTCAATAATAACTTCCAACGCAGGCTCATCCCACCCCAAAAAGAAATTTCCATCGCCAAAATCCCATACCGGCCGCTTGATGACCGAATTGTATTTTATCATCAGGGCAATGGCTTTTGATTTACTGGCGACACCCGCTTTTTCTTTATCGCTCAGTCCGCGGTAGGTGGTACTTTTGAGATTGATCAGTTTATCAGCCGGAAAATACTGTAGCCAAAGTTCGAGGATAGCGTTGTCTATACCCGATTCTTTATAATCATGAAATGCATAGTCCAGCTTTTTTGCATCCAGCCATTTGAAAGCCTTTTGCATGGTATCGCAGTTCTTGATGCCGTATATGGTGATCATAATTGTGATGATAAAATTACCAAAAATAAATCGGCAAGAATTTTTGGATTATCATTTTATCTATATCTTTACGAATATTTTTTATTGTTCAGGGAACACTGAGCTCAGTGATTAATAACCATGTAAATAAAATTTCATGAAAAACCTGTTATTATTGCCGCTTCTTTTTATGCTGCCATACAGAGCTATCTCGCAGGATGCCAGTAAGATTGTAACAAAGGAAGAAATAGAAACCGTAATTGGAGGGAAAATAAAAAATGTAAATGTGGAGCCGGACAAATCGATAGCAAGGTATTATGCGGAAAACGGCAAGCCCTACCAGGAAGCTGTAATCGTATCGGTAGGGGATTCGAAAAATGGTACTTATGATTACGCGCTTAAAATATCACAGAGCGCAAAATACTTTAAAAATGATGTAAAGGGTTTTGGCGACAAAGCATTCTGGGAGGAAGCTTCGGGTGTTTATGGCACACTGCATGTAGTAAAAGGCAGCAAGTACATTTCTATTAATGTAGGGCAAAGCAAGTCGCCGCTCACCTATTTTGATGCTGCCAAAAAACTGATGGATGCTGCCCTGAAGCGGCTATGAGCAATTCACCTCATCAGTTATATTATTTTCTTCAATTCCTACAGCACGCAGTGTTTCATTGAATCAT
>Ga0207094_1054_pt1 | contig 18063 bp, 14 predicted proteins | sample Alteio_BWMinHeat_90_FD_153518 | JGI IMG/M metagenome (GOLD analysis project Ga0207094, IMG submission 153518) | Enriched cells from forest soil in Barre Woods Harvard Forest LTER site, Petersham, Massachusetts, United States -... | ecosystem: Environmental > Terrestrial > Soil > Temperate forest >... | reverse complement strand
TGCCCAGCACCAGGAGATAGATGCGCTAAACGAAAAGCTGGCGCCTTTCAAAATATTCAAGAGCATAGAATCAGATATTTTAGGAGATGGCAGTCTTGATTATAACACGCAGATCCTCAATACATTTGATTTGGTCATCGCAAGCGTTCATAGCAATCTGAAAATGACTATAGAGAAAGCTATGGACCGGGTATTAGCGGCGGTTCGGAATCCATATACTGCCATACTGGGGCATCCTACAGGGCGGCTGCTATTGTCAAGAAAAGGGTACCCTATAGATCACAGAAAGGTAATAGATACTTGCGCAGAACATCGTGTAGTTATTGAAATTAACGCGCATCCGCGCCGCCTGGATATAGACTGGAGATGGATAGAATATGCCATGGAAAAGGGGGTATTGTTGTCGATAGATCCGGATGCACATTCCACAGATGGGTACAAGGATACTTACTATGGAGTTATGGTAGCACAGAAAGGAGGTCTTACGGCGCATCATAATCTTAGTAGCTTCAGCTTAGAACAATTTGAGGAATTCTTAAATATGCAGAGAAAGAAGAGGTAACAATATTATATTATATATAAATTGAGTTTATCAATTTAACGATAAAAGATTATTCTCTTCCCTCCCACGGCATAGTTTTTTTGGAGTTTAGGTTAACAGATATTGTTAATCCATAATCATATTTTTATGAGTAACTTAATGGTTTTTGATGAGAAAGCTAAAAACAGAATTGGTATTCTTTGCTTTATACCTATAATTGCGTTCTTTGCATGTTTTGTTTATTACCTGGTATTATTGTTGCCATTAGCCGACGGGAACCATGTTCCTGGAGCTGTAGTTGGTATCACCAGCAGAAATTATGATACCATGTTTCTGATGCTGGCTACGGCTGCAATCATTACTGCGCCGATATTTATTTACTGCTTGGTCTTACTCGCAAGATTCAAACACATGAATGCTGCTGAAAAACTAAAGTGGATTGTTTTCCTTTCTGTATTGGCGCCCATAGCTTCTGCACTATTCTGGTTGCTGATTATTAGAAATGTACCCAAGTACGTTCCCATCCACCCGGATATTGCGTAATATTGTTTTATGGATTGGGGTCATTTTTTATTTCCTCCAGCGCTTCCCTCATATATGTATCTATATTTCCAAAAGCGAAATCAGGGTACTCCCTGCTGAATTTTTCATTAATAAAGCCTCCTTTAAGCGGGCGGGCCGCGGGCTGGTTCATTTCTTCGGTGCTTACCGGTATCAGATCATATTCAGCATCAGGGAAATAACTGAGCACGCGCTTTGCCAGTTCTACGCGGTTTAAATAGTCTGTCCCCCCTATATGATAAATACCTTCTTTGCCATCCCTCAATAATACGAACATAGCCCTTGCTATATCCCAAGCATTGGCAGGTGAAGCGTACTGGTCATAGGGAAGTTTCAACACCAGCTTTTGATGGTTCCGGCACTGGTCAATAATACGGGCAACAAAATTTTTTCCTCTCAATTCATTGCCATAAACATTAGTGACGCGCAATACGAGCGAGTGGGGTATCTCCCTTAAAACCAATTGTTCAGCTTCCAGTTTGTGGCGGGCGTATACACTTATCGGATTAACCGGTGCATCTTCCTTATAAGGGCCATCCTTTCCGTCAAATACATAGTCTGTTGAGATGTATACCATCCGGGCATTACATTCTTTGGCGACTTTAATAAGGTTTATAGTACTTTGAACGGTTTTTTCATAACTTTCTTCCTCATGCGTCTCGCAATAATCCACATGGGTCAGCGCACCGCAATGAACAATGACATCAGGCCCAAAAGCTGCTACATCGAAATTATAAGGGTGATCGGGCATTAATGTATCATAGAATACAGTATCATCGGTTTCAAACGAGTAATAAGAGCCGACAGTTTCCCAACCCTGTTCTGTAAAATGCTTCAGGCAATTGCTGCCCACCAGTCCGGATGCCCCGGATATAAATACTTTCATGTGGTATGACTTATGAGCCAAAATTACAAAAGCGCACTGTATTTCAATTTATTTATTTCAGACGTATGAAATACCGATTTTAAAATTGGTGGGAAAAACGGGTTGGACATTTTGAAAATTGTACCGGGACTGGAAAGTGAAACAATTTTTGTTACCGCCTATTCAGAATATGCAGTAGAAGCATTTAAATTTTCTGCTGTCGGTTACATTGTGAAACCGGTAGGCGATGAAGCGCCGAGTATTGCAGGGGATAAAGCAATGGAAAGAATAAATAACCCGAAAGTGGCAAAGCAATCTGCACTCAGTGCACGGTGCCTCAATTCAAAGATTGGTATCCCAAATGGCAAAGGCACTGATTATTTCGACGTAGATGACATCATTTATTTTGAGGCCGTGAATAATTATACTAAAGTAGTCACAAAAAACTCGGAGCTGATCAGCTCTTACAATATGGGTCAATACAACAACTTGGTAGAAGGAATGCCCTTTTTTCATGTGCACTGTTCTTATATAGTGAATCTTCACTATGTGGCGCGTTATGAAGCAACCGGCATGGTAATAATGACCAATAAGATGGAAATACCTGTGGCGCGTAGTTCAAGAGAAGAATTCCGGCAGTAATTTACCAGTTTCCAGTCCGATCTTGGTTAAAGTTCCTAATTCAATTTTACCATTCAGTAAATGAAACCCGCCACCGTACCATTCCTGTATTCATGCGGTCACCCCCACAAAAGGCATCTCCTGCGGATAGAGCTTCTTTTCCAGCTTTTCTCGCACGGCATCGAAGGCGGCAAGTGTTTCATCAATATCCTGGTCGGTATGCGCTGCGGTAGGTATAATGCGTAGTTCAATCTGTCCCTTAGGGATAACCGGGTATACAATAACAGAGCAGAATATGTTGTAGTTCTCGCGCATGTCGTAGGTAAGCTGAACGGCATCATAGAGGCCGCCCTTCATAAATACAGGTGTAACAGGTGTATTGGTAGTACCGAGGTCAAATCCCCGGTCTCTGAACCCTTGCTGCAGCCTGCGCACATTGTGCCAGAGTTTTTCACGCAATTCAGGTTTCGACTTCAATAATTCCAGGCGCTTCAGGTTACCGGCTACAAAAGCCATAGGCAACGACTTAGCATATATCTGCGACCGCATATTGTAGCGGAGGAAGGTTAGTATCTTTTTATCGGCAGCCAGGAAACCACCAATGCTGGCCATTGATTTGGCAAAAGTGGAAAAGTAAATATCTATATCATCTATGCAATCCTGCTCATCTCCTATCCCGGCGCCTCTTTTTCCCATGGTACCGAAACCATGCGCATCGTCCACAAACAGGCGGAAACCGTATTTTTCCTTCAGTATGGCCAGTTCTTTGATCTTGCCCTGGTTGCCGCTCATACCAAATACACCCTCTGTAATTACCAATATGCCCCCGCCGGTCTTTTTTACCATTTCAGCGGCCCTTCCCAGTTGTTTATCGCAATCTGCAATATCATTGTGTTTATAAACGTAGCGATGGCTGGGTATCAACCGAAGACCATCTATAATACAGGCATGTGATTCTGCATCATATACTACCACATCATGTCGGCCACAGAGGCTGTCAATAGCCGATACCATACCCTGGTAGCCATAGTTGAACAGCATGGCATCTTCTTTGCCCACAAACCCGGCGAGCTCACGTTCCAGTTGGTCGTGTATGTCCGAATTGCCGCTCATCATACGCGCGCCCATAGGTGATGCCAGGCCATACTTAGCGGCGGCTTCGCTGTCTGCTTTGCGTACTTCAGGATGATTGGCAAGGCCGAGGTAGTTGTTCAGGCTCCAGATGATCTTTTCTTTCCCCCGGAATTTCATGCGGTTACCAATCTCGCCTTCCAGCTTTGGGAAAGCGAAGTATCCCGGTGACTTTTCTGCGTAGTCTCCTATTGGCCCTAATCTGTTCTCAAATTTTGCAAATATGTCCATATGTGTCAAATTCAAAATTCAAAAATAAAAAATTCAAAAAGTAGAAATTTGTTGATAGAAAGTCGCAAGTATAAAGTAGAAAACGAATTTTCAACTCACTCAACTCACTCACTTCACCACTTCACCACTTCACCACTTCACCACTTCACCACTTCACCACTTCACCACTTCACCACTCCTGAAAAGTGCGAAATTAATAAAAATATAACTGACCATTCATTTTGTATTGCGCACTTTTGTGTCCATTACGTTCAAATTTTATTGTTTTAAAACAAAAAAGGTATAAAAATGAGGTATTTTAGACTATTTATTGTTTTGTTAATAATGGGCTTCACGTCCTGTATGCAGCAGCCGGAACCGGTTAAAAAGCCTAAAATAGTCATCGGGCTGGTCATAGACCAGATGCGTTGGGATTATCTGTACCGTTATTCGGACTTATATGGCAGTGATGGGTTTAAGCGCCTGATGCGGGAAGGGTATAACTGCCAGAATACAATGGTTAATTATTTACCCGCAAATACAGGGCCGGGGCATAGCTGTATTTATACGGGATCTGTTCCTTCCATACATGGCATTGCGGGAAATAATTGGATAAATAAGGAAACAGGCGAAGGTGTTTACTGTGTTGATGATCCTAATGTGCATTTAGCGGGCGACAACTCCAGGGCTCCGTCCTATAGCCCCGCAACATTGCTAACCACAACGATCACTGATGAACTGAGGTTAGCAACTAATCTAAGATCAAAGGTGTATGGGGTGGCCATAAAAGACAGGGGTAGCGTTTTACCGGGTGGGCACCTTGCCAATGCCGCTTATTGGTACAATGATAAAACCGGCAATTTTGTTACCAGCACTTATTACCCCAATCAAAACCCTGCCTGGCTGCAGGCATTTAATAAACGCAGGGCAGGGGATAGCATGGTGAAGAAAAACTGGAAACTGCTATACAGCCCTAAAGTTTATGCCGGGCAAAGTACAACCGACGCCAACCAGTACGAGAAAGGATTTAAAAGTGAAAAATCGCCCGAATTTCCACATGTATTCGATACATTGTCTGATAGCGATAGAAATGCCGTATTGAAGAACATACCGGCAGGTAATACTTTTTCTATTATGATGGCAAAGGCGTGTATCGAAGGCGAACAATTGGGGATGGGGACGGAAACCGATTTTATGGCTTTAAGCTTGTCAAGTACGGATTATGTAGGCCACCAGTTTGCAGTCAATTCTATAGAGATAGAAGATATGTACCTGCGCCTTGACCGCGATATCGCTGAATTCCTGAAATACCTGGACGCCCGGTATGGTAAGAATGGGTACCTGTTATTTATGACTGCCGACCATGGCGGTGCACACAATGCTAACTTCCTGCAGGACAAGGATATTCCGGCAGGTGTAGTAAATATTAATACAACTCCTGACCTGAATACCTACCTGAACGGATTGTATGGGAAAGACTCCATCGTCATGGGTATTGTTAACTACCAGGTATTTTTGAATAATTCATTGTTTACAGATGCCAAACCCGCCCGGGAGGTACTTCAGAATGAAGAGCCTGCTACCTACAAAGTTGTAAGGAGGCATGGCAGGCGCAGATCAATTGTAGTGAGGCCGCATACTGCAAAACCTGTAAATGCGAAATTAGACCGGGACAAAGTGAAGCAATCCATCATTCAATGGCTGAATAAACGCCCCGAAGTTTCTTATGTAATTGATATGGAGGATATGGATAAAACCCCTGTTCCTGAGCCTATACGAACCCTGGCTATAAATGGGTATAATAAATCGCGGAGCGGTGTCATACAGATCATCTTAAATCCGGGATGGTATGACAATGGTGGTAAGCAAACCGGTATGACACATGGTAGCTGGAATCCGTATGACGCACATATACCTCTGATATGGTTTGGCTGGAATATCCCACGTGGTGAAACCTATGCCTTAGTGGATATGACCGACATAAGCGCTACGCTTGCCGCGCTGCTTAATATACAGATGCCTAATGGGTGCATAGGGGAACCGATAAATGAACTGATGAAGAAAATGCAATAATGGGTATTTGATGCGCGATCGATTCTATGTTGAAAAAGGGCTTACTTGTTCCGGGAAAAACAAACAAGCCTTTTTTATGCGTATGCCGCCGATTTTCTGATGCGCATAATATTCACAAAATGGGTCACGATCAGCCCGGCGGAAGCTATATACGCAGCCCAGTGTATGGTCGTCTCAAAAATAATTGCAATGGCAAGAACGGACCAGAATATCCATAACGACAGTTTGATTTCTTTATACCTTGTATGGCCTGCTGAATGATAGACAGCCAAAAAACTTACTACCAGGAAGATATAGTCTAATTTTCCCCACCAGGCGGGGATATCATAGGCGGTATTGCTATCCATGAACCAGAATTTTATTAAAAAGAATGCAGGTATTACAAGGCAATGGACCATACATAATACTGCACTCGCTATTCCCGCCTTATCTGACTGTGTCGAAATTCTGTTTTGATCCATCAATCGGGACAATAAAATTATATCAATTAAACCTCCAAAATCTGCATGGTTTTACTCAAAACACCTTCGCGAACTTTAAAACAACTTACTGGCAACCGCGTCTTTGCGCCTCTGCGAGGGATTTTTCCTTTGCCCCTATCGATGTCTTATGTAGTATTACCTTGCATTTTTGCAGGTTAGTGTCTTGCAAAAGTAAATAAAAAAAACAAACGCAACATTGTTGCATTTAGATTATCTTTGAACTTTTTAGTCACGGAAATGGATTTCAGATTGCAAATAAGGGAGAAGGGATTAAAGGCTACGCCTGCCAGGCTGAATGTCCTTAAGGTTTTGGGCAGCAGTCACCTGGCTTATGCGCATTCTGAACTGGAATCTCTCTTCCGGAAGATGGACAGGGTGACACTCTACCGGGTATTAAAGGATTTTGAAGATGCAGGTATTGTGCATAAGATAGTAGATGTGGAAGGCGTTACGAGGTTTGCAATATGTAAAAGCACATGCCCTGATGAACATCACGTGGATGACCATGTGCATTTTAACTGCAATGCGTGTCACAAAATGTTTTGCCTGGAAAAAGTGCAAACACCTAAACTGAAAATGCCGGATGGCTTTAAAATTTCAGGGTTGCAGACACTAATATATGGCTTGTGTAACAGTTGCAGCATGGCTTGATTTTTTTGAGCTGAATAGAAAAATAGTATATTTTTGATTTTAAAAGATTTTTTTGAAAAAGGTATTTGTAAAAATTGTAAGTCATTTGATGTTGGTGGTATTCCTGGTCGGGATAGCGCCAAAGGAATATTTGCATGGCTTGCTTTACCGCCATACCGACACAGTTGATCCTGTATATAAAAAGGGCGAGGTAGTTATTAGTGGCAAACATACGCACTGCTCTTTTCTGGCGTTCGCATTTGCTCCCTACATTGCTTCCGAAAAACAGTTCCTTTCATTTAAAGAAGTACCTGTTTACACAAAATATATTCTTTCATTTTACCAGTATTCCTTTTCTTCCGGCCACACGGATATTTCTTTGAGGGGCCCTCCCGGCAATTGTTAAAAAGTACTGTTTTTTCATTTACTCTTTTTAGTAGCTATTATCATTTATTTAGTTAAGATAATTGCGGCATTTATTATGAATGCCTCCTTATTCTTATTACAAACTATCATTTCTTCAACATTTAAATGCCAGATCATGTATAAATATAGTTCACTCTTTCTTTTTGCAATTTTATTAAGTTTCACACATCCCGCCACGGCAGCAGTTAATTCACTCAAAGGTGTTGTAAAAGATAATAAAGGCTATCCTTTACCTGGTGCGATTGTGGAACTACCGGACTTAAAAATAGGTACAGTAACAGATAGCAGCGGCAGCTATGTTATTAATAATTTGCCTAAGGGTAAATTTATTGTAATTGCCAGCCTTATCAGTTATTCCAAAACGGCGCTCGCCATAACCATCAATGGCGAAGTCGCTCAAGACTTTATACTCAACGAAAGCGCTATTGAAAGCAAGGAAGTCGTTATTACAGGGCAATCGAAAGCTACCGAAATAAACCGAAGCCCGGTCCCGGTTGTGGCTATTAATGCAAAATATTTGCAACAGAATATCAGCTCGAATATCATAGATGCTATTGCTAAAGTGCCGGGGGTATCGGCGGTTACCACAGGCCCCAATGTTTCAAAACCATTTATACGGGGTTTAGGTTATAATAGGGTATTGACGTTGTACGATGGTATGCGCCAGGAAGGCCAGCAATGGGGCGATGAGCACGGGATTGAGGTTGATGAATACAGTATAGACCGGATAGAATTGGTGAAAGGCCCTTCAAGTCTCATATATGGTTCAGATGCACTTGCCGGTGTTGTAAACCTGATTCCCGCGCCTCCCGCGCCGGATGGTAAAATTATCGGCAGTGTAACGAGTGAATACCAGGCCAATAATAACCTGGTGGGTGGCAGCGGCATGATGTCCGGTAATCAAAATGGTTTTTACTGGCTGGGCAGAGTATCGCGCAAGCAGGCTATGGACTACAACGACCCTGTCGATGGCAAAGTATATGCCACCAATTTCAGGGAGACAGATGCCAATGCCGCGTTCGGGCTAAACAGGAAGTGGGGGTTTACGCATCTTGATGTCAGCTTGTTTGACGACCAGCAGGGGATACCGGATGGCAGCAGGGATTCTGCCTTAAGGCAATTTACCAAACAAATAACGGAAGCGGATACATTCCGGCCAATCGTTACCAACCAGGACCTGAACACCTACAAACTGCCCGTTGTGCACCAGCATATCCAGCACTACCGGGCAATGTTATCCAACAACTTTAATGTTTTCAATGGATTGCTGGTGGTGAATGCAGGCTTCGAAAGAAGCATAAGACGGGAATTCAGCCACCCGGAAGATGCAGATATTCCAGGGTTATACCTTCAACTGAATACCTACGTCTATGATGTGAAGTACTATTTTCACAACATTCGCGGATGGGACATTACAACCGGCATCAATGGTATGTACCAGGCCAATGATGTGACGCAAGGCACTGAATTTGTGATCCCGTCTTATCATCAATTCGATCTTGGGCCATTCGCCGTGTTCAAAAAAAATATAGGCAAGCTGGATATTGCTGGAGGCGTAAGATATGACAACCGTACTTTTCACAATGATGCCTTGTACACAAAAACCGATCCGGTTACCGGGTTTGATACTTATGTATCAGGAAATAACATAGCCGGGGCCGACCAGCATTTCTATAATTATGACCATACTTTTTCAGGCATGACCTATAGCATGGGCATAACCTATATTTTCTCAAAGGAGTTTGCTATCAAAGGAAACATTGCACGCGGATTCCGCGCCCCGAACATTGCTGAAATATCTGCAAATGGCGTGCATCCCGGCACGAATATATACCAGCTTGGCAACGCAGATTTCAAACCGGAGTTCAGCCTGCAGGAAGATATTGGCTTCGAATTTTCGTTACAGCACGTATCCATCAATCTTTCGGTTTTTAACAACGACATTTCAAACTACATTTATAATACGAAACTGCTGAATTCGAAAGGGCTTGATTCCGTAATTGTGCCGGGCAATGAGACATTTCAGTTCCAGGCTTCGAAAGCGAGGCTGTACGGTGGTGAAATAGCTGTAGATATTCATCCTCACCCGCTCGACTGGCTACACTTCGAAAATAGCCTTTCTATAGTATATGCAATTAACGAAGGCGTAAACGGGATCAAACCCAGCGACAGTGAAAAATACCTGCCGTTTATTCCACCAATACACGGTATTTCAGAGCTCCGGGCCGATTTTAAAAACACATCGAAGCATTTACATAACAGCTACATAAAAATGCAACTGGCTGTTTATGCTAAACAGGACCGTGTTTATCTTGCCAATAATACAGAGACGCCAACGGCAGGCTATACTTTGTTCAATGCCGGCATTGGTACGGACGTTACCAATAAATCCGGCAAAACTTTATTCAATATAGGCGTATTTGGAAATAACCTGCTTGATGTTGCTTACCAGGATAACCTAAGCAGGCTTAAATATTTTGAACAATATCCAAATGACCCTCGCGGCCATTCCGGGATATACAATATGGGCAGGAACATAGGAATTAAAATTTCAGTGCCATTTACGGTGAAATAATTTTTTTCACAATACACCCAAGATTTCAGTCTATTTTTACGTCTATAACAGGTAGATGGTATGTGTAGTCTTGGTAGGTGTCCCACATTTCAAAATGTAGGACACCTATGGGTACTTAATACTTCCATGTTGATGTAAAACGTTTTTTTAGTTTTTCTAAAGACACTTTATGAAATTAAGACTTCTACTTGTGTTTACACTATTGCTGCCGTCTTTATGTAATGGTCAATATACCTGGCAGGCTTTGCCAGGAGCGCCGGTTAGCTATAGGTTCGATGATTTTTATTTTATTAATCCGGATACAGGCTGGGCTATTAATCCAAATTATAGTTACGAAACGTTGCCCGTTTATGGAAGAGTTTTCAGAACATATAACGGAGGGCAAACCTGGGCGCAACTTAAGGACAGTTCTCTTTCTTATTATCGGTCAATTGGTTTTGCAGACGCACTAACCGGTTGGATTGGGAATCTTGCTGATACTTCAATACAATATAACGATACGGTTCCAATGTACCAAACTAATGATGGAGGTGTGACGTGGACTCCGGCAAATTTGCCCAATCCTCATCCGGCTGGCATTTGCGGAATATCGGTCGTAACGGATTCAATCGTTTTTGCTTACGGAAGGTACATGAGTCCCGCGGGATATGTTAAAACAATGGACAAGGGAGCATCATGGGTATTTACCAGCCTTGATAGTTTAGCTTTTGGTCTGATTGACGGACACTTTTTTAATAAAGATACCGGGTTTATAACCGCTATGGGTGTTGATAATAAAGCTGCAATTCTGTACACCAACAATGGCGGGGCCTCCTGGAGGTATGCTTATCACTCAACCAGGATTGACTCAGACAGGGTATGGAAGATATATTTTCCGACCAGAAATACCGGCTATGCAAGTATCGAATTCGGTGGGTCATATTTTAAGGACAAGGGGTTTAACACTTGGTTTTTAAAAACAATTGATGGAGGTAATACCTGGACAGAAAAACCATTCTTTGCAAATTATGATGAAGAGGGGATTGGTTTTGTTAATGATTCCGTGGGTTGGTTAGGCGGGTGGGGTGTACGGGGCACTTACAAAACAACTGATGGCGGAAATACCTGGTATGATGATGAATCTTTTGGACTATCCACTCCGCCTTATACCAACGGAATCGCCGGATTTGCCATGAACAGGTTTCGTTCGTTCGGAGATACATTGATGTACGCAAGCGGGAATACGATCTATAAATTAAAGCCTGTATTTACCGGAATAAAGGATGTTTACGATGTTAACCAGAGTATCAGCAACTACCCAAACCCTTTTGAAGACCAAACTACTATTATCTATAACCTCACAGAATCAACCAAAAACATTGTGCTGGAAGTGAATAATGTTTTGGGGCAAAGAATATTTTACAAAAATTTAGGCGCTCAGAAAAAAGGAATCAACCAAATAATATTCAATGAAAAGTTACCGGCCGGCATATACTTTTATACCATCAGCAACGATACATTCAACGTTACAAAAAAAATGATTGTTTCCAGGTAATGCAAAATTGGTTTCTATGAAAAAGAATATTTGCTTCTTCACATTTATCTTTTGTATTTCATTACATACAGGGGCGCAGATCATCACGACTATTGCTGGCGGTATGCAAATAGGATATAGTGGCGATGGTGGCCCGGCGACTGCTGCTCTACTAAATGCTCCCGAGGGTATTACAGTAGATGCTTCGGGGAACGTATATTTTGGGGATGCACTCAACTATTGTGTCAGGAAAATTGATGCTTCAGGCACCATTACGCGGTTTGCCGGGAATGGCAATTACGGCGCCTCGGGGGAGCACGTTCCTGCTACTTCGGTGTCATTATATTATCCCCAGTCGGTAGCAGTAGATAGTTTAGGTAATGTATACATATGTGACGACGGCGGACGAATTCTAAAAGTTAATTCAACTACTGGAATTGTTACAAGGTTTGCAGGAAACGGAGCATACGCATACTCTGGCGACGGTGGATTGGCAGTTTCTGCTACACTATCTAACCCAACGAACATCGCGATTGATAAAAAAGGGAATTTATACATCTCCGATTTTGGTAATTACCGCGTGCGTAAAGTAGATACGGCGGGAATAATAACCACTATTGCGGGAAGTGGAGGATTTGGTCTTATCGGAGATGGCGGCCCCGCTACTTCAGCTACTTTCATGGAAATCTATGGCCTTGCTGTTGATGCAATGGGTAATGTATTTGTAGCGGATGCGAAAGGTCAATGTATACGTAAAATAGATATTTCCGGGATAATTACAACTGTTGCGGGAAATCATTATGGCGCTGGCACCTATATCGGTGGTTATAGCGGTGATGGCGGTCGTGCTACTGATGCGGAATTAAATTACCCGCGGTACATTGCTGTAGACAGAAACAATGATCTCTATATCGCGGATAATGCTAACCACAGGATCAGGAAAGTAGATATGCAGACAGGTATCATCAACACCATTGCAGGCGATGGGATTCCCGGGTATTATGGTGACGGAGGGAACCCAATTGCCTGTGAGTTATACAACCCGGAAGGGATAGCTATCGGTGGAGACGGTAAAATTTTCATCGTTGATAAAAACAATAATCGTATCCGTCGTATAGCATCGACGGTGTCGGTAAAAGACGTAAAATCTCAATCCGAAAACATAACAATATTTCCCAATCCCGCATCAAATGAAATTACTATAAAGATGGATAATGAAATGCCTTGTTCAATTACGATATCCAATACAATCGGGCAAGTACTAATCAGGCAGGAAATCAATTCAACACAAACAAGAGTGAATACGCAAGATATTCCGGCGGGTGTTTATTACATTACGTTAAATGGAAATTCAGGTAACCGGGTGGAGAAATTTATTAAGATGTAAATAAGCCGGCTAGGGTGTAGGACAAATTGCACTTTATGAAATTTGCCATAGTTGCCCCGGCCTTTAGCGGGGATTAAAAATGATATGAGTTGGCTTTAGCCAAAATTAAGTAACATGATCTTTTCCCGCACGAGTAATTTCGGCTAAAGCCGTTTTGTTTTTTATCTAGCCCCGACCTGAAGGTCAGGGCAACTAAATAAAATAGTGCAATTTGTCCTACACCCGCCGGCTATATAAACACTAATAGATTTGAATTAAATCTTAAATTGCATGTAAGCATCCAAAATGAAAAAGCATTTATTCCGTATAGTCCTGTTTTTATCTCCCCTTAGCTGCTTTAGCCAGGCATACATACCTATGCCTTCCGACAGCGCTGTCTGGAGATACAGGATATACGATATGGATTATATCACGCAAATACTGGATAATAGCTTGTTTATAAATGGGAAGGATACGGTTGCAAATGGATACACCTATCATAAGTTATTTTCCCGCACGTGTAAACAAACAGGCGCCCCGGGTTTTAATCCGCCATTCGTTACTACAGATGCGTCAGCTCCTGATATTGTTTACGGGGCGGTCAGGGAAGAAAGTAAGAAGGTATATACCTTGGCAGGTACCGGCGAGCAACTGATCTTTGACTTTAATGCGGTCGTGGGCGATATGATTCCCGCTTATAGTGGTACGATTAAGGTAACGGGTATTGATTCAATTCTGATAAGCGGCATATATCATAAACGCTATCTTACCACTGATGCGGGATATTCCGTAATAGAAGGCGTTGGCAGCAGCCGGGGACTGCTTCCCGGTATTAATGACGGCGGCAGTGATATGCTGTTTATTTGTTTTACACATGCCACGTCCACTTACTCGCCCGATTCCACCATACCGTGTACTTATATTTACCCGTATGGGTATCAGTCCGCAGTCACCAATGTAAATGATCCTTCCGAAATAAATGTATTTCCTGTTCCTGCCAATGACCTGCTGCATGTCAGTACAAATACCCGGAATGGCGTGTTGAACATGGTGATAGTAAGCAGCGTCGGGCAAATAATGTGGCAGGGCGATGTTAAAGACGAGCCGGAGATACCTGTTGGCAATTGGCCGAGAGGCGTGTATTATGTGACCATTTATCCAGGCAAATTCTCAGCGCCGCTGATCAAAAAGCTAATCCTGGATTAGCCCATTCAGGTTTGCTTTTGAAAAATATTTTTAAGAATACCCAAGATTTGTTGCAATTTACTCGTCAGTATATATAGCAAGGTTATTTTTCCACGTACAAAAGCATAAAATAAAACAAACTGAAACCTTGTGGATATTGTTATATTTTTTTTAACTTTGGAACTTTATAATAAAACAACAAATGAAAAAAAACTTATTTTTACTATTGGCAGGAATTATATTATTCACTGGCAAAGGCATAGGACAGACTGTTATTCCCTGTGGAACTGCTGACATGTATGCAAAGTATAAACAGCAAAATCCAAAGATCGCTGAATATGAGCAGCAGTTGGATCGTGAGATACTGAACTATATGAAAGGAAATAGTAACAGGTTTGGAAAAAAAACAGCTTCTACTCATTCTGACACAGATTATTATGATATTCCGGTGGTAGTGCATGTTAACCATGATTTCGGCCCGGAACTCTTGCCTGACAATAAGATTTATAACCTTATTGCGGAAATGAACAAGTTTTATTCTTTGCAGAATGATGTAAGCTCCTGTGCACCGGAGTTTAAACAATACATTGGTAAGGCTAAATTCAGGTTTCATCTTGCCACTAAAGATCCGCTGGGCAATCCGAGTAAAGGGATTACTCACCGTTTTAATTATTTGACTTATGGTGGTGACGATCAGGCCAAATTTGACCAGTGGTCTCCAACAAATTATGTTAATATATGGTTTGATAATGTTATCGGTTCAAAGATCCCTAATGGTATCATTGTAGCCTATGCTACACAGCCACCCACAGCGGCTGCAGATCCTTTCCGTGATGGAATCATATCTAATTATATGTTCATAGATGATGCATTTACTACTCCTGGAGCTACTGGAGGCAGTATTGACCATGAAATGGGACATATATTTAATTTATATCATACTTTTGGTAAAACAAATAATCCGGGTACCAATAAATCGGGCGCATGTAATGATGATGATGATGTAGATGATACCCCGCCAACAGATGGATGCCTAGGCTGCTGTGATTTGTATGATACAATATGCTCTTCAAATTATTTTAAAATATACAATGATATTTATGGAAATGATTCATTGGCTAATTACCCCGATACAGCAAATGAACAGAACATTATGAATTATGCACAGTGCAAGATTATGTTTACAAAAGGCCAGGTACAGCGTATGCGTGCTGCGCTCAATAGTGACATAGGAGGCAGGAATAATTTGTGGGATAGTACGAATCTCGTAATTACAGGAGCTAATACTACTGTTGACTTGCCCCCGGTTACTGATTTTGTTACAAAAAATTCCTTGAACTCAACTAATAACTATACAACATTTTTTACTTGCCCTGGTACAAACATATATTTCTATGATAAATCCTGGGGTGATACCGTAACGTCTGTTACCTGGACTTTTGGCGCCGGAGCAACTACTCCGTCAGTTACCACTAACCAAACAACTTTGCAGGCAACCAAAGGCGATAATGAAACAAGTAATTTTGGAAATGCTTTTTTCACACCAGGTTGGGTGCCTATTACCCTTGCAGCTACCGGCAATAATACAAGCACTACGATTACGAACTATAACAGGAATGTATTTGTTGCAGATGTGAATGCAACCCCCGCCGATGGATATTTTATGGAATTTAATAATTCGGACACCGCTAAATGGCCTATGTTCAATTATTATAATAATGAATTCAAGTGGCAATATGCAAATGTCGGTTACTATGATAACAGTTCCATAGAATATACCGGTTTTGATAACAGGGGATTTTCACCAACAGGTAATCCATTAGGTGATTATGACGATTTTTTCAGTATGCCTATGGATCTTACTAGCTTCGCTAATACCGCATGCAACCTTAATTACTTTTATTCCGCTACTTCGAAAACCAGCAATGCATACGACATAAATGACCGCCTCGAAATCTACTACTCAATAGATCATGGTAAAACATTTGTGCAACTGGATACTTTAGTAAAATCAAGGGTGATAAATAATGGCACCTTGTATTCTGCTTACACGCCTCACTCCATGTCCGACTGGTCGCCTATGAGTATAGCTATACCCGCGGCGGCAAAAACAAATTATACTGTATTCCGTTTCCGTTACAAACCTGGTGCGTCCCTTGCATTTGACGGGACCCTTGATGTATCAAAGGGCAGCCTATCTACAGGTAATAATTTTTATATGGACAGAATATATTTCAGCCAGTGGCCTGCAGTTGTAGGTGATGTTCATTTAGGTAATATAGACGTAAAAGTGGTACCAAACCCTACAAGCGGCGACGCTTATGTTGTGATTAAAGATGCTGATAACACCTCTGCAAAAATTATAGTAAGTGATATAACCGGTAAGCAGGTTTATACTGCCAGCCAACAGATATCGGGCAAACAAATAAGTATAGAAATACCACACGAAGCTATATCGGTGAAAGGCGTGTATATGGTGCAGACAATAACAGGCAACCAGTCACAGACCCAGAAGCTCGTAGTTTATTAATAAGGTTATTTTTTAGAAAAAAATGGCTGTTCCACAAAATGGGCGGCCATTTTTATTATTAATGACCAATGACAATTGTTTATCCGGTTAGTACCGGTTTGATCTACAATTTTTAATTTTTAATTTTTTTTGAGATTATCTTTGTTTACAAATGACTTGATGATGGATTTAGAATCAATGAACATCGTATCACTGAAACAAGCGAATATATACCAGGGCAACAGCCTGGTGCTGAATAATGTGAACCTGGAAGTGGATAAAGGCGAATTTATTTATATGATCGGTAAGACAGGGAGCGGTAAATCAAGCCTTTTAAAAACACTGTATGGTGAAATATATCTGAATGAAGGCGAAGGGAATGTCGCCGGCTTTGACCTTAAGGAGCTGACATGGCAGAAAATACCTCTATTAAGACGCAATCTTGGAATCGTTTTCCAGGATTTCAGGCTACTGACAGACCGGGATGTTTATGATAACCTCGAGTTTGTTTTAAAAGCAACCGGCTGGAAGGATAAAGCGTTAATGAAAGAAAAAATAGAGAATGTGCTTTCAAAAGTAGGATTAAAAAACAAAGGAAATAAAATGACCTATGAAATGTCCGGTGGCGAACAGCAGCGTGTGGACATTGCGAGGGCATTGCTTAATAATCCAAAACTGATCCTCGCAGATGAACCTACAGGTAATCTGGATCCTGATACGACAGATGAGATCATGCAATTGCTTTTCAATATTTGCCGGGATTACCAGACTGCGTTTATAATGGCTACGCACGACTATACCATTATTCAGAAATACCCGGCTCGTGTAGTGCGTATAGAGCACGGAATGGTAAAGGAAATAAGTGCAGCAGGCGTTTGAGTCGTATACTGAAAGGATGCTATGCCAGGATCAATTCCATTCAATTTTGTTTTCACCAGATAAATAATATCAGATCTGTGATATGTTTATCGGGTCCCACTTGTAATACCATTTACCAATAGATAGGGAAAATAGAAACCAAAGTCTAAGTTGTAGCTGCAGTAATAAAGCCTGGAGTATCAATGCTCTTCTGTTGAGTTAGATAGAATAGACATTAAAGTCACGTTGCTCAACAGAAATACTCTTGGCGAGTAAACAATTTACTGCGCTCCGATAGCTATTAGAGCTCTTTGAAAATGGTAATTCGTACGTTATATGTAGATACGCGATGCTCGCCTCGGGGGAAACACAAACCTGTATAGAGTCACATTTCATGTTATAACCCCGATAGGGGTTACCGCTTTGTAGCAATCATAGACCATCACGGGACGCACCCCGTAGCGGGTGCAACAATTGGCGGTGGGACGATATTCTGTTTTTTTTTATCATTTTTCAA
>Ga0207094_1053_pt1 | contig 18150 bp, 13 predicted proteins | sample Alteio_BWMinHeat_90_FD_153518 | JGI IMG/M metagenome (GOLD analysis project Ga0207094, IMG submission 153518) | Enriched cells from forest soil in Barre Woods Harvard Forest LTER site, Petersham, Massachusetts, United States -... | ecosystem: Environmental > Terrestrial > Soil > Temperate forest >... | reverse complement strand
GTTTTGCGGATAGAAATAAGTGACGTTCGAAAACGGCTGCGTCAATTGGTTCTGGGCCGCCATGTCGGGATATTGCCGGTACGCGGGCTGTGTATATACATCGGTAACAGATTGATCGGAATTCACCGTGCGGCTTTTCAACGGAAGACCAGTATTGAAGTCGTAGAGGGTGGAATAGGAAGTCGAAGCAAGCCCATCCTGGATCACGGTATTCTCCGCGACTTGGGGCATGAATTTTTGATGGACGGTTTGCGTCACAATGATGTTTTGCCAGGTGCATTGGTTCGAATTCGCGACTTCCGCGTCGCAGCCATTCCCGAAATATCGATATCCCGAAAGTGTCTGAGTCATACCGAAGTAGGCTCGATTGGCATCCACATCCGCCTGCACGAAAGGCTTTCCGTTTTTTTTCAGATAACTTTCGAGAATCGTGGTTGGAGTTCCACCACCGATCCCCTTGGACCAAGTCGTTATGCCGCCCTGAGTCTGGGACTGGAAAGATGTGTTGGGGGTTGAGGACATCCAACCGTCATTAAGCCTCCACTTGACAAGCGTGCTCTTGATCGGAGTCGTCGAATTAGCGGCAAAGTCGTCTTTCTTCCACAAATTACCCCATAGAGAACTGTAGTCCTGAATCGTGACCCGATAAAAATTCCTCGGGGTGGAAAGAGGCGAGCCTGTAGCCGTAACGGTATAGTCTAAATGGAAATCCTGGACTGCATACCCCATACCAGGTTGAGGAAAACCTTTCCAAACCAGACGCGGTTCAATTGACAATGTGCTTTGAGAACGCGCTGTACGATATGCCTCCATAAGAAAAGCGGGAACGGTAAGAACAATCTTTCCAGCCTGTACCTGTGTCGTTGTACCGTTCCATTGGAACGTCTGACCGTGGGCGTTTGATTTAGGCCAAAAAAACGGCGGCAGCCCCCCTGAAGGCAAATTATTGAAGTCAAAACAATCCCCCAGCGGAGGAGAGCCGGCGACATCGCTCGGATTGATTGCCGTTATCGGTAGCAATTGCGACCCGCCATTCGCGATTACCGTGGGTTCGAGAAAGTGTCCGTTAACCTGAGCCCCGTAGTCGTCGAACATCAAGTAGTGAAGTTCATAATCGCTACAGTCCATTTTTGTGACGTCCGAAACCGTCTGCGTGGCGGACTTTTTCCACACGGTGCCGCTTGGAATTCCCGAAAAGGACAGCTCGATTTTATACTCCTCGACCTTCCAGCCGTTGGTGGCAGCGAAGTCCTTCAGAGGCTGCAGATCTATTCTGTTCAGTGAGGGCTGGTTGTAGTCGAAGAACTGACCGCTCACGACGGCATGCCAATCATATCCTCCCGATTGCACATGGGTGTATTCCAGCTTCGGCGCGGGGCTGAACTGAGTTGGCAGATCCGCCGGAGTAATGAAATTGTACTCGGACCTGAATGCTTGATTATTTTCGTCTTGGAACTGCGTAGTGACCTTGCTATAGGTAACAGACGGGTTCCCGACAAAATTTTCATAACCCACGTCGTGCGGGAAGAACGTATTCCCTTGAGGGTCTCGATCATCGAATGTCCCGAAAGTGGGCGGCATGGTCGGGGTAACGCCGTGCTCGTATGAATAGTTGACCGATCTGGATTTGCCGGAAAAGGGCTCAACCGTCGTAAGTGTTTTAACGCGTACCCCGCCGCCGAATCTGGAAGATACGGGTTGGAATTCGGACTTCATCGAATACTGAACAACGGTCCCTCCAGATCCACCAGGCAGCATCCAATTGGACATGAATTGATAATTAGGCGTGTGGTTGTTGGGTGATGACTGATCGTTGTTACTGCAGGCACCGCAGAATGGGCCATTTCCGCATTGGCCATGAGAAACTTGGAACTGATAACAACTCGGATCATAGGTGAAAATGGCGAATTCAAAACCATATTGTTGAATAAGTTGATATTCACTAAAAGGAACATCAACCGTTCCCTCCCAGTCACAAAAGCCTGTCAAGGTGCATGGCCCACCGCCACTGTTATGGGAGGTAAATTCGGAAAGGGGAACCGGGATCGGGGGAATGGCGGGCGGATTCACCTCGTCGAAAAGTTGGCTGGGATTGGCGGACCCGAAGGATGTAAGCAGCAGGAACGGTTGCCGATCGAGGCCGACAGGAGAAAGCTTGGAAAACTTGAGGTGAAGTTCGATGTGGTCAATGTTACGACCCTTTTCCAAAGCATCCTGAATCAAATCATTGGCATCCTGGCGAATGATGTCCTGCCCCTGATTCGAGGGGATCGGGTAGGCAAAAGGAGTAACTGAAGGAACAGTATAGGTAAATGCGGTCATGGTTTCTGGAGCATTTGGATCGCTCGACGGGGTGGGTCGTTTTGTCCCCAAGATGAAGGGGTCACTCGTATGATCCTTCAGATCGACTTCGCGGATTCCATTTGTCGCAGGATCGAGACCCAAGGCGGAATGGAAAACCTTGGGCTCGTAATCAACATGTATCTGACCTCCGGAAGGGAGCGTGATGTTCTGCAAGTTCCACACAGCCGCCGTTCCATCTGATTCATGTTGATTGTATATGCATGCGGTGCAGTGAAAACCCCAGCGATCCCAATTGGTCTGAGTCTCGTGATCCGACACAGCATCAGCCACTCCTCCCTGGAAGGGTGGATTGTCGGCCTGATAGTCGAAGTTGTAAGGAGGAAGCCACGGACCGAATTCCGTAGCCCCGACTTGCACTTTCCTCAAAGTCAGTTTGCCGTGATTGGCCGCATTGCTGTTGGGGGTGTTCGGGGTCAAGGAGTAGTCGTATGCGAATTGGACCGCAGAAAGCGTTTGGCCGATATTCAATTTGCTATGCAAGGTGATGTAGTCAAGCTTTTTAAGCCGGGTATCGGGAGTGGGCGTGAGAATCATGACATTGTCCACTCTGCGTTCGGCATAGTACCTGTTGACGGCCTCCGGGATGGCTATGGTGCAGTAGTGAGCGTAAAAGCTGTTGAGGGATGGGCCTAGAGGAGAAGGAACAGCGTTCGGGATGTCCAGAAGATCAGTAGACTCGGGAGAGTTATAGTTGAACTGCTGAGTAACTTTCAAAGCGTTTGGAAAAAGAATTAGGCAGGTCGTTCCGTCTGCGCAAGTCGTCGCGGTAGCTGGTATGTCCTGTACTTGGTTGACGAATTCATCGATGAATAGTTTGTCCTGACAGGAGATTTGGCCTGGGGCATCCAAGCAGTCATTGAAGAAGGAGGGGTTGCCTTTTAAGCCGGAACGGGTTATGAAAGCCGCATCGGGCGGCACAATGCTGTTGTTAAATGCATCCCACCTACGCGTTATGTTTGACTGGGTGCCGATTCCCCTTTCCTGGCAAGATTGCGGTTTATCCCTGAGCAAATTGACATGGTAGGAAACCCTGACGGTGTATTGGGAATTGGCAACCAATCCCGGCTGACGCACGATGACTTGGTTGTTCTGGAAATCCTCCTCGAATGCGGGAGGAGTCCTGCTGAGACGCCGCAACACCGATTGGGATGCATCGCTGCGATCGCTCATGTGGAAGTGCGCTTCATGGGTCGGCGTTTCGACTTTCATCAGATAGGCAACCTCCTTCACGCCTTCCGAGGCGGAGTAGGAAATCTTCCAGCTGAAGCCGTCATTGTCTGTGCCACCGCTCGAATTCCCTCCCGTAAGTTGCGGCTCGGGGAGGTAATTAATGTCAACGCTTGACGGATCCGTGGAAGCCCCAAGGTAGGGCGTTCTCCAATTATAAATCGCCTTTTGATTCAGCCCGACATCATTACCTTGTGCGTTTCCCAATCCGTAATAGAAGTGCACCCAGCCGCCGATATCGCCAACTTGAGGCAGGCAAGCAGTGGCCGAACAGGTACCCGGCGCATGGGTCATATCCACATAATCGGGAGACTCGATTGCGGTTAATAGCCACGCGTAAGCATAGGCAGGAATGGTTTGATCCGTGGAGACGTCCACAGGACCACCCTTTTCATGGGCCAGCCGCATCTCCTGCAGATTCATTAGCGGAAAACTATATATGTAACGCACGCCGTCTTCCTTTGTGATCAAGAATCCGGAGATTTTCCCACTAGCATCAAAGGTCGGCTTTATCTTTTTTGATTGAACGGAAACCTGGGCGGTTTGATCGCGCATTTCCGGTATGGTATACTCAGCCCCTCCGAAGTCGTCCGTGAATCTCCAATAGATATCAGCCTGTCCAAGCCCTGCCTGATTGTGCAGGTTCTTTTCCTGCTCCAAAACCGAAGTGCGATTATAAGAATTGTGACGCTCACAAGAAGTGATTGCTCCCAGGAATCCCGGAAGATCGCAATCGTCCCGATATGTTTCCGTAGTGGTTTCCAAATTATTCAGGTAATCCCCATCCTCCTTGCGGTTCGGCCTAAACGTGCCCGTCAGTCCTTGTGTCTCAACGGTGTAGATATCGGAACTGGGGGCCATCAAAAGGGGGAACGTCGGAGGTTTCGGATCGCTTGCGGAAAGCGGCGCAGGAAAGGCCGCCTTGAAACCCGTGAACTCCATTTTCTTGTTCACGCTGCCGTTTGCATCAGTGCAGTTGACGCCGGAACCGGAATTGCCTGCGCATCCCATTCCGGGCTTGTCTTCATAGAGAAATCCATAGTAATGGTTGCTGGAATGCCCTTCGATCCACTGCGACCACTCTCCCCAGTTCAGCTCGCCATAGCCGTGGAAATAAAACGGGACGGAGAACCCTCCGGAAGAATTATGGGAACTACCTCTTACCGACGTGGCCGCGGACACGGTAATGCCTAAGTTAGCGGAGCCATTCAAATCGCCACTCGATGAAAGGCTTACCCCAACTGAGGCGAGACTCATTCGCGTATTCTCATTGGAAAACGCGCCTTTTTCTCCCGATAAACTCAGTCCTCCCGACACTCCTCCATGCAAGCCCGTATTTGATCCGATCCCAATGGAAGCAGCTCCACCCACTCCAATGCTGCCCGGCTCCTTTCCGTTTGCAACGCCGTCGTTCAGGCTTAGGCTAGCCGAGTAGCCGTCGAATATTCCATTTGTGCCCACTTGAACTCCGGCGCCTATTCCTACTCCATTGCCGAACCTTGCAACCGACCAAGAGTAACCGACCATTCCACCCAATCCGTGCATGCTGTCCCAAGACAATCCGACGGTGACGCCATCATAGGAGATGGACGCAAACCAACCGTCGATGGAGGAAGAGTTCAGGTTTTCATTCAGAACATCCCCTTTGAAATCATCCGGAACCTGATTTACCTGCCTTGTAATGGCGCCGGACATCAAATTCCAACCCAGCCCCGTCCAAGTGGCCTCTTGCTTTTGCATAACGCCGGCATGGTAATTCAACACCAGCGGGAAACCCACTCCAGGTCCCGGCACCGTCATGACCGGTATGTTGTATGAAAAGTCACCCGAGACCAAATTGACCATGTCGGTCGCCTCTACGGGTTCAAAATTATTGTACTCGGGCATTGCGGGACCACTGGTCAATGCGCAAACAGGCATCGACGAGAGAATCACGGAAAGAAACACTACATAACCGAGTCGATCAATTTGCTTTCGCATATTTCTCCGAAGGTATCTCGAAGTTCAGCTTGACGCGATTGGATCCGGGCACGATCTCATCCAAGACAAGGGTGAATTTGGTTTCACCCGCAAAAGATGATTTTGGAAACAGAAGGGAAAAATTACGTGACCGCCCCATGCCGAACGTATTTTCCACCACTAGGTTGGAGAGCGGGATCTTAACATTGCCCCATTCAACCCAGATCTTTTCTTTTAGATTGTCCCGAAAATCCTGTATTTCTCTCTGACTATTTGAATTACCGCTTTTATTCCCATAGGTTGGATCGTTACTGAAATCAAAAGGGTCGGAAGCGTTTTTGGGAGAAACGGATAATATGAGGATCATTCCATCTTGTATACCAGTGGCTTTTACATGCGCGCCTTCTTCCGTGAGAAGCCGCGCTTCCATCCGGTAATTTTCTCCATCGTACGTTCGCACGTTTCCCTCGCGGTCGAGAATTCCAAGAGCGACGACTCCACGCTTGCAGCCAGTCACGATCATCGCCGCGAGGACGGCCAAGAATAGAGTAATCCGGACTCCAATCATGAGTTGCGCTTTAAAACAAATGCGGGGTACCATCACTACTTGACCACCGTCTTCTTCCCCGCGGAAGCGGAATCTGTCCCTGATAATGGATCCGCTCCTTTAACCGGCAAATCTTTATACTGCTCATTAAGATCCTTCAAGATCGAAACAGTCAGATTCAATTTTGGATCCGCTTGAAGAATATTTCCTCCCGTCATAGTCCCGAATATCAAATCGTACCCGTGCTGCCTCCCCCACAGTTCGAGGAATCCATTCACCTTTTTGATCACCGGATCCATCAATTCTTTTTCTCTGTCGTTCGACATTTTTTTTACGGCATTCGAATAGCGCTGAAGATCTTCGTTTCTTTGCTGCAGCGTGGCTTGCATTCTTTGGCGTTCTTCCTTGCCGGCCGCGTCGTATCCTTTTTTCATGCGGTCCATCGCGGCTCCCATCGAGTCGTTCAAGGTCTTCAAATTTCTTTCCCACTCCTTTTGTGATTCCTCGAATTGTTTTCTCGCTTTGATGGCCTCGGTGAACTCACTCAAAACCACAGATGTTTCCGCGTACCCAATCTTTTTTTCCTGAGTCCGTGAGTGGATGAGGCCAGCTACGGCCGTAATCGCAACAATCAGAGCCAAAATTCCGATGACATTCCGCTTCCAAAATCCACTACTCATGATTCTTCGCTTTCAATTCCTTCTCCATCTCGATCATCCTGAGCGTTAACTCTTCCACCGTCTTCAAGAGCCTCAGGTTCATGTCCGCCAAATCCATCCCCCCAGACTCCATCTCCTTAGCGCTCGGAACTTCAGGCAGATGTTTGTGCTTTTTCACGTAGGCTTCCACCTCGGGAAGGCTTTGCATTTGGTACCCATTTTCAAATACATAGTCAGGGGTTCTAACTTTCCACGACTTCGTCGTCACCGACCCCGTCGTTATAATCCCATCCGCCGTGATCTTCGTCTCAGACACCTGCGCTGGGTTCGAGGTCGTCGTCCTGTAATGCAGCCCTTTCGAATTCAGAGTATCCTGGAACACATTTCCATTCACCGCATCTACTAAGGTGGAACTCATACCGTCGTATCCCAAGGTCGAGGACGCATGGACATTGCTGTTGTCAGAAGGCGAGGACACGAAGTACCCGTTATTGTCAATGTGCAATGCATCCGCGGTCTCCAAGTAGAAATGCCCCAGGCCAGAAGTGGCATCCCACCCCAATGTCGCCTTCTTATTCGATGTGCCCCGCTGGTACAGGCTGATGCTGGAGGGGAAGGCTTGGTTTTCGTCGAAGGGCGAGGTGAACACGCGCCCCGCGGAAATCGGCAGCTCGACCGTCCCTCCGGGCATCGTCCACCCCACGCTCATGTGCGCGTCCCCGCTCGCCTGGGTCATGAGCGCCTCGATGTAATAGAGCTTGCCCGATTGCAGCTGGATGGGTACGCTTACTTGCTGCTGCGGATTGTTGTTCCAGCCGGCAGCGTCATGGGAATCCCAGTTCGGCACATAGGCGATACGCACCTTGTTGACGGGATCAGCGTCGGTGGATAACCACAGTTCGCCCCGGTCATCGGCCCGCATATTGAAGGTATAGTTTCCCGTGGCCGGCGCTTGGATCCACCCGCTCATCTTCGCCCCGAAGTTATTATCCTGGGATCCATCCTGGGTGGGGGTCCAGAACCAATCCAAGGAAGGCAGTGTCCGCGTGAGCGAAGGCCCGGCCGGGTACGCGGGAGAGGAGGTGAGGCTCGCGATATCGTATCCGTTCGAGATGCCGTTGTACTTCTGGAGCAGCACACCCGGGTCGGCGCTGAACTGATTGGCCGTTTGCTTCACCACCAGTTTTTGATCCGAGCGCTGGTTCATGTAGCTCAAGGCAATCCAATCGGAGGAGCGGGCCGTGTAGGAGATGCGCACCTCATCCAGCTTGCCGTTATAGTTGCTGTTGTTGTCGTTCAGATATTTGCCGAAGGCGAGTCCTTGGCCATAGTCCGAGATGGCGCCGGTCCTGGCAACGGTGCATTCCAAATTGCCGTTGACGTAGATGCGGAGGTTCGCTTGGTCGTAGGTGCCCACTACGTGAAACCACTGGCCCGTGCTGGTGGCGGTGGTGCTGGTCACGGAGTATTGCGAGGAGCCCATGCCCACCACGAAGGCGAAGGTGTTCGAGGCCCCGCTGAATTGGAGGTCGTATTCGTCCCAGGGGTTGGTGGCGGAGGTGAACGCCTTGTCGACGAAGCGTTTGTACTGTCCCTGCGTGCTCGCATTGATCCAGGCTTCTACCGTCAGGCTACCGGTGGGATGGAAGGTGGAGGGAGAGCCGGAAACGGCGTTGTTGGGAACGCTGATGGACTGGCTGCCGTTGAAGTTCACACCATTGCCGACGACTCCAGCAGTGCTCGAAGTCCCGCTATTGCCGGTTCCATTGTTCGTGCCGACGGCATCCTTGTATCCGCCTGACGTGGAGCCGGGGTTCTCGCCCAAGTGCCATACGCCGGCGAAGCCGTCAGCGCTGGTAAAGACGGGATCGGTGGGAGCCGCAGGCAGCGTGCCGGAGTTGCCCCAATACATCTTGATGGCCTGGGTGCTGTTGTCGCCTAGAATCGTGGGCACCTTGACCCAGACTTCCGCTAGCTTGTTGACATTGTCCCAACGCTCGATTTGGAAGGTGAGTTCCGTCGCATGGGTGGCGGGATCATTCGCCGTGAAGCGGACGTCGCTGCCGTCAGGCTTAGCCTGGGTAAAATCGAAGTTGGACTGCGAAAGGCGGACGAGCAAGGGGAAATTCGTCACTGAGCCCATGACATTGGCCCCGGAGGAGGAGGTGTTGAGCTTGAGCAAACTGCAATAGGTCCAAGCCGAAAAGTCACCTGCAAAGGCGGACATAGCAGCTAAAACCAGAAGCGCAAAGAGGGGGGTTGACCTTTTCACTGGGGTCCCTTTCGTATGAAAATCGGCACGGTTTGAGGGCAAGGCACGGTCTCCAAATTCCAATCGACAAAACTCTATCCTCACATCTAAGGATGCGGACATCAGGCTGCAGGAACAAAACGACTTTTAACGAGGGGGCTCGGTCGGCAGCGGGTCGACCGGCCCCAGGAAACCGTTCTCGCTCATCGTCTCCGGTGCCCCACACAGCCTCGTCAGGACGGGGCTTCTAGCGGATCTTTCCGATAGAGGGGCACACAAAAAAACAACGCGAGCGTCTTTATCAAGTTATGCGATGATCAAATCTTCGTCAAGAGAAGTTGCTTATTTTTTTGGAGCAAAGTGTGACGGTCATGATGATCCATTGTAAAGGTATCCGACGAAGGATTGGGTGAGCATTAAAATCCGGTTCGTCACCAAAAGAAATGGTGCTACTGAAAATCGTAAATCGGAGTACAAGGATCCATTTTAATCTGGCACATCGGATTTGGATTGGAGGCACGAGATTAAAACCTGTTTCAGACTTGTTTTCCTCGCTGGGAAACCAGCACGTACATTTTGCACACTGCTTTTTGAAAGCCTTCCCCTTGGAAAATTCAAACTCCAGTTCGGATCCTTTGCATCTGTCGCAATTGATCCGGCGTGAACTTCTTTTTCCTCAAGGCCGTCTGCTGTTTGGTCAAGCAATTGTGCTGACCGACTTCGTCCCGATCCGGGGGCGGTCGGCGCGGTAAGCGACCCGCATTGCGACGCTACCATGTGGCGAACTCTTCGTAACGCGTCTCCCAATCATTGAGCTTGAGCGACCAGTTGAAGCCGAGGGTTGTAAGCAGGCGCCTACGTTCGGACGTCAAGGCTCCGCGGGCTTCTTTGGTTTTCTGGATGCCGCACCAAACGCCGAGGGCATTGCCCTTTGGGTATTTCTCTTCGCAGAGGGGCGATCGGTCCGGATGCCGGTTTCGAAAGGCTTGCAAGGATTCGTATTGCTGCACCCAATGATCTTTCCAGACCTTCGCCTCGAAAGAAAAGCCTACCGATTCCAAACTTTAAATCTGTTCCTCGCTCAAATCGCTTTTGCGAAACCGGACCTGCTGTTTTGTCAACCATCGCCCGATATGAAAGCCGCTTTCTTTTTTTCTTGGATGCACAGCCACCGATGGTGCAACATGGTTGACTCTTTACGAACTCACCTGGCCCAAATCGGGCAAAATCTGGAAATTGACCTGGAAGAAGTCCAAGAGTTGGATAGGCTTATAGGGGGTACGTATTTAGGCGCCATATTGGACAAGGCCACCTGCTGGTAGATAGGAATCGGCCAACCAAGGCCTCTGCAAAATTCCCGTTTGCGTTGAACCGCTTCTTTTTCAGATTCTAAATTATCCCGGCTGAGTAATTTATGTTGTGGCCACTATTAATAACTTGGAGGGTCCAGTGAAATCAGTCCATGGACCCGTCATCTCCGCCAGCAAATGGAACGTAAAAATTTGAAAATGCCCGTTTCAAAAAAAACGTTCCCAGGCTGGTTGTCCAAATTTGTTCTGGCTCTTGTCTTGCTTGGAACCCTTCCGACAATTTTGCCTGTGGGCTGCAACTCTCCAACAGGGGAACCCGGAGAAAAGGTCGACACTATGCGTCTAGCTCTGAAAGATTCAATAGCTCTCCTGAAAGTACTCCAGGCGAATGCTGTGCCTAGCAAAAATCTTCACAACTACATTGAATTTTATCAGGGGAGAATTCAGGTCCTGAAATTGAATAACTTGGGTCTCAAGAAATTCTCATTCGATCCTTCATTGAGTTCCATGGACAGCCTCAGGAGCATACTTCTGCAGGGCAATCAGATTGAAACCCTTAGCGTACTCGACACAATTCATACAGGGTCGCCCCTTACCATCAACTTGATTGGAAACAAGCTGAAATTTGTCAGCGAAGAATTCGGAAAAGTCGAGAACATTTTTGCCGTGGGCTTTGACGAAAATGAGATCACCACACTGCCCCCGGACATCAACCATTTCGACATCCGCTCCATCGGGATTGTCCGGAACAAATTATGTCTTTTGCCTGATAGCATCCAAATCTGGCTTGATAAAATGAATTCGAATTGGCGAGCCTCTCAGATCTGCAATTAGATCAGGATATTACCGCGTAGCCATTGAGCTTCGAGGACGATTCGAGACCAGAGTGGGAATCGCCTATCAAATAGAGCCGACCCTCTCCGCCCCAGCCCAACTGACACTGGCACATTGGAGAAGGCATAATTGTGTCCCGAAAAGGTTACTACCTAAATTCGTAATTTCAGGTTTCCCAAGACGGGCTAACGCCCGTGCCCCCGGTTGTGACCGGGACGATAAAACCTAGCGCACCCCCACTCGATGCGGGGGTGCGCTAGGACCCCTCCCCTAAGTCTTCGACTTAGCGCCTCGCCGCATGCGCGGCCAAATACGGGAATCCCAGCCGACCCAGTGGCAATCCGTCTCCCTTCGGGAGTCGTCTTGCCCCCGGTCCGGCCGTGCCTGACGTCCCTGCGGTTGTCACGCCTTTGCTTCGCAAAGCCGCGCCAATCCTCGTTCCTTTCCCCCAACCTCGTTCCGAGTTTGGGGCGGCACTCTGTGCTCCCCGTATTTGGCCTCGCATGCTCGGCGCCTGTCGCTACGCGCCAGGGGGAGGGGTAGCCCGGTCTTCGCCCAGGCTGCATTTTGCTCCCGCAAAATACGACAACGCGGTCCCCAAGGCGGTTCCGCTAAATACCAGGAGAGCAGAATACCAGAATAGCAGATTGCATAAATACCCAACTACCAGACTACCAGACTATTGAACTACTGGACTACATAGTTCGAAAGCGACCCGCAACCGGTTCAAAGTCCTCAAGGTCGCTTCGGCCTTTGTCTCGCCTTTGTAAAAAGGTGGGAAATATTTCGAGGGGGTGGAATGGATTACCAAAACTCCGTAACTCATTCTTCAAGAGAAGGGATTGAGGCCCTGTCATGGAACCCCGCCTCCATTTAAAGCCCGGCGCGGAACGATACCGCGGCATCACGGAAAAGTCCAAGGCCCTGTTATTTCTCCTCCGCGAAGCGCCGTACATTACTTTGGCCGACGCGAAGCGCTTTTTCTATCCCGCCCACAAAACAATTTCCTACGCTCGTGAAATGATTCGAGTGTTGGTTAAAAATGAATTGGTTGGAAAATACCGAATGGGGGACGGGCTGTTCATCTACTACCTAACCGATTCCGGAAGGCGCATCACGGAATTCTTCACTGAAGACCGCCCGAAATTTGATCCGGAGACGAAATCCCTCTACTACTCTCAGAAGCCTACGAAGCCCTCGGAAGTGGCGGCGCTATTCATCTTCTCCGCACGCGATTTGGAATTCCATGCCTTCGCGCCCCATTTTCTCTCGTCGCATCCGTTGCTTCACACCCGCGCCTTGATGGAATTATCTGTCCGGCTACGGCTCAGTTTTCGTTTCGTGTATGTGCTTTGGCTCGATGCCGTCAAACACAAGCAGACGGCGCTGCATATTTCCTGCCACCCGGATTTACTCTTGACCAATGACCTCCGCTCGGAACGACGCCGGATATATGTGGAGTTGGAGAACTCGCCCATCAAGGCGCAAGCCTTGGCGAATAAACTGGACCGTCTGTGTTCCGTGCCGGCAGATTGGGTTGTCTTCCTTTGTACGTCCGATTTGGTCTTCCATAATCTGGGGCGGCTTATTCGAAAAATCCTTTCCGGACTCGTCAAAATATCCAAGCATCAAACCCTATTCCTATCGCCGCGGGTTCATGCCGCGTTGTTCAAGAATATTCTCATTGGCCAATGGATTCCCTCGTGGAAGAACGAAGGGAAATACCAAAGCCTGAAGAGTACGATGCTCTATCGATATGATGCGCCTATATTTGATTCCCACATGTGGGTTCGGCAAGCGACCCCGGAAGGTATCTTGGCGACCGATCCGCAGTCTGGGCATCCCCTACACGTTTTAATGCCCGTGACTTACGCGGCTCGGAAGCCGGGGGAAAAGGAAATCACCCTCGGGACGATAATGGATAGGTATCGAGAGGATTTCAAAGCCGAACTCGGTAGGCTCACATCGGGTCCGAATGCTTCTCTATCGGAGAAGGTTTCCTAGTCCCGTGTCATTGCACCCGAATCCTTTTCCTGCCCCCGGTTTTTTATCTGCTTTCTTCTCGAATCTAAACAGGTCGAAACCTCGGGGTCCTCTTCAGGGTTAGGTGGCTTACTTTCCTCTTCGGCATGGCCGCCTCCATTGCCTCTCCCCCCGGTCCCATGCAGGTTTACATTGAAAGGCATCTGCTCCCTCGGTTCACCAAGCGTGTTCGGTCAATTCAATGTTTCGGATTGGATTTTTTGAGATGGCGAAACGAATCGAATGTAAAAATTTTGTCACGCTAAAATATTTTCAGGGTGACGTGGCTACACGTTTCACCCTCCGAGTACCTCCCACTACCCTGTCTTACTACCCACTCCTCTCAAGTCACCCGTAACCTGGGAGTGACGAGGGATCGGGTGCCTGGTTTCGGACTCCGTCACCCTGTTATTTTAGGGGCGTCGCGTTCTGGCCCAATGTTATCAGGGGTGGTGTATGTCTGAGGAGCTCGAAAAAAGTGTACCTGATTCCGGGGAGCCTCCCCTCACCCAAAACATTCGTTTCTCCTCCAAGAGCCTACGGCGCATGACCGACTTCCTCTGCAAGCGTCGGGGTCAGCCTGTGAAAACGAATGACGCCGAAGATGCACTTGAGAATTTGACCCAGTATTTCAAATGGCTGAGTGGGCATCGGGAGAATGGGAATGCCGATGCGTCCTGAGAAGTCGCTTTCATCGTCATCGCACGCAGCGTTGTACGCGCGCGTGTCCAGTCGCGAGCAGGCGGATGGTTATTCCATCGACGCACAGTTGAAGCTACTACGCGCATTTGCGCATGAGCATGGGTTTTCCGTGGAACGGGAGTTCGTGGACGTGGAAACGGCCAAGCACAGCGGGCGGCCTCAGTTCGGGGAGATGCTGGCGTACTTGAAAAAGCATCGGACCGTTGTGCATCTATTAGTGGAAAAGACCGACCGGTTGTACCGGAACTTCAAGGATTATGTTGCGTTGGACGAGTTCGAGTTGGAGATTCATTTGGTCAAGGAAGGGACGCGGTTGTCCCACCAGTCCACGTCGCATGAGAAATTCATTCATGGCATCAAGGTGTTGATGGCCAAGAACTATATCGACAATTTGCGGGAGGAAGTGACCAAGGGCATGTTGGAGAAGGCGTCCAAGGGCCTGCCGCCAGGACGGCCACCCTTGGGGTATCGGAACAACAAGGAGACGCGTGGCATCGACGTGGACCCGGTGATTGGGCCATGGGTGAAGAGAATCTTTGAGTGGTACGCATCCGGAGTGTATTCGTTGGAGCGGTTATGCCATCACCTGTTTCAAGAGGGATTCATCTTCCAATCCTCGAAGCCGAAGATGGCCCCGACGACGTTGGAGAAGGTGTTGAAAAATCCGTTCTATGTTGGACGGTTCCACTTCGCGGGGCAAACGTTTGTGGGGAAATATCCGCGCCTTATTGGCGAAGGTTTGTTCAAAGCTGTACAGGCGGCGTTTCGCGCGCATCATCGGCCCAAGCAGCAGAAGCATACGTTTGCGTTTACGGGGTTATTGACTTGCGCCGAGTGTGGCTGCGCCATCACGGCGGAGAAAAAGAAGGGGAAGTACGTCTATTACCATTGCACCCATCGGCATGGGCCCTGTTCGCAGAAGGCCGTGGTGCGCGAGGAGGAATTGGACCGGCAATTCCAGGCAGTGGTGGAAGCGGTCCAGGTGGGAACGGAATGGGTCGGCGAGGTCGAAGGGGAACTGCGACGCTCGACAGCCGAGGACGAGCAATTCCAACAGGAGATGCGCCAGGGGTTGATTCGACGCATCGAGGCGCTGGAACACCGGCTCGATAAGGGGTTGGAGGCCTGTTTGGATGGGACGCTTGCGGACGCGGTGTGGAAGAAAAAATCGGGGGAATGGCGCGAGGAAATGGAACGCCTACGTGAATCCCTCCATCAAAAACAATCCACCCCTCAGCAAAATGAAAAGCCGGGACACGATTTATTGAAGCTGGCTCGAAAAGCAACGGGACTCTACCGCAGACAGAGTCCTGTTCAGAAAAAATCATTGTTGCGAATCCTGTGCGCGAGTTCGACCTTGAGGGACGGGCGCATTCAGGTGATCTACCGGCAACCGTTTGATTTGATGATCGTGAACCCGTCCGACACGACAACTCCGCCACCGAATTAGTCTCCGCAGAATCCCTTCTGAAAGTCGTTTTTCGGAATCCATGACTTCCAGTATTGTTCTGGGCGCTCCGTCCTTTTCATCGTGGGTGTGACGCCGCTGGGGTCGCGGAATCCGCCCCCGGCCTTTGGGCCGGCGTCGGCTTCTGATCGCTAAACGCATCGGCCTCCCCGTAACGTATGCGTTACGGGGACCGGAGGCGGAAAACAATCGGCTCCCCCAAACGATCCTTTGGATCGCCCGGTGCCCCCAATTCTTTTCCGGCCATAGGCTTCCCTCCTGGCTCATGCGTTTCCCCCGCCTTTCCGCGTTCACACCCACGCCGGAAAGGATTCCGGCCCAGAAAGGCGGCAACGCATGGACACGCTTCAAAACGACACCTCGAAACATCCCGGCGCAGGGGAGACGATTGAGAACAACTACAAGCGACGCGCCGCCACTCGGCGGACCATTGGCGGCATCGCTTACGTGCGCGATGCCCATGGGTGCTACATCCCGGAAACCTATCTCAGGGAGAAGACAAAGATTCGAACGCCGCAGGATGCGTTGCCGGCGTTGGCCTCCATCCGGTATGCGCCTCAGGAAATCTTCGTGGTGCTGGACTTAGATGGGAACAACCAAATCTCCGAGGTGCGGCACGTGACCGTCGGGCTCGTCAATCAGTGTCAAATCCATCCTCGCGAGACGTTTTTTGGGGCCATCCAGAACCACGCGGTGTCCGTCATGCTGGCTCACAATCACCCTTCGGGAAATCTGGAGCCGAGCGAATCGGACCTTGCGGCAACCCGCCGGATCGTTGAGGTGGGCAAGGTCATCGGGATTCCGGTGCTCGATCATCTCATCGTCTCGTCCACGGGGCATCTATCGTTACGCGAGCGGTTCCCGGCGTACTTCAGCTAGGCCTCAGAAGGAAATCCTTGCCTGCGGCAGGGCTCCTTGACGAGCCCTGAATTCTTGTAACCGTTCACGAGAGACGAGGAGAAAAAACCAAAGGCCCTATGCCTGGTCACGACGGGACACCGCCTTGGCTCCCCTGGGGCTCACTCCGGTTGCGATACGCGCGAGGAGAAACACCACGGAGGCGAGTCCAATCCCACCAAAATCCGGATCCTTTGGAGGCCGGTTCCGAAGGGCTTCTCATTCCGAGAGTCCTTCTCTCCCACGCATGGTATCCTCCTGGGTTTTCAAAGCCGGGGTCGCCGCCCAGCGGCTAAATCCGCCTTTCTAATTGCTGCCGATGCGCTCAACGAAGTGGGAAGAAAATCGGCTCCCCCGCCAGGGCGGTCGCCCCCAATTTTCTTCCCCCTTCCTTTCGTCCATGGGAGGCGGTGCACCGCACGGGAAAGGCGGATTTCCCCCGCGGGTCTGCAAAAACCCAGGAGGACGCAATGCGTTATACGACAGAAGAAATGAACATCATGAATGAATATGAAACCCTTCGAAACCGGGAATCCGAAATCGTCGATTGCCTGGATTGGATGAACCTGAGTCTCGCGGAGCGGAACGCGCTCGAATACTCGCTGGCGTTCGCCTCCGAGGAGATGGGAAGTCTGCGTGGTGAGTACCTGAACGTCGTGACCGGGAAGGGCCATTAGGCCCTTTTTTTCTTTTCGAGAATTCCTACCGTTGGGGATTGGTCTGTACTTGGGGGATCTTGTCCAATCAGTTAAAGCGAAGTCTCAGCGTATAGCACCGACGGGAACTCCAAAACGGGAATCCGGGGCAAAGAAGGGCTCAAATAGAGAGTTGTCATGCGCACTTTGGGAACCAGCCTGCAACGAATATTCACACAAGTGGTAGTTGTATTCAATTTCGGCACGAAGGCGAAGACTAAAGCGCCGCACATCGTGTGCGGCGGAACACAAATTAAGATCCGTTTTTAATACATTAACATACTCCATGTGTAATCATCCGGAAAATACACCAAGGTGTTACAGATGTTCAGCCGTTCTGACCGAAGAAAACGAAAGTGATGAACACGTAATTCCAAATGCAATTGGTGGCCATCTCGTATCCAATACCTTGCTTTGCATTGCCTGTAACCCCAACCTGTCTGGTCTCGACGCTGCGGTTGCAAGTGTAATGAACTTGTTCATGGTCCTTTTCGATCCGAAGCGTGATCGTGGAAGTGTTCCGCAGGTAATTGCGCGTGATGTCCATAGAAACGAAGTCAGCCTAATTGGTCCGGGGAAAAGAGCTTCGTTAAAAAATCCTATTGTGGAAAAGTCTGACGGTGTATTGAAGGTTCGCGCCGGAACCAAAAAGCGTTTGCGCCAAGAATTGGAGCGCTTAAAGAAAGCCGGCGAAAACATTGACATTGAAAAAACGTTGCACCATGCAACAATGGAGCAGACCGAGATAAGCTCGATATTTCACACCTCGAATTCTGTTTCCGCGAAAGATCTTGCGAGAGGTATCGCTAAGATTTCAGTCAACTATTACCTCCACGAGTTCAAGGCGATTGAGCATGCGAATCCGTGCATTCAATTTGTGTTGGGGAATTCGAGCCAAAACCACGTGTTCATGTTTGGTTCAGATGGTCAACAAGATCAAAAGGCATTTCCCTACCATTGGATATCATTAACTGGCAGTAGCAATGAAAAGCTTCTGTATTCGTACACGGATTTCTTCGGGATTGTTAAATCTGTCGTGATTTTAAACGACCGTTACTCGGGTCCCGACATTTCGGTAAGCAGACTTCATGGAATCAATGGCGGGGTTGAAGAAACAAGTCAGACATATAAAGTGACAAGTGAACAAGCCAAAATGCTATTGAGTGGTATACCAGGAACGGTTGTAACCGAAAGACCTCGCTCGTCGTGAGCTCG
>Ga0207094_1052_pt1 | contig 18424 bp, 17 predicted proteins | sample Alteio_BWMinHeat_90_FD_153518 | JGI IMG/M metagenome (GOLD analysis project Ga0207094, IMG submission 153518) | Enriched cells from forest soil in Barre Woods Harvard Forest LTER site, Petersham, Massachusetts, United States -... | ecosystem: Environmental > Terrestrial > Soil > Temperate forest >... | reverse complement strand
AGCATCAGGAGTAAAGCGTATATCTCTCATAGATCGGGGAATGTTACAGTAACCGATTCTTCGTTTTTGTCTTGCGCTATAGAATGTTTAAGCATGGCGGCATTGGCAGGGTCAGATAAGAGGAGGGCTGTTTCATCAGTCTCTTCTTCTACTGTGATTACTACAGGTTTTCCTTTAAACGCAGCCTTAATAGCATCTAATACCTCTGTATTGATCTCTGCGACCGATTTAAAATGATATGTTGTATACATAAGGTACAAAATTATGTTGTTCCCGTTAAAAAAGGAGTTTTCAGACTATTTCTGCACATGTGCCCGTTAGGTGAAAAATTTACAGCACAATCTGTAACATTGTTACAAGTTGTTACAAGTGTTACAGATGATACAAAATATTCTTATGCCCGCGCCAGCGGATGATATGGGGTAAGGTTAAGGGTTTTAACCTTTTCAGCAATTGCTTTTAAATTGTACTTGGTCTGGAGGTTCGCCCAGATATCAGGCGTTCCACCAAATACAGCTGCAATACGCTAGCACATTTCGGGGCTGATGTCTGATTTGCAATTAAGAATATTGGATAATGTGGTACGGGTAACCCCCAGCAGTTTTGCCGCATGTGTAATATTCAGCTCATTTGCACTGATAACTTCTTCTCTCAATATCTCGCCCGGATGAATATTTCTCATTCCTCTTTTTAGCATAATAACTAAAGTTGAATAGTATAAAGTTACGCTTTACAACCTATTTTACAAATCCGTGCACCCTGCTTAAAAACTCCCTTTTCCGCTTACTTTTGCACCCAAATCATACACATGCAATTAGCGCAAGGGCATGAAGTCATGTATTAGAGTGGCGCTAATTTGCAAGGCCACATTCTTTATTTTCCGCTTACTTTTGCACCCAAATCATACACATGCAATTTGACCGCACCGGGCTTATAGACAGTCAACTGGTTCACTTATATACGCAACTGGTAAAACCCAGGATGATAGAAGAAAGGATGCTGGTATTGCTGCGCCAGGGCAGGGTGAGCAAGTGGTTCAGCGGCATAGGGCAGGAAGCTATTGCCGTTGGGGCCACGCTGGCGCTCGACGAAGATGAATACATCATGCCGCTGCACCGGAATCTCGGTGTGTTCACCGCCCGCAAAATGCCATTTGACAAGCTGTTCATGCAGTGGCAGGGGCGAAAAGATGGTTTCAGCAAGGGGCGTGAACGTTCCTTTCACTTCGGCGCTAATGAGTACCATATCTGCGGCATGATCTCCCACCTGGGCCCGCAGCTTGCTATTGCAGATGGCGTGGCGCTGGCGCATAAACTGAGGAAGGAAAAGAAAGTAGCGCTTGCCTTCAGCGGCGATGGCGGCACCAGCGAGGGCGATTTTCACGAGGCGCTCAATGTTGCCGCTGTATGGGGCCTGCCGGTGATCTTCCTGATAGAAAATAATGGTTATGGCCTCAGCACACCGGTCAATGAACAGTTCGTTTGCAAGCAGCTTGCCGATAAGGCTATAGGATACGGCATGAAGGGCATTACCATAGATGGGAATAATATCCTGGAAGTATTCAGGGAAATACTCATGGCGCGGCAGTATTGTATTGCCGAGCAGAAACCTATATTGGTGGAGTGCATGACGTTCCGCATGAGGGGGCATGAGGAAGCCAGCGGCGTAAAATATGTGCCTAAGGAGCTGTTTGTGGAGTGGGGCAAGAAAGACCCGGTGACGAATTTCGAACAGTTTTTAAAAGACGAAGGAGTACTGGATCAAAAAAAGATAACGGCCATCAAGGCGGCCATACAGGAAGAAATAGAGCATGGGCTCGCAACAGGTTTTGATGCGCCGCACATAGTGCCTGATACCAGGGAGGAGCTTGCTGACGTATATGCACCTGCAAACATCCGGGAAGTACACCCTTCGTCTGCAAGCACAGAAAAGAAATTCATACAGGCCATCAGCGACGGGCTGCGGCAAAGTATGCAGCGGCATCCCAACCTTGTGCTCATGGGGCAGGATATAGCGGAGTATGGCGGCGCGTTCAAAGTTACGGAAGGGTTTGTGCAGTTGTTCGGAAAGGAAAGGGTGCGCAATACGCCATTGTGCGAAAGCGCCATTGTGGGCGCAGCATTAGGTCTTTCCATAAAGGGGTTCAAGGCCATGATGGAAATGCAGTTCGCTGATTTTGTAACCGTAGGTTTTAACCAGATCATCAATAACCTTGCCAAGATACACTACCGCTGGGGTCAGAACGCTGATGTGGTGATCCGCATGCCCACGGGTGGCGGGGTAGGTGCGGGGCCATTCCATTCGCAAAGCAATGAGGCGTGGTTTGTTCATACACCGGGGCTTAAAGTAGTATATCCGTCTACTCCCGAAGACGCCAAGGGATTAATGATAGCCGCCATTGAGGATCCTAACCCGGTTCTGTTTTTTGAGCATAAGGCGCTCTACCGCAGCATAAGCGGCAATGTACCGGACGACTATTATACGATAGAGATAGGGAAAGCAAGGCAGGTGCAGCAGGGAAGCGACATAAGTATCATTACTTATGGTATGGGCGTGCATTGGGCTACGGATTATGCCGCAAAACATACCGGTACATCATTCGATATTCTTGACCTGCGTACATTACTGCCATTGGATTATACGGCAATAAAAGAAGCTGTATTGCGCACGGGAAAGGTCTTGCTGCTGCATGAGGATACGCTCATTGGCGGTATAGGCGGAGAGCTGGCCGCATGGATCTCTGAAAATTGCTTTGAGTCCCTGGATGCGCCTATTGTTCGTTGCGCCGGGCTGGACACACCCATCCCGTTTGCTATAGAACTGGAACAAAATTTTATGGCCAGTAGCAGGCTGGACGATTGTGTGAAGAAATTATTATCGTATTAAAAACCCTAACCGGAAGAAGCGTTATTACTGCTTACTTTGCACTTTCAGGTTTTGACTTTTGACTTTTGACTTCAGATACGCTACTTTCGTAAGTGAAAATATGGTTTGTATGAATAAATGGGTTGCTCATATTGCCTTGTTCCCGTGCGTTTTGTTTTTACACTCCTGTAAGGACATGCCCGCTAAAAACCACGGACCGATAATATTGGGCGATTCTTCAGTTATTGTTACAGAAAGCGACCCCCAAAGGCTCCAGGACCTGGTAACCGACCTTAAACCAGATATCCCTTCTTCGGAAAACAATGATACTGTTGAAAAAAAAGCACTGGCTGCGACAGTTAGTAATTCTGATTCAAATAAAAGGACCAAGATCATAACACCGCCACCTAACCCACTAAAATTGTCCGGCAATGGGCTCCTTGCAGAATTTAAAGATGTATCTGTTCTTATTACTAATGTAAACGCAAAACTCTCCGGTAACCCCAACCTCCAACACGCTAACGGCGCCGTATATACACTGATCAGTGGTAATATTAACGGCAACCAGGTGAAACTTACCGGGAATGTAACTAAGGTTTCACAGCGCTACCAGACGGTAGTATTGTTCAAAAACAGCCTCGGCACTTTACAACTCGACGCCTTCACCACCACTACTGACTGGGAACCGCTGAAAGGAGGCAATAACCAGTATCATATCTCCGGGCTGGATATGCAGTCGCTCGATTACCCGGACGCCAATCCCGTTGCCATCCGGAATGCGATACAGAGGGCGGGAAGGCGCAGGAGAATGAGCCGCAGAACCATAGAGGAAATGGAAAGTAGTGTGCATCATGTCCGCTCCCTCAATCAAAAACCCCTTACCGTCACCCTTCGCTCTGTGATGTGGAAAATTGATGGAAAAGACGCCCAGGGGAAGAATTTCTCCAAGCAGATAAGGGTGGATATTCCAATATAATATTTTAATGATTAATTTTATTTAAATTTATTCGCTATTCTATGATCAATTTATAGAAAACATCATGCTGATTGCGGTTAATATTACCGAATATCCTCCTAAATTTTTTTTTTCTGATTTTTCTGAATAGCTTTATCTCCTTCGGAGCTGGGAATGTGAAACATTTCGGGTAAAAGATTTTTTTCAGAGCAAAAGAAATATCTTGCTTTGAAGCCCGTATTTTATAATTTTAGGCCTGTAATAAAATTTATGCAAGGTAGTTTGCCGCCTTGTTATATTGAACTATTAAATTGTAAGTATGGAAATAAAGAACGCACCTGTAAATAAACAGGCGGAGGAAACGGATAAAGGATATGATGTATCGAGACGCCGTTTTTTTCAGCTTGCCGGTGGACTTGCGGGAGCCGGCCTGCTGCTATCATCCTGCAATAACCACACAAAGCCTACCGCTACCTATTTAGGCAGCGGGGATGTAGCCTTACTTAATTATCTGTATATAATGGAGCAAATGGAGGCGTCTTATTATACTCAGGCATTTGCTACACCATACTATGGCATGACTAAGGATGAATTACTATTAATGCAGGACCTTCGTGACCAGGAGATCGCTCACCGTGAATTTTTAAAGCAAGTACTCGGTACAAATGCCATTGCGGCAATATCTCTAAACTTTTCAATGGTCACCTTTGCCGACCGCAACAGTGTATTATCTTATGCCGCCCTTTTTGAAGACCTGGTAATATCTGCCATCAATGGCTCGGCACATTTATTCAGTAATACTGATTATGTGGTAACACTTAATAAAATGGTCACTGTTGAGGCACGTCATTCTGCATATGTCCGTGATGCGCTTTATGCTAATACTTTTTCAAAGAACGTTATTGATGTCAATGGTTTAGACCGGTCGGTTTCACCGGCGGCAGGGCTTGCAACAGCGGCCTCGTATATCCATACCAATTTTGACTCCAGTAAATTGCCAAACTAAGCAACAAAAAGATGATGAACTTCAAAAATATACTAAAAGAAATTGAGCAGACTGATGCCGGTGTATATGAGCAAATCAAAGGAAGGCGGCAGGTATTAAAATCATTCGGCGCAAGGGCTGTGGCTGCGGCTTTACCATTTGCCACCGGATCACTTTTCACTGAGGCTTATGGGAAAACTACCGGTGTTGATGCCCATGTGCAGGCACTTAATTTTATTTTGGCACTTGAGTACTTCGCATACAATTATTATCATACAGCAAACAATACCGGCGGCCTTATCCCTGCAAATGACCAACCAGGTTTTTTAACGATAGAAAACGAGAAAAAAGCGCATATAACTTATTTAAACGCCCAGATAGCCAATACGTTTCTTGGCAGCCCGTATACTCCAAAAAATTATAATCCTTCCGCATCTAACCCGTACTTCGTGGTTTCCGGAGCTTATGATTTTACTGCAGGTGGCAAATACCTTGTATTCAGCGATTACCCTACGTTCGTCATGATGGCTGAAACTTTTGAAGATACCTTTGTCCACGGCTACCTTGGGCAAACGACAGTTGCCCTTGACAGTAATACGCTCCTGGCTTTATTGATGCAGATGCAATGTTCTGTTGCGCGCCATGCATCCTTTGCCCGGTTTGTCCGCAGGAATTTAGGCTATGCTCAAGCTCCTGAACATCCTGCTCCATGGATCACCAATAATATTCCACCGATACCTGATTTGCAACTCTATTACAGCGGCGAAGAGAATACCAGCCAGTTAGGCATAGATATATCATTATTGCCGGGTATTTCCGGCACTACCCCGCAAATATCAGCCACCGCGGCATTTGATGATAATTTAAAAGATAGATTAGCTGTTTTATCCCTGCTATCTTATTTCATGTTGTAATATTGTCCAAAAATACTTTCAGGAGGCTGCTTTTGCAGCCTCTTTTGTTTTGGAGAAAATTGTCCGTTCTTATTTATCTTAACTATTGATTTTATTGCATTTCACGCTTTTTGTTTTTGACTTTCCCCTTTTTACGTAACATTAGTGCGTGTATTTATACAATTCTGTCACGGATACGTTGCCTTCAAACAGCTTTATGAGCTTTTTATGCTCGTCATACAATACGAGGTCAGGCACAACCTTTATTCCGTAAAAAGTAGTGAAGAAAAACTCGTAATCCCTGCCTGCCAACTGTATATTTTTAAAATCTGCCAAATGGTAGTTTTCATAAAAATTCCGGAGTTCTCTCATGCTGTGTATCGGAGTTATCATATAAAACTGCACATTTTCAAGCGAATCCATCTTTTTGCATAAATGTTTTATAAGCGACTGGCAATGACCACAATCCGGAGAAAAGAATACAAGCATTGTTTTCTTTCCGGCAGGTATATTGTAGGTATTAAAGATAGTAACGCTGTCCATCAGCCTGATATTGAAGGCAGGCAATTTTGGGTATTTCTGGTATGGCTTCAGAGTGTCTGCCGCCTGTTCCTTCTTAGTTAAAGTATCTTTTTTTTCCTGCGCATATAGCCCTGCCGCCGGCAAACTAAAGAGTATTGTAAGCCAAAATATTTTTCTCATGATTAAAATTAAGAAAAAACTGCCAACCGTTAATGAGAAACGATTCACTGCTTCAATTACAGTATCAATGGATAGTAAAGTTTGTCAGATAGATAATAAGGGGAAGCCCCTTCAGGGGTTTGGAGTACTTTTTCTAACATCTATTAACTTCACCTGCACCCTTGTGTTTCCGTTATATTCATTCTCTTCAATATTGTACACCATATCAAACGGGCCGTTTTTTACCAGCTCATATTTTTCGCCAAGTCCAAAACCTATTCCCTCTATGACGGCGCCATTTCTCTGGTGGGCCACAATTCGGAGGTGCTGCTCTTTGACTATACTTGATGATTCCTGGTAATCGTACAATTCCTTAGTAATGAAAACAGGCCTCATATTCGCCGGCCCGAAAGGCTCAAACTGTTTCAGTAAATTATGGAATGAGGGCTTTACGAAAGACAGCGGTATTTCCGCATCAATTTCAATTTCCGGCACTTGCTGGTCGGCGGTTATTGTTGTCGCTACTATTTCTTCAAACCTGGCAATGAATTCATTTACTTTATCTTCACTCATGGTCATGCCGGCCGCATAAAAATGCCCGCCATAGTTTTCCAGGAGGTCGCGGCATTCGTGTATGGCCTCATAAATGTTAAATCCGGAAACGGATCGCGCCGAACCGGTGGCTTTACCATTCGCGGAGGTTAAAACTATTGTTGGCCGGTAATAGTGGTCTATCAACCTGGAGGCCACAATACCTACTACACCTTTGTGCCAGTGCGGCCTGTAAAGCACTGTTGATTTTTTTAAAGCTATGCGTGGGTCTTCATTCATTATGGCAACGGCCTCATCTGTAATGCTTTTGTCCACCTCCTTGCGGTCATCATTATCTGAATGGAGGGCTGCTGCAAGCGCGGTAATTTTACCGGGATCTGCTTCTATAAAAAACTCTACTGCCTTGCGCGCATCATCCATCCTCCCGGCCGCGTTCACCCGCGGGCCTATCACAAATACAAGATCGGAAATGGACAAGGCTCTCGTTACACCACCCAGTTCTTTGAGTGTAGAGATCGCCAGGCAGGGCGATTCATTTATCCGTTTCACTCCATAAAAAGCCAATATCCTGTTCTCTCCGTCTATAGGCACAATATCGGCGGCAATGCTGGTAGCTACCAGGTCAAGATATTGATAAACAGTTTCTAATGGTTGCTTCCAATGAATAGCGAGTGCAGACGCCAGTTTAAACCCTATGCCGCAACCACTCAGTTCCTTATACGGATACTTGCAATCGGCTTGTTTCGGATTAAGAATGGCAAAGGCAGGGGGTATATGCGCATCAGGCAGGTGATGGTCGCATACAATTACATCTATACCCAATGACTGAGCATACGTAATATGCTCCACAGATTTAATACCGCAGTCAAGTGTTATGAGCAGGGTATATCCATTGGCATGGGCATATTCTATACCTTGCCTGGAGATACCATATCCCTCGCGGTACCGGTGCGGAATATAATAGGCAAGATCGCCGGCATATTTTTTTCTGAGAAAAGAATACAATAACGAAACAGCAGTAGTCCCGTCTACATCATAATCCCCATAGACAAGTATCCGTTCATGCCATTCTATAGCCTCACTTATCCGGTCCACTGCTTTTTTCATGCCTTTCATCAGGAATGGGTCGTGCAGTTGAGAGAGCTCAGGACGGAAAAACAGTTTAGCGCTTTCATAGTCCTTTATGCCGCGGATGGCCAGGATCCTGCATACGGCGGGATTTATCTTTAATGTTTCGGAAAGCCTGTTCACTACTCCGTCATCTGCGGGTTTCAGGGTCCATCGTTTATCAGGCTTCATTTCCGAAATCAAGTTGTTGCACCGCAATGTGATATTCTGTAACCCATCGGGTTAGTATTTCGACAAACCCGGCATCTTCCATATTTGTAAAAAAATCACCGTTTCCCATTATCTGCTGCAGTAACCTATCCTGGGCCTGAATGCATTGGAGGGCGGTGTTGTATGGTGTATGGCTAAACGATACCATTTCATATACCGGAATGAATTGCTCCGGGTAGCGTTTGCCTAATTCTTTTTCTATCTTCTTTCGTTCCAGGAACATTGGGTCCGCAACCTTGTCGCGCATCTCAACAAAGTTTATCAGCGCAAGCTGTGACACTGCATCGCCGTTGGGTTTTCTTCTCTCTTCATATTCTTTTAGGATGGCACCCCAGTCTTCCCCATATTTATCCAGTAAACCAGACAGTACGGTGCAATCTTCAAACCCCGCATTCATTCCTTGCCCGTAAAACGGAACTATTGCATGCGCTGCGTCGCCTATAAGCGCATTCTTGTCTTTATGATGCCACGGGGAAATATGGGTAGTAATAAGTGCAGAAGTGGGATTTGTGAAGAAATCATCCAGCAGTTCGGGCATAAGTGGTTTCGCATCTGCAAATTGTGTGTCGAAAAGATCAGAGACGTCCTGCTCGGTTTTCAGCTTCTCGAAAGACATTTCATCTCCCTCAAAAGGCATAAACAATGTACAAGTAAAAGTCCCATCGGTATTTGGCAAAGCTATCATCATATACTTGCCGCGGGGCCATATATGCAAAGCGTTTTTTTCCAGCATCCACTTGCCATTTTTGCCGGGCAATATCGCGAGCTCCTTATAACCATATTCCAAGTAATGCTGGTCGCAGTTTACCCGGTTCATATGGGTATAACCTTCCCTTAGTGCAGAAAATGCCCCATCCGCGCCAAACAGCAGGTCAGCTACTATTACTTTCTGGGTTTTATTGGCAATCTCAAAATGGAGCGCGTTCCTTACCACATCAGCGCTTATGCAGCGATACTCGAAATGTATGGTAGCGCCCTCCTTTTCTGCAAGGGTCATTAATTTTTTATTAAGGTCTCCGCGGCTCACAGAGTATATAGCCTCATGGTTCCTGCTATATGGCTGGAACGCTATATGGCCATCAGGCTGGTGCAAGTGGCGGCCAAACATAGGTATGGCTATTGGCTCCATTTCCTCTTTCAGTCCGGCCAGTTCCAGCGCTTTCCAGCCCCTGGCGCTCATAGCGAGATTTATTGATTTCCCGGCTGAAATCGACGCTTTGCGCATATCCGGGCGCCGTTCATAAATTGTCACTATGTAGCCACGCTTGCTGAGAATGATCGCAAGAAGGGAACCTACCAGTCCTGCGCCTAAAATGGTAACCTGCCGGGTCATAATTATGATTTAGGAAGCAAAATAAGCAATAACCGTCGTAGATGCAATTCGTAGCGGGGATTACCGGCGTTGTTTTGTCATTTCCGCTACAGGCATTGCAAAAAAATTTCGTTCCAAATGTGAATGAACAACTTCCCCCAAATGTGCCTAAAAATAAATATTAATAAAACGGGAATGGTATAAACGTATATACAGCAATAGTAAATTTCTGTATCTTGTAGTCAATTCCGGTCAAATAGTTATTTATAACATGAGGTATATATATCTTCTTATTTACTGGCTGTGCTTACCCGGTTATTTATTGGCCCAATCATCTATTACTGATCTGAGGACCAAATTGGAAAAAGCCGATGGCGACTCCCAGAAAATCGAAGCTTATAAACAGATCATCAGGCATTATTCCGTTCAAAATCCTGATTCTGAAAGTTGGTATGCGGAGCAGGCAATGCAATACGCTGCAAAAAATAAATATCCGTTGGGAACTGCAAGGATATTTGCCCAACTCGCCTCGATAGATGGAAACCAGGGAAGAGTAAATTTAGGAAAACAGCGCACGGAATTTGCGTTAAAAATTTACCGGGAGCAGCATTATCTGACTGGAGTAGCGGAAATGCTACAGAGCCTCGGGGCCATGGAAGCAAGTGAAGGCAATTTTGACGTTGCCATAAAATATTTTATTAATACCTTGAAAGTATACGACAGCATAACTGACAATCATGGCCTTATGCTTACCTATATGAACATAGGCAACCTGTATGTAGCGCACAAGGACACCGCAAATGCCTGGAAATACCTTCACCTGGCAGAAACAGTAAGCAAAAGTACCCCCTTGAGTGATGCTACAATATTCCTCTATAACATAGTTGGAGTGATGCATGCGGAAAACGGTAATGCCGGTAAAGCCTTACAAATATTCCTTGAAGACCTTAAACTAAGTGATAAACCTGCTTTTATTACCTCCCATGTTGAATGCCTTTTGTATCTCGGTGAATTTTACATGGATAAAGGGGATACAAGCCAGGCGTTTAAATATATTAACGAAGGATTGAGTAAGGCCTGGGAATTCCATCTGCCTGAAATGGAATCAAATCTTTTATTGGAAATCGCTAAAATAAAGGAAAAAACAAACCTGCCATCAGCTATAGAGTATTTAAATAAGGCAAAGACGCTTTGCGAAAATATTCACAGTAAAATATTTCTTGTCACTATTTATAATGAGATCGCCTCAGTCTATAAACAGCAGGGAAATTTTAAAGATGCGCTTTATGCCACCGAACAAAAACAAATATATGCGGATAGCATTTTTAATATCAATAAGTCCCTTGAAATTGCGGGTATCGGCTATGAGTATGAATTCGAGAAATCGAATATGCGCATGAATCAACTCGAAATATTAAGCAGGAGAAACGCGCGGGAACGAAACGTGATCATGGCAATAGCCGCAGCTATTATCATCATACTGGTCGTTTTATTGTTTTATTTCTACAGGTCAAGGATCCTCAATAGGCAACTGGCCTTGCATAAAGAAGAGCTGAAAGACCTCAATGCCATGAAGGATAAACTATTCTCCGTGATCGGCCATGACCTGAAAGGCCCGATTGCGACCATACCTGCGGCACTGGATATTTATGAAGAAGAAAGCACCGGAGCAGAAGAGAAAAAATTTATCCTTGATAATCTAAAAGAACATGCCAAAGTATCACTTGAAACATTGGACAAACTTCTTTACTGGGGACAATCTCTGTTAAAAGGTAACCGTATCAGGCAGGTAAACTTTAATCCGAAGGATTATATAAATGAGGCTGTGGAATTTAAAAAAATGGCTGCCTCCGAAAAATTTATAACAGTGACCGATAACACACCGGGAAATATTAGCATATATGCAGACCCTGCGCATTTTGATTTTATAGTCAGAAACCTGCTCGCGAACGCAATAAAATACACTTATAACAACGGAAATATAGAAATAAAAGTTGACGCCACTTCCCGGCATGGTTTTACAGTGTTTGCCGTGAAAGACAATGGGATCGGCATGAACAAGGATGAACTTGATAAGCTATTTACTCCATTAAACAGCAAGGCAGGCACCGCTAATGAAAAGGGAAATGGTATAGGTCTTATGCTTTGCAAAGAATTTGCGTTGATGAACGGTGGAGATATTTGGGTGGAAAGCGAAGCCGGTAAAGGATCCACATTCTATTTTTCTGTGAAAAACGCTGCTTAAAGCCTGTTATTAACTTTTCTTCTTTGGTTTTTTATGTATTTTTGATAACTTAAAACAATGAATATACTTATGAAAAAAGCGTTTCTGGCATTATCCGTCCTTGCAGTTATTATTGCATTCACAGCCTGTAAAAAAACCAATTCAACACCCGCCAATACCGCCAATGTTATGTTTGTAAATGGTTGTGCCGGAACGAACAATGTAGATGTATCTGTAAATAACGCCAAGCTGACTTCGGCAAGTAACCTTGCCTTTTTAAAAAATTCCGGATACCAGTCGGTAACATCCGGCACTGCCGTGCCTGTCGCCTTTTCGTTAACAGCAACAGGTACGCCCCTGATTAACGCTACCGAAAGCCTGACCACAAATGCCCATTATTCCGTTTTTGCAGGCGGCCTTGTTTCAGGAACATCTACCTCTTTGGTCTTTTCTGCCGACGACCTTACAGCCCCTGCTTCCGGGATGGCTAAAGTGCGGTTTGTTAATTTAAGCTCTGATAATCTGAATGTGAGCTGTTATGTGGGTACCCCAAAAATAGATTCAAACGTGTCACTGGGTACCGTCACACCGTTCTTTTCGATCACTGCCGCTACAGGTGTTAATGTATTATTCCAGGACCCTGCGTTCCCCACCAAATTAGCCCAGCTTGCCACCCAGAATTTCAGCTCCGGCAAAATATATACCATTATGCTCACAGGCACTTATACCGGGTCACTTACATCCGTACTTACATTAACGGTTATCAACAATAACTAACCAGCTTATTTTTTTATGAAGCCTTGCACTTAACGCTGAGCGTTAAGTGCAAGGCTTCATAAATCCCCTGAAACGGGGAAGAAAAAGGAAATAAAAACAAACTACTTTTATGGCTTAATAGTGATCTTATGAACAAAAGGTTCATTGGCGCAATAGCTTTAGCGTCATTTTTTATTGCCTGTAACCAACCGGTACCCAAAGAATCAGCCAAACAGGATATTATCCGTAAGGATATGGATAGTGCCGTAAAACCGGGCGATGATTTTTTTGCCTATGCCAACGGCGGATGGATGAAAAACAACCCCATACCCGGTGATGAAACTACCTGGGGTGTAGGTGAGCTGGTGCAAAAGGAGTTGTATACACGGTTGCAAAAAATAAATGAAGACGCGCTGAAAAAAGGAGACAAAACCGGATCAGGGCAGCAGATAGGAGATTTCTGGTACAGCGCAATGGACACCACCAGCATTGAAAAGAATGGCATTGTACCTTTGAAAGAGGAACTTGCCAAGATAGCCGCAATGAGGACCAAAAACGATGTATTGACGCAGGCTGCCCACATGCACAGCTATGGCGCTAACGTATTTTTCGATGAAGGCGTGTCGCAGGATCCCAAGCATAGTGATGTGGAGGCTTACTTTATGACACAGGGAGGGCTGGGAATGCCCAACCGTGATTATTATTTCAACACAGATGCGCGTACCACAAAGATCCGCAGCCTGTACCCGCAGTATATTGCTGTTTTGTTCCGGCTGATGGGGACGGACAGCCTGCAAGCCAATGTGAAAGCAGCTGAGATCGTAGCCCTTGAAACTAAACTAGCCAAAGCATCGCGTAAGTTGGAAGCCCTTCGCGACCCTTATACCAATTACAATAAATTCGCAATAGTGAAACTCCGCACCCTGTCGCCGGGTATTGACTGGCCCAGATACCTGGAACAGATGGGCGTGAAACATGTAGATAGCGTGATCGTGGGGCAACCTGAATTCTACACAGAGCTTGACAAAGTGATAGCCGGAACGGATATGCAAATGCTGAGAGATTATATGGCTTTTCACCTCGTAGCTACTTTCGGAAACTATTTAAGCAATTCATTTGCAACGGCAAATTTTAATTTTTATTCCCGCGCCATCCGCGGTGCGGAAGTGCAGCACCCACGGTGGCGCAGGGCATTAGACGCTGAAGAAGGAGCAATAGGCGAAGAGCTCGGCCAGATATTCGTGAAGGAATATTTTGATGCCACCGCAAAAGCAAGGTACGAGCAAATAGTAGAAAATGTCCGTAACGCCTATAAGGCGCGCATAGAAAAGCTGGACTGGATGACGGACAGTACCAAACAAAAAGCTATTCACAAGCTTATGGCTATACGCAAAAAGGTGGGGTACCCTGATAAATGGAAGGATTTTTCAGCATTGAAAATAGATCGTGGACCCTATGTGCAGAATATAATGCGGGCCAATGAATGGTGGAACAACTATGAAATGAACAAGCTGGGCAAGCCGGTGAACCGTGATGAATGGAGCATGACGCCGCAAACCTATAATGCGTATTATAATGAATCGAACAATGAGATCGTTTTGCCGGCAGCTATGATGACTGTTCCCGGGTTCCGCGACGCAGAACTTGATGATGCACTGGTTTATGGCTACACGGCGGCTTCTACGGTAGGACATGAAATAACACATGGTTTCGATGATCAGGGACGTAAGTTTGACGAATCGGGCAACCTTCGCAGCTGGTGGTCGGTCACAGACACCGCGCAATTCATGAAGCGTGCTGATGTGCTGGTGCAGCAGTTCAATAAAATGGTTCCCTTAGATACGTTGCATATAAATGGCAAAGCAACACTCGGCGAAAACCTTGCGGACCTGGGCGGTATATTAATAGGCCTTGATGCATTTAAACAAACAGACGCTTATAAAAGAGGAGAAAAGATAAATGGTATGACGCCGCTGCAGCGGTTCTTCCTGGGATATTCATTGGGCTGGCTGCTCGAAGAGCGCCCGGAAAGAATCGCCACCCAGCTGCTGACAGATGTTCATTCCCCTGCAAAATACAGGGTGAACGGCCCTTTCCCGAATGTACCCGAATTCTATGAGGCGTTTAATATTAAGGCAGGAGATAAAATGTATATACCGGACAGTTTAAGAGTTCATTTGTGGTGAGTGCTTACCGTTTATATTTTCTTCCAATAAGAACTCTATTGCCCGCGGATAGTAAAAATGCTCCAGTTTATGAATACGTTTTGCCAGGTCGTGCGCAGTATCATTTCCTTCCACTGTACACCGCGCCTGTAATATGATATTACCATCATCATATTTTTCATTCACATAGTGTATGGTAATGCCGGACTCCTGTTCCTTCGCTGCAACCACTGCATTGTGTACTTTGTCACCATACATGCCCTTACCGCCATAACCGGGTAACAGCGCCGGATGGATATTAATTATTTTCCCCGGAAATGCATGGGTCAATGCATCCGGTATTTTCCACAAAAAGCCCGCAAGCACGATCAGGGAAGGATTGCAGTCGCTCAATTGTTCTATCAGCAATGTCTCATTAAAAGTTTTTCTGCTGAGAATAAGAAAAGGTATTTCTTCTTTTTTTGCTATTCCCAGCACGCCGGCATCTGCATTATTACTTACGATCAGTGAAACATGAGCCTTTTGATTCCTTTTAAAATGGTCAATAATTGCCGCTGCATTTGTGCCGGCCCCAGAAGCGAATATTATGAGTGAATGCATAGATTAGTGTGAACGGTAAAAATAGCAAAAGTGAACGGATTAGAAGGTGACCTGGATCATAGTAATCATGGAATTCCTACATATTGCTTATGTTTGTTTTATAAACTTTGGTAACGATTTATGAATAAATCAAGACTCGAAGCATTCAGCGATGGGGTTTTTGCCATAATCATTACTGTCATGATACTGGAATTGAAAATTCCGGAGGGTACCAGCTGGGAATTGATAAAGCCTGTGTTCCCTAAATTTTTGTGTTACGTCCTCAGCTTTGTCTATATCGCCATCTATTGGGGTAACCACCATCACTTAATGCACACTGTAAAAAAAATAAACGCTGCGATCATATGGGCCAACATGCATTTATTATTCTGGCTGTCGATGGTCCCTTTTGCAACCGGATGGATGGGCGTAACCAATTTTGATAAGCTTACCGTTGCTGCTTACGGTACACTGCTGATCACTTGCGGCATATCATTTTCGCTCCTCAGGCGATCTATACAAAGTACCTACAAAGAAGAAACCGCCCTCACAAAAGCGCTTGCAAAAGGGAATAAAAAAGAACTTATATCTACCGTGCTGTATGGGGCTTCCATTCCAATAGCTTTATTCGTGCATCCCGCTATTTCCGCCGTTATTTTCGCAACCGTAGCTATCATGTGGCTGGTACCCAGCAAAGAAATTGAGCATGTACTGGAAACTGAGGAACATTGAATTCCGCGCACGCGACTGCCTGCTGCATTGAAAAATTTTTCCACATTTTCAATAAATAATGTCTTATTTACCCGTAGTAGCTTTAATTTTGGCTGTTAAATAAAAACAAAAATGAAAAAATTTATATTCATAACCGGGATCATTATTGCTTTATTTTGCTTCAACTGCCATGTTTTCGCACAAATTAAAACCGTTGTTGACGCCAGCAAACTTATTTCAGACGTGCAGATCAGCGGCCTTTTTGGCTGCAAAGTAAAGTTGAAACCCCCAACCATGAAATGCAATTGTTACCATGTTTCAGACGATAAAAAGGTCGCAATTGCAATAAATGCAACTCCTTTTAAAGACAAGGATATAGCCAATGATATGCTGAAAATGAATTATACAAATTGCTGCAGGGATATTTCAACTAAGAAAAAAACCATCGCAGTATATGATAGTATTCAACCTTTCCCTACCGGAGGTGAAAACGCGCATTGCCTTTCCGGGAAAGGAGATAAACAAAATCCCGGTGATGTAACACGCCTTCAGTTTGTCTCAGGTAACACGCTGATCACTTTTGATACGAAAGGAGTTGACCGGCAAAAAGTATTTTCCAACTTATTTGTCATCTACGCCATCATGAAGAGCAACAACAGGTAAGTCAGTTAAAAATGCTGATGCGACTTAACCACACCGGTCAATATAGCGCCGCACAGTTCATCTAATTTCGCCTGGTTTGTGATCCGTTCCATTTGTTCTTTGTTTTTTATATCACCCATTTCTATCAGCACACCCGGAGCTGAGTTATTACGCAATACATAAAGGCCTTTTTCTGTTGGCGTATTTCTTTGGCTTCCTTCCGGCGGCGTTAAATACTGATATATCTCTGAGGCTAAACGTTTGCTTTTTTCTGCCTGCTGATTTTGATAGTTTACCGCGATTTCATAGTTGCCTTTCCCCATGTCTTTTCCCCGCATGTCACTCACATGGATGGAAATAAAATCATCCGGATGCATTTTATTTGAGTATGCAACCCGCTGCTCAAGCGTTGGGTATTCATCCCCGCTCCTGGTGAGATATACTTCTACATTAAATTCCGGGGACAGCTCTTTGATGCGTTTTGATATTCTTAAATTGAGGTCTTTCTCAACCAAACTGCCATAACTGCAACCTGCATCATTTCCGCCATGGCCGGGGTCCACAACAAGTACTATTTTTTTATCCGCTCTTACGATTTCGTATTTCGCTTCTTTGCGGTTAGTAAATGAAAAGATAAGAATAGCGCAGCCTATAAGCGGCAATACCATCATGCGCCTTAGCCAGGCGTGGCTTGTTTTACGGGATGTCTGTAACATAATCAGTCGTCGTTTTATGGGTGAAGAAAAGAATTGATGTTCCGGAATAAGGTATCGTCCGTTATTATGCGACTGTAACAACATTTTCGCGAACGCTTCTGTATCATTTTCGCTGACGGCTTTTTCATCTGCTATGAATTCATGTATCATAGCCAGCTCTTTTTGTATGAGCCAATAGAAAGGGTTCATCCAGCATATACAGGTGAGTACCTGGCAGGCGAGTTTGTCGTAGGTGTGCTTCTCCCTGATGTGCGTTAGTTCGTGTTGGAATATCATTCTCCCGCTTTCAGAGTCCAGCGAAATACTGTCTTTCCAGAACAGATACGTTAAAAAGGAGAATGGGGCATTGGGCAGGCCGGTATTAATAAGATCAATCCCTTCCACGCGGGTACGCGGGTATTTTCCGCTCATCTTTATGATCCATGCTACACTGATAAACAAGGCCGTAAGAAGATACAGGCTGATGATGATTGAAACGGTTATTAATACTACATTCCAGTTAACATTGATGATATTTGAAGGACCAGAGACATGCTGTTCAATGGCAAGCTCATCATTCGTGGTCTGTATCAAAAAAGAGACAGGTGAAAACGCCTTTGCAGCCTTCGGTACAGAGAACCATTGAAAATGAAACAGCGGTAACTGGATACTCGCATACAGGGTGAACAGCAAAAAGAACCTATTGTAATTGTGCAGCCTCTTATTTCTCAGCCCCAGCAAGTACCAGGTGGTAAGGATGCCGCTTACGAGGACGCTTTTGAGTAAAAACAGGAATATACTGTTCATAAGAAGGTTTTATTTTTTCTTTAATTGTTTCAGCAACAGTTCCAGGTCTTCCACTGACAGCTTGTTCTCATCTACCAGGAAGGAAACCACATTGGTGAACGAACCTTCGAAATATCCCTTGGCTACATTGGTAAGCGTTGATTTGGAATATTCATCCTTGGAGACCAGGGGATGATACCGATGTATCCTTCCTACATTCTCTATGCGTACAAATTCCTTATCAACCAGTGTTTTAAGGATGGTGGCGACCGTGTTCTTATGCGG
>Ga0207094_1051_pt1 | contig 18498 bp, 17 predicted proteins | sample Alteio_BWMinHeat_90_FD_153518 | JGI IMG/M metagenome (GOLD analysis project Ga0207094, IMG submission 153518) | Enriched cells from forest soil in Barre Woods Harvard Forest LTER site, Petersham, Massachusetts, United States -... | ecosystem: Environmental > Terrestrial > Soil > Temperate forest >... | reverse complement strand
AATTGTTTGAGCGCAATCCAATCCTGTTTTTTTGCCGCAATGACGAGGCGGTTGCCACCTTGGACGACCGTCTTCACTTCTCCTTTTAATGCTGCCGTTTTGAGCTTTGACCATTCGCCAACTCGTTCTGGCTCAATAATAACTCCCGCGAAACGCTTAGATGCTGGTGCGCCAATGGCTTGAGTGGCGTTTTCCATGGGTTTAATAATGGAAACAAGGTCGGCGGCAAAGGTTTTGGCATCGAGATACTGAAGGTCGTACACGTGGAGTACCGAATCGCCTGACTCGAGAGGTACGTCTAAGTACCGGTAGATAAAATCCTTAAGGTGCTCAAGAGCCTGGGTGCGGCCAAGAAGAATAAGGGAGTTATTGCGCTGGTCAGCAATAATCTTGGTAGTGCGTGAGAAGAGGCTGGTATCTTGAGAGGGTGGTACTAAGCCGAGGTTGGCGGCCTTGTCGGTAGCGGTGGGAGCAAGCAGCTGCTCGCTTAAAAATTTTCCAATGAACTCGGCCGAGGTGTTCACCAGCTTAATAACTTCGAGTGCTTCGCGAAAGCCGGTTTTATCCAGCTCAGTGATAATCTGCATAGCCACTTTGAGCGAATAAGATTTGCCAATTACGATAACTGAGTTGGTGTTGGCATCAAAGGTAACTTGAGCGCCCAACGGCTTGGTCGGATCGACCAACATATCTTCCAATATCTGTTTGATTTCATTGACGGGCCCCTGTGGATTTACCTTTATATTGTCAAAGAAATAGACGTAGCGAATCAGGGTATCCGAATCGGGTAAATGTTGCGGGGCAATGCCAATAAAGCTTGGTAAGGGCTCGCGGGAAGTGTTCGCATCGCTCTTGGTAATTAAATAGGTGTCTTTCCCATGAGGTACCATCGCAAAGCCGGCGGTATCAAAGAGGGTGTAGAGCTTGGTAAATGCTTGATCGAGCGTAATTTTCTTCTGGTTGTGCAGCGTAACTTTGGTGGTAATGGTGTTGGGTGGTAGTGGGAGAATGAGGTTAATTTCCAACTCGGCGGCAATGCTGTTGGCTATGGTAACAAGATCTTCGTTTTCAAAGTTAAAGCTAATGAGTTTTTTGCGAATTTTGCGCGGGGTGTTGCTTAAATCTGGTGCCATCTTTGCCATCAACGGCACAGTGCCCACCTGAGCGGCGAGAAAAAGACAGAAGAGACGAATCATCTTGCCGTGTATCATGCAGGTGCTCCTGGGGTTCGTGTCTGAAGGGTAGCAAGAGTCAGGGTAACATCAATGGCAGGTTTTGAGGGTGATTGCGCGACTTCCAGCTGTTTGATGTAAATGCGCTCATTTTTTTCAATCTCATGGAGTAGTTCTGCGAGATTTCGCATGGTGATTTCGGTCAGCGGTACGACGAGGGTAACCTCATCATAACTATCATGGCCTTCGAGTGGCTCTGTTGATTGTTGGTAGACGCCTTTGTTGCGAGTTAATTGGAGGGTGCCTAAAAGAGTGTCCATATATCCGAAAATCTTAAAACTTTTATCTTTTTCGAGTACTGATTCGACCGCTTCCTTTTGGTGGCTGACCTGTTGGAATTTGGTCAGTATTGCTTGAGCTTCTTCGCGTTGTACATTGAGGTTGGCAATCTTCTTTTTAATGGCGCTCGTTGCCCGGTATTGCCAAAATACCATGACCGCCATCAGCAGCATAACGCTGGCTAAAAACCCCACCAAGTACTGGTAAAAGGTCCGCTCATCGAGGTCGTACACATACTGCTTGAGCCGCTCAAGCTGCTTCATTGCCCACTCCTTCTTTTTTAAGCGAAATCGTGATGTCGAATTTAGGTTCTTGGGGGCTCGTGAAAAAGCCAAGTCCTGTTGCATGCAGCTCTTCTTCTAGGGTAATGAGCGCGGGGATATCTTTCACTTCACCCTCTAGACGTATAGTGTCATGCGTCATCGAAAGTTTTTTCAAGGAAAGACGTAAACTATCCTTATCAATAGCGGTACTGAGCTTTTGTAGGTACATCAAAAATGAGGAGCGGGTGCGGGAGGTAAATGCGAACCAGATACGTTCTTGTTCATCAACCTTACTCTTCGCCTCTTCAAGGGCTTCGGCCGCATTGCTGGCGGTTACACCTAAATTGGGCGCTTCGGTGAGCGTGGTGACCAGTTCCTTTTGTGCCTTGGTCAGCGCCTGGTTAAGTTTGCGCTGCTGCCAAATGTTGTTGCCGATGAGTAAACCGAGAGTGAGGGCAATCAATGCAACGCTGGTACCAATTTGTTTAAGAAACAAGGACTCATCAGAAACACTAAACTCTTTAGTGCGTAGCGTGGTGCCCTCAATGGTCGGCGTAGGCAACGCAATACTGATGCTCATAACCGCCTGCTCGGTTACCATTTCAGGGTCTTTAATATGGACATGGGAAAGAGAGGCTATTTCTTGGACAGGGAATAGCGCCACCGGTATATGCAAATGGCGCTCAAGGGCAAAGGCAATGCCCCGAATCTGAGCACCGCCGCCGGTTACTATAATTTTATTGGTGCGCCGGCTTTCCGTTTTTTGCGCAAATGATTCAAGGGTAAAGGAAAGCTGGTCTGCATAGTTGCTGAGTATCTTGCTCAGTGCGGCAATGCGATGCGCATCGGTCTGCTCAAATCCAAATCGCATGAGCTGTTCGTGAGCATCTGCGGGGGATAAATCCAGCTCCTGCGCCAGTGCTTTGGCCAGGGCTGCAATACCCTGCGGTAATGCACGAACAAATTTTAACTGGCCATTAACCATAAAGGCTATGCGACTGCTGCTTACTCCCAGATTCACCAGCACCATATTTTCTTGTTCTACATGGGCACTCGGCAGTTCTTTATACAGGCTGTAGAGCGCAAAAACGTCCACGATCACGCGGTCGGGGGTTATTCCCGCGCCATCAAACATGGCAAGAAGCTCCGCAAGGTGCTGTTTTTGTACCGCGGCCACCAGGATCTGTGCGGAGTTGGTAGCGGGGTCAGACGCGGTAATAATAAAGTCGGTTACCGCGTTATCCAATGAAAAAGGAAGCAGCGGAGCTACCTCATATTCATACATGAGGGAAATCTGTTCACGGGTCGTAAAAGGTACGGTGAGCTCTTTAAAAAAAGTCATGGATGCGGGAAACGAGCTGTAGAGTGCGTCATAAGAATCGAGACGCCCCACGAGAGCCTGGAGGGCTGCAGAAGCCCGCTCTTGGTAGGTGCCCGTTGCGGGCAACACTTCGGTGACCACTTTCTCAATGGTGCGCTGCTTTCCCTTGCAATACACCTGCGTCGCGGTGACTTGGGTTTTACCGATATCTAGGCCCACGATCCGCTGAGGAAAAAAGTAGTAGGAACCTATTTTTTCCGGCAAAAAAACATTTTTTATCATGAGCGCCCCCCATCGAAGAATGAGGAGAGGGATTTGCGAGAACCATTAGCTGCTACGGCAGGTGGAGTATACGAGGGCAGTTGCGTGTGAGCTACCGATGCGGGAGCTGCAGGTTGCTCTACCGGTCCACGTGAGCCATCGGTGCGGTAATGTTGAGGATGTTCTTTGCCGGCAGCAACTTCAGGCTCTTCAAAATCAAAGAACGCAGTGTCTTGGAATAGATGATGATCATCTTTGGTTTTCGCTTGGGCAGTTACCACTTTTTCTGGGGGAGTTGCGAGCTTGGTGGGATTCGTTGGCGTAACGGGCGGCGAAGTTTTTGGTGGTACGGGAGATGAAGCTGAAGGCTTTTGTGATGCTGTTGGCGAGGTAGGAGTCATTGGTGCTGGCTGTTTCATCGGCCGTTGCAATTGTTGAGCCGCCAGCTTGTTTTCTGCCGATTTTAACTCTACCAGGTCCGGTATTTCATGGTTTGCCCCGAGCGAGCTCATTTTGCGCGACATAAAGTCATCAAGATCCTGGGTAGCATCTGCTTGTCTGCCTTTGAAGAACCAGCGGTACACCGGGTCATGTTTATCAACTTCATCGCGTGGAGTCATAGCGAGCGTTTTGCGAGAGTAGTCGGCTTTTTTCGAAGTGTAGGAGCTGATGCCGCCACCGAGCTTTGGTTGTACGATCTGTGGAGAAATGAAGACCATCAAATTCTGGCGAAGTGTGGCGTCGGTTCTGTTTTTAAAGAGCCACCCGATGATGGGGATATCGCCGAGGATCGGTACTTTCCCAGGAACGTTTACGCTTATCGTATTCTTAATGAGCCCACCAATGACCATGATTTCTTTATCAGCAACAATAGCACTTGTGCTGACAGAACGAACAGTACGATTTGGTGTGAGTGCGCCCGATGAGTTGAGTTGGAACTCGTTGTCATCAATTTTGACCTGCATTTGGATAAGGCCATCACTATTTATCTGAGGAGTTACCGTTACCTGAATGTAGGCTTCGAGATCGCCCATACCATTAAGGCTATTGCCCCCTGAGATTACACTGCTTGTTTGAGTACGGAGCTTGGTGCCTAATTGTACGGTGGCCTCGAATTTATTAGAGGTAATCAAGAAGGGGTTCGCTACTACGTTAAGGTTAAGATAGTTCTGCAAGGCTTCAAAAATGGCCCATACACCGTTTGCTGCTTGGAGCGTCATCAGCGTTGTGCCTTGTGAGGCTCCCGTCGCGAGTCCAATAAGGCTGGACATGAGGCCAGAGCCCGGCGGATTGTTTACCACGACATTGGTGGGGCTGTTGTTGCTATTAAAACCGCTGGTCTGGAATGATACGCCATGACCGAGGGGGGATGTTGGTGTTTTGTTGCGCAGCTGAGACCCAAGTGTTTTCACGCGGGTTAAATCAGCAGTCACAATGAGCACTTCCATGGCCACTTGGGGCTGCATGACATCCAGTTGGGAAATAATTTCGCGTGCCTTGAGGTAATCTTCATAATCGCCGCGAATAACGAGGCGGTTACCCGACTTTTCGGGGGTAAAGGTAATGGGTTTAAAATATTTTTCACCCTCGCGTACGCCCCCTGCTTGGCCGGCAGCGGTGCCGACACCAAACTGGGTTACTTTGTTGAGGAGCTCAGCCATTGCGGCTGCGTCGGTGTGTTGCAAGTCGTAAATGTAGAGCGGCGAGGCTACTTCGGTGACTTCTCGATCTACTTTGGCCACAAAGTCTTCAATTTTTTTCACCGTTTCTTGGGTACCAAAAACAATGAGTGAGTTGGTACGGGGCTCCGAGATAACGCGGGTAGTTTCGGGGAAAAAGAACGACTCATTCTGTTTGCGGGCGCCAAATATACGGGCCACCATGCCTCGTTGATCGTCGCCTTTGGTTAATTCGTCGTAGAGCTTTTTAAAATCTTCGGCTCCTGTGTGCTTAAGCTTGATGATCGTCATCACTTCAGGCGGACTTGCTTTGTCGAGTTCCTTAACGATGCGCATGAGCGCTTTGATGTTGTAGGCCTTGTCGGTGATGATGAGTGCCCGCATCGGGACAAAGGCGGTAAATGCGGAGGTTGCACTGCGTAACTGGTCGATGACTGGTTTGAGGTTATCGATGTTCGAGTTTTTCACAAAATAGACATAGCGTACGCGGGTATCATCATCCGGGAGTGTATCGGCATCGACGCCCACATAGGAAGGCAGCGGCATTTTGTTGGCGGCTTGTGCGCCGGTGACACGGTAGGTGCCCTTCTCGGGAGTTTTGGCGAGTGCAAGACCAGTCAGGTCGAGGAAGGTAGTAAACAGTGCCCAGACCTCTTGTTTGGTCATGGGGCGTTCGGTGCGGAAAGTTACTTTGTTACCTGCAACTGCTTTGCCGCCTTGGAGCATCGGTTTGACCGCGTCGTCGGGAATAAAGGCGATGTGAAAGAGATCGGCCATGTAATCGAGGATGTTTTGCAGGTCGGCGTTTTCAAAGTTGAACTCGATGTTGCCAATTTCCTGCTCAGGAGCCTTTTGAATTTGTCGCTGTACAGCACGCTCGGCTTGCGCTTCAAGCACTTCGCGCGGGCGTCGGCGGGCGAGCATCGGCTGGAAACCGACACAGCAGGCAAGCAACAGATAAAGGCTTCGTACGATCATAGTTCTTCTTGGGCCGAGCGCAGTTTTTCAGCGCGCTGTATTTCTTTCTTCTTAATTCTTCTGAGTATAGTCTGTTTTTCTCTTTTTCTGAGCTCTTGCAGCGTTGGTGCGAGTTTTACTTTGCGGCTCAGCGTCTTTTCTTTTTCAGCTTTGATGTCTTCAACTGTTTTACGTGGCTGTTGAGTAACTGGTTTGGTGCCCAATGTTTCTACCGGGCGGCCAAGCTCTTCAAGTTTTAATGCAATGGTCAGTGGGCGGTTGTTGCGGAGCAACTCGATATCGATAACCGATTTGAGAGGCAGGGTGGTGACACGGTTGTACACCTTCATTTTGCTGCCCGCATCGGTGGTAGGTATTCCTGCAATTGAGGTGATCATGTCTCCCGGCTGCAGGCCAATTTCAAAGCCAAAAGAGTGCGGGTCCATGGGCCCGATACGGGTGCCGATCGGGTTGCCTCGCTGGTAGACCGTGAGCGGGTCGAGCATCTGAATCAACTCGGCTAAGGTAGGTACCATTTCAACAAAGGCATACGGATCAACAATAAAGTGTGTCGGATCCAACTTTTTAACCGTGGACGCCCAGCGATCAGCAGCGGCCGCTCCCGGATCTAGTTTCGCATCACGAGCGCGTAGGTAGAGGACTTCTTCTTGGCCATTGGCACGTATGAGGATAATGCGGTTTCTAAAGATGCGGATGATTTGCCCATCATCAATGCGATCACCGATTTTAAAGGTCTTTTCTTCCTTGCTCTTGCTGTTTTCAATGAGCACGCGGTTGTTCTGATCGTCACCGACGACAATGATACCTTTGACCGTAATCGGCAATGGCTCCATAAAGCGTGCTTGCGGTATCTCAAGCGGCGGAGGGGGTAGCGGGGTAGGTGGTGGCGGCATCTGCGCCTCAAGCTCCTTCTTTTTAATATCGGGAGTTGGGCGGTGGTAGGTATTAAAGAGGTCGTTTTCGTAGATTTTCGCAATAACAGTTTCGGGGATTACCTGCTTGGTAATACCCACGAATGGGGTGGGCTCGATAGGCTCCCACCGCGGTTTTTTTTGCTGTGTGAGCAGGACAATCAGTGCCGCAATGAGCAACAATCCTAAGAGCGCGCAGTTGAGTATCCAAAGCTGCGGTCTGGTCACCCACTTCCTTTCTTTGAGGCTAAGTTCGTGCATGATGCTCGTTCGTTTTAGGCTAATTGAGGATAAGATCCTCGACTACCTGCTCTTCGCTGCTCGCCCACTGGAAGTGGTCGGACAGCTCCGCTTGGTAGTTTGACTTGTTTTCAACAATACCGTTCGTGCGAAAAAGATGTCAAGCAGCGCATCAAATCCCCACATTATGGTGCCGGCACTGCTGCCAAAATGGCACGCACAATATCATCACCGGTAGTTTGATGTGCTTCCGCTTCATACGAGAGTGCAATGCGGTGGCGTAGTACTGCCGGTGCCACTATTTTCACATCGTCGGGAGTGACAAAATGTCTTCCTTTTAAGAAGGCATGTGCGCGGCTTGCATGGTACAAGCTCAACGTTGCTCGCGGTGATGCGCCGTAGGAGATAAATGAAGCAATTTTCTCCAGTTTGCTCTGTTCCGGTTTGCGGGTGGCAAAGACGATGGCGGTAATATAGTCCACAATTTTGTCGTTGACGTAGATTTGATTCACCAGTTCCTGTGCCGTGCGGATAGCGGTTGGTGTGAGCACCTTCACAATGCTCACCGGGTTAAATACGCGGCGGATGATCTCTTTTTCTTCGGCGCTCGTTGGGTAATCAACCTTGATCTTGAACATGAAGCGATCAACCTGCGCCTCAGGCAACCGGTAGGTGCCTTCCTGCTCGATCGGGTTTTGAGTAGCAAAGACCAAAAAAGGCTCTTCGAGCTTAAACGTGTTGTTGCCGATCGTTACTTGATGCTCTTGCATCGCTTCAAGGAGTGCCGACTGCACCTTGGCCGGTGCCCGGTTAATTTCATCGGCAAGTACCAAGTTGGCAAAGATAGGGCCTTTGCGCGTCTCAAATTCCTGAGTCTTTTGGTTGTAGATGAGGGTACCAATTAAATCGGCGGGTAGTAGATCGGGGGTAAACTGAATCCGTTTGAAGGAGAGCCCCAAAGCCGAACTGACCGTTTTAATGAGCGTTGTTTTAGCCACTCCCGGTACACCTTCAAGAAGAATGTGCCCATTGCACAAAATAGCCATGAGCACAAAGGGAATCGTATCTTGTTGGCCGACAATAACTTTTGCTATTTCCGCATTAAGCAATTGAAATGCGGCGCTTTCGCTTTTAACGTGAGCAATATACTGCTCGGAAAATGATTGCATGGATCACCTGGTACGCAACCGGGCGAAGTACCTCCGTCCCCAGGGAAAGATGGTACGACGCACACCATGTTTTAATCTGTTTTCACACCGAGTCTAGCAGGTTTGGGATATCAGACTACCTTGGTCTCATGCGGGATATCTGTTTGAATAGGCCCGTCTTTGAGCCCACGGATAAATTGGTAGATGTAAGGGTTGTCAGATTCCCAGACGGTTTTTGCTTCACCAAAGTAGTGAATCTGGCCTTCATGGAGCAATGCCACATAGTCGGCGTATTTAAAGATTTCTAAATCGTGGGAAATAACCAACGAGGTGAAGTTGTATTTTTGTTGCACGCTGTACATGAGCTCGTGAATAACCCGCGTAGTAATCGGATCAAGACCCGTCGTCGGCTCATCATAGAGCATGTAGGTTGGTTGTTGCACAAGGGTGCGCGCAAGTCCAACTCGTTTACGCATACCGCCCGAGAGTTCTGAGGGGTATTTGGTCATGGTGTCGGTGGTCAGCTCTACCTGTGCCAGCTTTTCCTGAACTACTGTCTCCACTTCCTCACGCGATACCCCCTTTTCCAGTAGCGTGATACCCACATTTTCAAAAATGTTTAAGGAATCCAACAGCGCCGCAAATTGGAAGACGTAGCCAAAGCGTTTGAAGTTTTGTTCCAGCTCTTCATCCGAAAGTTGGGTAATGTCGGTGCCATCAACAATAACTTCTCCTGAATCCGGGCGTATGAGACCAATCATCTGCTTTAAAAGAACTGATTTACCTTCGCCCGATCGGCCGATGACCACCGTCATCTTGTTTTCGGGCACCGTAAAGTTGAGTCCTTGCGTGACCCACTTGGTACCAAAACGCTTACGTACATCCTTTAGCTCAATCATTTACGTCTCAAAAAGCGCCGCCGTCAGGAAATAGTTGGCAACCAGGATCATAATAGAACCGAGTACAACCGCCTGCGTGGTAGAGATTCCTACCCCCCGTGCACCGCCGACGGTTGTGTAACCTTTATAGCAACCGACCCATGTGAGGATCAGGCCAAAAAAACTTGATTTAATAAGCCCGCCGGTGATATCCGAGAGCACGACATGCTCACGAATACCTGACCGGTATGACTCCGGGTTTAAATTCAGTGCGTAGACCGCCACCAAATAGCCCCCGATAATTCCTAAGAAACTGCAAAAAAGTGAAAGAAAAGGCAAGATGATCGTGCCCGCTACAATACGCGGAACTACTAAATATTGTACGGGATTAATGCCTAACGTCCGCAGCGCATCGACCTGTTCGGTAATTTGCATACTTCCTATTTCCGCTGCGATAGAAGATCCCGCGCGCCCCGTAACCATGAGTCCCGAAAGTACGGGGCCCAATTCTCGAATAAGGCCCAAGGCAACCACCGGACCAATATACTCTTCCCCGCCAAAGCGATGAAAGCCAATGTAACTCTGAAAGGCGAGCACCATTCCCGTAAATGTCCCGGTAAGCACAATAATGCTCAACGATTCCACCCCAATATGCTGCATCTCTTCCAGCGTCTTGTGGATTTTGAGACGTGTTGTAAACAGTGTGCGAATAGCGCGAATAAGAAAGAGGGCGAGCTGGCCAAAGGAATTTAACACGCCCAGCGTGAGTGCACCGAGGGTATCAACAATGGGGACTGCCATGCCTCTCTCCCGCCTACTCTAGTGCGCAGGCGCTTGTGGTTCCGTTTGGATTTGTCGCGTTTGCACTTGATTTAAATACCGTGAGCTGCGAGTTTCCTGTGTCTTTAAAATGGAAAGCACTAGTGATCCAGCCATGAAAAGCGTACCCAACACCCAGGTAATTTTCTGAAACAAGTCCTGGCCGCCGCTGCTGCCAAAGAGCATCACATTTTTCCCACCCAAGTTGCCAATACCCAAACTATTGCTCGTTTTTTGGATGAGCACAATCATGGTGAGAAAGAGGCCAATAAGAACGAATAACGTGGTGACGAATCCTAATAACATGTTTATTTTCCTTTGAGTTAATTCGACATCGATTCTAGTATTTTTTTAAGCTCTTGAACATCTAAACTTGCTTTGCCTACCAATGCCCCCTGGCATGACGGCACTTCCTTCAGGATACTCGCAGTTGCTCCCGAAATACTGCCCCCGTAAATAACCCTACACTCTGCCCCCATGATCTTGCGTATGTGCCCCAAGGCCCTCTCAAGCTCTTGCGCTGTCGGTGTTGTTCCGGAGTTAATAGCCCACACGGGTTCATAGGCAATACACAACCCCACTTTTCCCTGTACCGGCTCCAGCATCTTTTCCACAACCGCCAACGTTACCCCTGCCGCCCGTTCCTGGGCCGTTTCGCCCACACATACAATTGGTTGTAGCCTTGCCGCCAGCGCCTGATTTACTTTGGCTACCACCAGCTCATCCGTTTCACCCAGATACATTCTCCGTTCGCTGTGGCCGATGATGCACCAGCGACATCCGAGTTCCACTAGCGATTGCGCAGCTACTTGGCCCGTGTAGGCACCCGGTGCTGCCATGGCGCAATCTTGTGCGCCAAGTTCAATGGCACTGCCTTTGAGTTGTTCAGTAATGGAATACAGAGAAAGAAATGAGGGGAATACCGCAAGCGTTGCGGGGTAGTTACCGAGCTCAACAAGTTGCCGGGCAGCTGCAATTTCTTGCGCCGCCGAGCGGTACATTTTCCAATTAAGAGCTACGAGGGGTTTCATAGGGTCCTTTTTTGGACCACTCTAGCACGGTTTGGTCAGCTGTGCAGGGGCCGGGTTCGCGGGAGGCGCTTGAACCTCGGGGCGTACATTAGGATCATTTGCGAGTTGTGCTCGTAGTTGAGCAATGTTCTTTGATAGTTGAATGTGCTGGGCGCAACCGGGTATGGGACACGGCATATTACTCCGTAGTCGTAATCCAATACATCCTAAGCATGCCTGATGATGGGAGCCTAGATGTAGAAAGAACAAGGGTTCCATGTCTTCGCATCCTGGGCATTGGCCTCTCGGGGTGCCCTCGCGTTGCGCCATAAATTCAATAAGTTGTTCTCGGTCTTCGCCGCGCTTCTTATTCAAAGCCGCCGCCTCATCTTGCTTGCGCTTTAGTTCTCGTGCAGCTGCATCAGCTTTCTGTTGCTTTGCTTGCCGAGCTTCTTCTTCTCTGCGCTCCCTTTCTTCTCGCGCCGCTCGTTCACGGTTTCGTTGTTGGCCCGCAGCCGCATTGCCGGCAATCATGTTGCAAAATGTTTGGTATCGATCCGATTTGCGGTACCAGATATTTCCGCCCACCGCAGCGGCGAGTGCACAGCCTCCGGTAACCAAGAAAACGCGGGATGCAGAATTGACATACTGCTCGTGTTCCTGCGCAAAGGGATTGCTCTTGAGGATGACGGTTGCCTGTTCGGCAAGGGCCAGGGGGGAGACAAGCAGAGTGAGGAGAAGGATGCGAATGGTCATGATATTAACCTGAATAGCTTATGTGGTTAAAAATTAGGATTGTCTTGTGCATTCCATAATTGTTGCAGACCTGCAGGTATAACAATTGGCGATCGACACTCCGGACAATCATTGTGTTGTTGTTGTAAATGCCAGTTGCGAAAGCAACCATGGCATTGCCCATGAAGAGGGTGTCCATTCGCATCATTATGGCAAGGAAACAATGGATGGTTTTCTAAACATGTAGGACACTCGTTAGCCGCAAAGCCTGCCTTTTGGGCCACTTCTGCTGCTAGTGCAGCTAAGCGTTGGGCGCGAGTAGCTTGGCGATTTTTCTCTGCAGCATCTAAAGCATCTTGCTGTGCTCGTTTGTCTTCTATTTCCTTTGTCAATTTTGCCGCCAGTTCGCGGTCAGATTTTACTCGCTCAGCTTCGGCTTGCAGTTGTTTGTACCACCGTGCATTAACGGAGGCGATCTGAGTGCCCACAAGTCCGGTAAATACCAGGGCCGACACAACACTTGCCCAGATCGATGAAGATTGACGATAGGTCTCATGCTCAGCCACAAACATATTTGGGCGTGCAGTAACTTCCATCGGTTGGAGTGGTAGCGTTGTTAGTGAGCAAAGGAGAATAAAAGTAGCGTGCTTGGTGTTCATAGTGTTTCCTAGTCGACGTCATCGGTGCCTGTTGGTGCACTTGCTTGAGGTTGAGCAATGGGGTCATCAGGAGCATTTCTCTCAAGAACCCTGTACGCCTCGTTGAGTTTTTGTTGTGCTTCTTGGTCTCCATGGCTTCGATCTGGATGGAGCTGTTGCGATTTGGCGTAATAAGCTCTTTTGATCTCACCCTTTGTTGCATGCGGGGAAAGTTCGGGAAATTGATCTCGGCGGTAATTCTCTACGTTTGCATCTTCTTGAGCGCGGAAATGGCGACTTTCTTCTTGTTGCTGTCTTTGTGCAAACTCTTCATGAGCATTTTCTCGTTGGCGCTCACGATGCATTTGTTCGAGTTGTGATTTGAGTTTGCGTGGAAATTGATCAAAACCTTCTACGTTCGGAAGGCCCCAATGATTGTCAAAGTCGCCGTTCTTTAAGCGCTCTTGATAACGCAAAAAGTTGAAATACGTACGCAATGATTTGGGTGCTGTAATGCCCACGCCCGCAATTACACATAAAGTGCCGGCCGTAAGTCCCGCATGCATGAAGTTGAACGCCTGGATATAGGCTTCATGTTCTTCCAAGAACATATTGGTGGAGGCTTGTGCAGGCAGGCAGATGCTCAAACAGAAGAGTAAATATCCTTTGAGGGGGAGTATAGTTTTCATACTTTCCTAATCATTACTCGGGCTGAATCTCGCCGCGCAGCGCTCTGTTAAAATATTCTTCGGCCGCTTGGCTTGCTTGTGGCGCATTGGTTTCTGCCCGTTTTTGCATGGCATCATCGACCTGCGCTTGTTGGCCTTGGTTTAAATTTTGGTAGCGCACATCCTGGTTGATATCTACGTGATCAAAATTTCCCTGAGCAATTTCTGCGTTGAGTGCTTGAAAGTCCTGATGATGCTGAAAGCAGTGCTGCACGTAGGCCTTGGTCTGGGTATAACCGTATATGTGAAGTGCGGTCAATAAACCAAACGAGACTGCGGCCGTAAGATGTTGTCCTATTGTGGTCATTTTCACATAGGCGGCGTGCTCCTTGGCAAAAGGATTAGTGGGCGCACTATCCATTGCCTGAAGGGCGGCGAAGGAGCAAAGAATGAGAAGTAACTTCTTCATGATTAGAGCGCTAATGCCTCATCAATAAGGGGGTTTGCTGAATATGGTGCTCTGCAGGTTGGGCAGCTGGGCGATCGGCCAGAACTTCTTTGACCCCTGAGGCAATTGACGCAATAGGCATGACCCTTTTGCGCAAAACTTGGATCGTGCAGATTATGCAGCTGAATAACTGGAATATTGTCTTCCAAGCACGCAGGGCAGCTACCTTTAGGGAGTTTCTTATTGAACTCATCAAAGCGTTTTAAAAGGTTCAGGCTGTGGTGGACGTTTTTAGCTGTTTTGACGTGGATGCCGACCAAGATCGCGCCCACAAGAGCGGCAACGGTACCCGGTACCATATTGTATATCTTGGCATTAGCTTCATGCTCAGCCAAGAAGATATTCTGGGCAGGTAGGCATGAGGTAGCGGTGAGGAGGGCAAGGGCCAGAAAGATGGTTTTCATAGCGTTTTTTCCTTTGGATGCGATTATGTGCAGCTAAAGGTACGGAAAAGAGAGGGGGCTCGCAAGAGCCCCCCGTGAATCGTTAGATTCTATTCCACTTTGTCAGCCATCGATTACCGATGGTCGCACGGCGATCACGCTCGCCTCGTTTGATAGCCTTGAGCTCGCGGATTGCTCGAGGGTAGTCAACACACATGGTATTCCAGAGCGTTAGAAGGTGCTCTGTGTTGTCGTCATAGGTACCATTGTTACACAGCTTGTTGATAGTTTTTGCTATCTGGGGATTGTTTCTATCTACCCAGTTGATATCAAGAAGCAGCTTACATTTGTGTTGTCCAGCATCGTCAAATGCTATTGGGCAATAGAGACAAGCGCCATGTCCATCACATCGTTGGCAGATGCCTTGGGCATTGCTGGCATTCATATGATACAGGCAGGTACCCGCTTCATTGGCGTTGGTATAGCGTAGCGCATCTTTGAAGATGTCGATTGCGCAGGTAGGGCATACCTTGTGCTTTTGCTTCGGGATCTTGGCAAGACGGGCCTTCTGTACCTTTTTGTCTTGTGCCTGAGATTTATTGGTTACCGGAGACGCGTAGGTAGCATACTCCTTGGTATGCGGGTGGAGGGTGATGAGATCTTCCGGATCATAGGTGTGGGTACAACGGGCGCAGATCGTTGGCTGGATAGAGTCTTTAACGGCTTTTTTGCCACCAAAGAAGCTCCACCAAGCTACCCCAATACCTAAAGCGGCCATAAGCGCATAGCCGAAGATGCGGGCTTCATTGTTGTTGTTGCGCGGTGCGCCAGCGGCGGCTACTACCGGAGCCGGAGCTGCTACAAAGAGCGTAAGAGTAAGAGCGAGTGCTCGTAATAACTGTTTCATAATAACCTCCATAATGTGTAATTCTGACCGGGTCCATTTCACCCAATCGTAGTTTTACGCCCCTCCACGTTACCCGAAGTAAAGGGGCGGTCAACAGCCTTGTTATTCTGATAGGTGAATTAATTTGTTGTCAGGAGTATAATTGATTCAGTTGGAATTAAGCAGCCATAAAAATCGTCTTTTCTGCCGTCTGCCATGGGTGTTGGAGGGGCCCCTATGCCGGCTCAATGGCCACCTTCCCTTTGTGGATCGTCGCGGTCAGGCTCTTGGAGTCCCGGTGGGCAAGCAGGTAGTGGGACAGGGGCACCATGAGCTGCTGGGTAATAGCCCGTTTAAGGGGGCGTGCCCCATACTCAGGCGAGTAGCCGGTGTCGGCGATGTGAGCTACCAGGTCCGGGGTAACCGTCAGCGTAAGGCCCTGGGCTTTGAGGCGGGAAATGAGGGTGTTTATCTGGATTTGGGCGATCTTTTCCACGTCCGATTGAGTCAGGCTCGTAAAGTAAACAATCGAGTCGATGCGGTTCAAAAACTCGGGTTTAAAGCGCTGGGCAAGAAGCTCGTCTATTGAGGCCTTCACCTTATCGGTAATGCCCTTGGCTTTCAGGATCAGGTCTGAGCCCAAATTGCTCGTCATAATAATGATACAGTTTTTAAAAGATACGGTGCGTCCCTGGCCGTCGGTCAGGCGCCCTTCGTCGAGCATCTGGAGGAAGAGGTTAAATACTTCCGGATGGGCTTTTTCCACCTCATCGAAGAGCACCACGCTATAGGGCTTGGTGCGGACTGCCTCGGTAAGCTGGCCCCCTTCTTCATAGCCAACGTAGCCGGGAGGAGCGCCAATGAGCCGGGCAACGGCATGCTTTTCTGCGTATTCAGACATGTCGATGCGGATCATCGCCTGCGGGTCATTAAAGAGAAAGTCGGCTAACGTACGGGCTACTTCTGTTTTACCCACACCAGTCGGCCCGAGAAAGAGAAATGAGCTAATGGGTTTGTGGGGGTCAGAGATCCCTGCCCGGTGCATTTGGATGGCGTGGGTAATGGCGGTAATCGCCTCTTCTTGGCCGATAACGCGTTCGCGTAAAATGGTGCCCATGTTCAGGAATTTCTGAGCAGACTCGATCTGCAGTTTTTCTACCGGGATCCCTGTCCAGCGGGCCACTACTTTGGCGATATCTTGTTCGTCCACCTCATCTTTGACGAGGGTGACGTTGAGGTTTTTTAATTTGGTCTGTTCTTGCTGGAGTTCTTGCTCGAGCTTGGCCAGGGTGCCGTACTTAATCTCCGAGGCGCGGGCATAGTCGCCGATCCGTTCTGCTTGGGCAAAGGAGGTATTTGCCGCATCAATTTTCTCCTTGATACGCGATATTCGTTCGAGCGGTTCTTTTTCCGCCTTCCATTGTTTAAGCAGGGTTTGATGCTGCTCTTTGAGTTGCGCAAGCTCTTGTTCCAGCTCCTTGCGGCGAGCTTCAGAATGAGGGTCCTTTTCCTTGGTCAACGCTACCTGCTCAATGGTTAACTGGCGGATATTGCGTTCAAGCTTATCAATAGTCTCTGGTTGGGAGTCGATGTTCATGCGAATCATCGCCGCTGCTTCATCAATGAGGTCGATGGCCTTGTCGGGCAAAAAGCGATCCGCTATGTAGCGGGTAGAAAGATCAACGGCATCTACCAGCGCTTGATCCTTAATACGGATACCATGGTGCAGCTCATAGCGCTCCTTGAGCCCCCGCAAAATAGAAAGCGCATCTTCGGCCGTAGGCTCAGAGACCAACACCTTTTGAAACCGCCGCTCTAATGCGGGATCATTTTCAATGTACTTCTTGTACTCGGCGAGTGTGGTTGCCCCAATGCAATGTAAATCACCCCGTGCAAGTGCCGGCTTAAGAAGGTTTGAAGCATCCATCGCCCCGCTCGTACGCCCGGCACCGATGAGCATATGAAGCTCATCAATAAAGAGGATAATATCATCCGGTGCCTCTTCGATAGCCTTCATGACACCCTTGAGACGCTCTTCAAATTCCCCATGGAATTTAGCCCCTGCGACCAAAAGTCCCAAATCCAGCGCATACACCTTCTTGTTTTTGAGTCCTTCCGGCACATCATTATTAATGATGCGGTGTGCGATGCCCTCCACAATGGCTGTTTTCCCCACCCCCGGCTCCCCAATAAGTACCGGGTTATTCTTAGTCCGTCGCGAAAGTATTTGCATAACCCGGCGGATCTCTTCATGCCGCCCGATGACCGGGTCGATGGTACCAGCGCGAGCACGCTCGGTGAGGTTTGAACAGTATTTTTCCAACATTTGTTGGGGAGTATCTTGTGGGGGTTGTTGCATAAGAGTTCCTTTGGCAAAAAGTTTGATCTCTCTGAGCATAATCCAAAATTGCGACGGTGTGCGAGGGGAAAGTATGGCAGTCTTTGGGGGGGATTTTTTAGACTAAATTGTCTGGTTGTTATCTAAAAAAAAGGAGAAGCAGGTGAAAAAACTACTTTATATACTGTTGGTAGGTTCATTGGTCGGGGGTATGTATGCCGCAAAGCCGCGGGCCTGTGCGCCATCACCCAATTGCGGTGACATTGACGATATTACCGTATCGGTAGGTGATACCTTTTACATTGATCGTCCGGAATCGGGTGGCATAGGCTGCAGTTGGAAGGCAAGTGTCTCGCCAAAGCATACCGGCTACGTCCAAAACCTTGGCAGCATAAAGCTTGCACAAGCGGGCAAAAGAAAAATGGGCGGCACGACAAGCCGAAGATTTAACTTCAAAGCAATACGTAGTCTGCAGCCCGGTGCATTAGCAATCCGCTTTACCCGCTATTATCGCGGTAATGCAGAAGAAACCTGCGATGTCATGGTGAACATCGAGGATTGATTTCTAATCTGGAGCATTGCGAGACAGAACTTCGTAGGCCAGCTGGAGTTTTTGAAACTGGGCCACAATTTTTTTCTTTTCGCTTTCCGACGCGTTTCGGTGACGATCAGGATGGAGCTCGAGGGAGCGCTTTTTAAATGATTTTTTAAGTTCTGCTTTTGTTGCGCCGCGTTTAAGGTCAGGAAACTGTCTCCAATACTCTGCCATTTTTTCTGGAGTTTCTTCTTCTGCATACCGATTTCTGGTACTCGCTTCTTGTTGGCGACGCGCCTCCTCTTCGCTTATTCCTTCGCCTGCTCCAGGTGCTGCGCCAAGACCAGTATCCTGAGCGACTTTTTTTGCAACACCTGCATGACCATTGTCATTTAGGTAGCCGATTACGCGTCGTGTGGCGTCAGCATATTCTGCTGCTTCCTCACGTGATGCAGCAACGCTGTCCCGCCCATACTCAACCGCCAGAAGGTCGCGCTCATTTGCTCCCGCTTTGAGGAGTTCTAAGACGATGTCTCCTCTTCCCCGTTCAGCAGCAAGCATGAGGCCAGGACGGTGTATGCCCAGTACAGGATTCTGCTGGAGTAGAAGTTTTACTGCCCCAAGATTGCCCTTGCGTATTGCCTGCATGAGAGCTTCAAAATCTCCCGCACCCGCGGCCCGTTCTTTATCGGCAGCCGGCGCTCCTCGTGCTGGCTTGGCGGCGCCTGCTTTTCCTTCAATTGCCGCCGCGATATCGTTGAGTCCTTTTCCCTTGAGGTACGCAATAA
>Ga0207094_1050_pt1 | contig 18559 bp, 18 predicted proteins | sample Alteio_BWMinHeat_90_FD_153518 | JGI IMG/M metagenome (GOLD analysis project Ga0207094, IMG submission 153518) | Enriched cells from forest soil in Barre Woods Harvard Forest LTER site, Petersham, Massachusetts, United States -... | ecosystem: Environmental > Terrestrial > Soil > Temperate forest >... | reverse complement strand
CTCTCTGGCGTTACCGAAATATACTCTCAATCTATTGTCCTATATGAAAAAGAGAAAAATAAATCTTTTGCATACGACGGGCGTGAAATGCCATTTTATTGGTGCCGCTCTGAGCCCACTTCTGCCATTTCCAGTTTTACTGCACTTTCGAGACATTTTTCCTGTAGGCCCTGTTCGTTATGCCTTTCAAAAAAATTTTGCAGCAATCACAAATAAAAGCCATTGCTAATTCTCATGCCACAGCCAGGCAGCTCAATTCTGAAGAAGGCAAGGTGCATGTGGTGTATAATGGGCTTGATGAAACAGTTTTTTTTCCTCAGTCAAATCGCCACTTCAATGAGAAGTTGGGATTAGATCCAAAGACCGCCATTGTTGGAATGTTAGGAGTTCTCGCTCGATGGAAAGGGCAACTTGAATTCATTCGTATGGCAAAAATGCTTTTCGATTCTGGTCATGATGTTCATTTTGTTATTATTGGAGATGAAATTTACGACACTTCAGGTGAGAGTGGTTTTAAAACAGAACTCATAAATGAGGTAAAGAAATTGAAGATGGAAGATCGAATTCATTTTTGGGGTTTCGTTGATAATTCAAGTTTTGCTCTCAATGGTCTCGACATTCTTGTTCATGCCTCAATAAAACCTGAAGCTTTCGGACGTGTGATTCTTGAGGCCATGGCCTGTGCATTGCCGGTGGCGGCATCAGCCGATGGCGGAGTTCTTGAGCTTATCGAAGACGGAGTCACTGGACTACTTTTCCAGCCAGGGCAAGTCGAGTTCATGGCCCGTCAAGTGAGCCGACTTTTGCAAAATCCAGATCTTCGACAAACGCTATCAAGAAATGCCCTTAATCGCTTCAAAAAATATTTCACCATTGACCGTCATGTTGACCAAGTCATTCAGATTTATGACGAGATTTTTAGTGAAATAAAATCCTAGGCCGCGACGACTCTTTCAACTCCTTCGGTGAGCTTGAGATAGAGATCTTCGTAAGATTTGACCATGGCTTCGCGAGTAAAATATTTATCAAATCTCTCTCTCGAGGCCCGACCCATCATTTCTTTTTGAAGGGGATTGGCCAGAATTTTTGTTATAGCTTGAGCTAGCTCCACTGGATTTTGAGGCGGTACTTGATAACCAGTCACTCCATGTTCATTGACGAAGCTGACCCCTGATTCGAGCTTTGTTGAGACAATTGGTTTTCCGCAGGCCATTGCTTCAAGAAGAACCATGCCGAAAGCTTCGGCGGTTGTTATCGATGGAAGAACAAAGAGCTCGCAACCCTGCATGAGCGACATCAAAGTATTTTGATCCTCAACTCTACCCATCAGTTGCACTTTTTCGTGAAGGCCAAGTTTTTGAATGTGGTTCTGCAGGTTTTTTTTGAGAGGTCCTTCACCCACGATCAGAAGTTTTGCTGAAACTTCTGTCATTGCCTGAAGCAATACTTCAAGGCCTTTGTAGGAAACCAGCCGACCCACAAAGAGAATGTAGGGGTCCGCTTTTTCTTTCAAAGATGAGGTCGGTGTGAAAGTCGCCTTCGGTAAGCCAAAAGGAATCACACGACATTTTGTTTGGAAATGAGAGAGAACCTCAGAATATTTAACCAATTGAGGCGAAGCCGCGACAATTCCATTGGCACGTGTTAGGACTTGATGCTGAATTGGGTTATAGAAATTTTTTAAAAATTTCTGGCGAACGATGTCACTATGGTAGGTCACAACAACCGGTACCTTATCATTAAGACCAAGAACTGAGAGCTCGACCAAAGGATTGGGGGAGTGAATATTTATGAGATCGAATTTATAAGAATTTTCAACAATGAGTCGATGCAGTCCAAATGTGAGTGGCTGCGAGGCAAAGTGCCCATAGGTCGGTGCTCGTACAACGTCAACTCCGTTTATGGTTCCGACCTTAAATTCCGTATTTGTGTTTGAACAATAGACAGTTACTCGATGGGACCTCTCGACCAGGCCTTCAGCGAGATTTTGCAGCACGGTCTCAATGCCGCCAACATAGGGGTGATAGAATTTTCCGACGTGCAAGATTTTCACGGGCCACTCACCTCTCATTTTTATCGGCCATTGAGTATAAGATCTTGAGGTGTGAAGCCGAAAGAGGGACAATAATTTTCGATGATCAATGATTTTAATGAACTGAAAAACCGAGATGAAAATCAATATGATATTTGCATTATCGGCAGCGGAGCCGCTGGAATTTCCCTAGCCAAAGAATTTACCCAAACCTCGCTCAAAGTGTGTCTGCTCGAAGGTGGAGGAGCTCATTTTGAAACAACCACGCAAAGTCTCTATGACTGCGATATTGTTGGTTTGAAACATAGCGTTCACGACAATCGTGCAAGGGTCTTTGGTGGAACAACGACCCTATGGGCAGGGCAAGCAAGTTGTTTTGACGATTTTGATTTTCAAAGAAGAGATTGGGTTTCAAATAGCGGCTGGCCGATCACTCGCCGTGACCTTGAACCATTCTACGTTAGAGCGGCCCAAGTCATGAAAATTGACAATGTGACCTATGATACCTTGTCTTGGCCGGCCAGTGAGACGAAACCTCCTCAGTATGATTCTTCGAAACTGCGATTTGTTTTTTCGCAATTCACTGCAATTCCTGATTTTCGGCAGATGTATGGAAAGGAATTGCAAGCGGCAGAAAATGTTCACGTCTTTCTTCATGCCAATGTGGTGGCTCTTGAGACCTCTGGAAATTCTGTTGAAAAAGCCGAGGTCAAAACATTAGAAGGCAAAACGGGCTTTGTGAAGGCTAAATATTTTATTATTTGTTGTGGCACTATAGATACAGCCAGATTGCTTTTGAATTCCAAGAAACATAATTCAAAGGGGCTCGGCAATGACCACGACTTAGTGGGACGTTATTTTCAAGATCATGTCCACATGCTTTCAGTTCCGATTGCACCCCAAAATAAGTCTCAATTTCAAAAACTTTTCAATCCCAGGTATGTGACGCTTGGGAAAAACAAAGTGAAATATCATCCAAAAATTGCGACAACCTTTGCTCTTCAACAAGAAAAGAAGATCCTTAATATTGCCGGTGATATTTCCTATGAAATTGATGATCAGTCACCGGTAGAATCTGCGAAGGTCATCGTACACTCCTTGCGACGCAAAGATTTACGACCCCAAATTCCTAAAGCACTATTGAATATTATGAAAGGCCCTCACAAGCTTATTGAGGCCACACTCAAATATTTTCTTTTGGATCAACCGCTTTCTCAGACAGCAGGGACTCCATTTTTGGGAATTCAATGTGAAAATGAACCCAATTCCGAAAGCAGGGTTTCACTTTCTGAATCCAAAGATGCTCTTGGAATGCCTCGTGTGCGGCTCAAATGGCAAATGACGGGTCTTGAGAAGAAGAGTATTGAAACTTTTGTAGAAACCGTGGCTCAAGAATTTCAGCGTCTTGGAATTGCTCATCTCGATCCTAAAAAATTAACTCTGCCGGACGATCCAGCGAAGTTTGATTTGAAAATGAAAGATGCCAGCCATCATTTAGGAACAACTCGAATGAGCCAAGATCCAAAAACAGGAGTCGTGGATGCCAACTGTCGGGTTCACGGTATTGAAAACTTATATGTCGGCTCATGCAGTGTTTTTCCAACTGGCGGATTTTCAAATCCAACCTTTAATATGTTAGCCCTTTGTTTACGAATGGCTGATCAGTTAAAACAAAGATTGGCGGGTTCATAGATGAAAGGCCTCGGATTTGGATGCAGCTCTCTTTTGGGACCGAAATCTAGAGGTGAGGGCTTAGAGCTCTTAGGCGCAGCTTTTGATAGTGGCATTCGCCATTTTGATGTTGCTCGTCTCTATGGTTATGGCGATGCCGAAGGTCTTTTGGGCGAATTTCTACAATCTAAGCGAAACGAAGTTACCATCACAACCAAGTTTGGCATTCAGCCCAATAAAAAAGTAGCTCGCTATCGGGGGCTGGTGGGACTGGCGCGTGGTCTGATGAAGGTGTCGCCTCACTTAAGATCTTTCATTCGCTCAAAAAAAGAGGCCATGATTCAGCGAGGGGTTTTTTCTGTTGATGAGGCTCGCAAACAACTTGAAGTCAGTCTCAAAGAGCTCAAGACCGATCACATTGACTTCTATCTTCTTCACGACTGTATTGCCCAAGACTGTGAATCCCATGAACTGCTTCAATTTTTAGACCTTTCAGTTCGTCAGGGTAAGATCCTTCAGTTCGGAGTCGGAACAAAAATTGACGAGATTGAAAAGGTCACTGTTCAGGAATTTACAAAAGTCCTTCAATTCGAGAACAATATTTTAAAGCGAAATATTGAGCAACTGCCAAACCTCGAGGGACAAATGATATTCACCCATAGCCCCTTAGGAGAGAGCTTTAAAAAGATCAAAGATTTTTTAGATAAATCTTCTTCAGCCAGAAAAAGTTGGTCTGACCAATTGGAAATTCCATCGATGGATTCAGACACACTATCAGCCCTCATGTTGCAATATGCACTTCATGCAAATCCTCGCGGAGTCGTCTTATTTTCATCCACTCACCGAGACACAATTAAGAAAAACGCCAGGGTCGCTTTTGACGGGAAAATCAATCCCTCTCAAATTCAAAAATTCATAAATTTGGCATCCAAGATTTAGGCGGCGAGTTTCGGAAGGTCTGCTCCAGCAGACTCACCCTCATGGAGGATCATGCTTCGCTTTTCAAAGGTGATGGGTAAGCTTGCAAGAGACACTTGCAGATTGTAGAGCTCAAGAAAGGAAGTAATTTTTTCTTTGTATCGGAATTGCACACTCTCAAGGGATTGCTGATCCTCATAATCTAAATCAGCCAAGACAATAATAAGATGATTTTTTGTGATGATCAATCGATCGGTTCTTTTTAGAGTTGAGCGGATCATCAATTCCAGAGCACTCATTATCTTCTGGCACCGTTCTTCTTCTTCAAAAACACCCACTTCCAGAAGGGGGACCAAATCGATTTTCATGAGCGTATAATGTCTTTCAACGGGCGATTGATCGCTGCCAATTCGATTTTCTTGCAGGCGATTGGCGAGGACCCGAACTCTCCAGCGTTCGACGGACATAATGACGAAAAGCAGAGTTGAAATACTAAAACAGACTACGGTAATTCCAAGAGCTGCCGTTGGTGGACTCATGAGATTTATACTTAAGGCGCAAACTTGAAGAAATAGGCTAATACTCAAAAGTAAAAAACTGGTTTGCTTGACTGTGAGCCCAATTCTTAAAACTCGAAAGTGCAGATGCGTTCGATCGGCTTTAAAAAGTGGTAGATGATTTTTCCGACGGCGTATGACACTTAATCCCATATCCATAATGGGATAGCCAAGCATAAGGATCACACTTGCAATCATGACCCAGGATTTCGATTGAGGGCGACACATCAACGATGTCGTTGCGAGCATAAAACCCAGAGCAAGACTTCCATTATCCCCAAGGAAAATTTTTGCGGGATTCCAGTTGAATCGCAGAAAGGACATAATTGCCGGAATCAAAAGGCTAATAGCAACAATTCCAAATTGAGCTTCATCGCCGGACCAAACACTTAAAACCAAGATTGATCCTGCCACAAGAAGTGAAGTCCCCGCAGCCAATCCATCCAAGCCATCGATGAGATTAATGGCATTGGTAATTCCAACAATCCATATCAGGCCAAGGGCCCAGACAAATATTCCAAGTTGGTCTTGCCAGTGAAGCATGAGCTGATGAATATTGGGTTCGAACACAAGAACAAAGGCTGCCACTAAAAATTCAACAAGCAGTTTCACCTTAGGGCTTAAGCCCCTCAAGTCATCCACAATTCCGATGAGCATGAGAGTGAGAACTCCACCTGTTACAATGAATAGAGTGGGTTTGACCGCCTCGTACCATTCGGGATAATGAAAGCAATAGATGGTGAGGCTGACTCCCCATGCGATGAAAATTCCCAAGCCCCCAATAATAGGAGTGGGCTTAATATGGCGCCTGCGAGAGGTAGGTATATCGAGCAACTTCCACTTAAACCCTAAACGAATGGCTTGGCGATGAAGCACAAGTGCCAGAAGAAAAGTTGAAGCGGCGAACATGAGTAAGGGTTCAAACATTTTTGATCTATACCTCTAGACTTTTATCGGTATCAGGACCAATTACTTGATATTTTTCTTGTCATTGCAGCGATTCCAAACGAATCGCCTGTAGTCTCAAAAATCCCGTAGAATTTTGTCGAACTTTTAGACAGTTCGTGAAAATTTTCCTTTAAGTCAGAGCGCAGATTCAATTCTAGCCCCAGATGAGCGGGTCCAGGTCTTGCTTTAATGTTGCCTTTCTAAATGAGTTCTCCCTGAGGTTTTGTGGTGGCTGAAATTTTTAACTTTCCAACATTGGTCTTTGAGTGGGTCAATCACCATTCAATTTTTGGAGTCTCAGCCGATATTCCAGCTCACTTTATAGTGGGTTTTGTAGTCACCTATTCCTGTCGGCTGCTGGGCATGAGTCGACAGCGAAGTTTTTCGGTCTTGCTGGTACTTGCTCTTTTTAAAGAGACGGTCATTGACAGTGAAGCTTTGTCAAAGAACCTTCTCATTTTTGAGCCTTTCAAGGATTTATTTTTCTCATGTTTGGGTGCTGGTACCGGATTAATTTTTCGGTTTCCATTCCGATTTGTGCCGGCGTGGCGGCGTGAGCAAGAAATCGTCTTTCGTCTTCAGCGTCGCAAGCGACTTAGTCTAAGGGCTTGAGTTTAGAATTTTTGAGATAGACTCGCTTCAAGAATACACCGATAATTTCTATATGGATCTAACAGCATCTCTAAGAATTTTCAAAAGTCTTGTTCGCCGGGCTGTAAACCCTCTTTCAAAGCCAGCGATTGCATATGATGAGGGTCGATCAAAAATAATTGCCGATCTCAGCACGGCTCTCGGACTAAGACTTTATCGCTATGGCCACTTCGAGCCGGAAATTGATTTAGTTCGAAAATTTCTTAAACCCGGTGACACCTTTATCGATGGTGGTGCCCATGTTGGACTCTTCACTCTTGTAGCCGCAAGAAAAGTAGCCAGTCGCGGTCGAGTCATTGCCTTTGAACCAGCCCCCGAAACTCGAGGTCGGCTTTTAGCAAACATTAATGTCAATGGTTTCGACTGGGTTAAAGTTCACCCTCTAGCTCTGGCAGAGAAAGAAAAGGAATTGGAGTTTGTTTCTTTCTCAGGTAACGGCTCGGGTTTTAGCTCATTTGCTCCGAAGCACACTCAAGGGGGTTTGAAACAAAAGATCAGTTGTGTGAAGCTTGATGATTTTATTTCTCTCGATGAGAGAAATAAAATTAAGCTCATTAAATTAGATCTCGAAGGGGCTGAAGTGGCGGCTCTGCAAGGGGCTACTCAATTAATCGATCAAGTTCACCCTTCATTTTTGATTGAAGTTGAGCCTGAACATTTGAAGCGGCAAGGGAGCTCGGCGAATCAGTTGATCGAGATATTAGAATCGCGAGGCTATAAAATGTATCGCGTCTCTTGGGATAAAAAAAGAGAACCAATACTTAAGATGATAATGGAATTTTCTCTCAATTCAAAAAGTCCAAATATCTTTTTTTGCCCAGACCCTGAACTCATTAAGAGTGCGGGTTTGTCAATTGACTCTTAAGAGTTTCAAACGAGGTATGGGGTTTTGAAAATTCTTTTTTGCAGTCCTAACCCATTAGATCGAAAATTAGGAGCTCCGAAAGTTCTCATCGAGCTGGCCGAAGAAATGACCAAGCTCGGTTGTGAGTGCACTCTCGTGTCTGATAAAGATACCTGTCCGGAAATTGATCAATATCAAGGCCTCGGTAAAAACCTCATGTATATGGAAGCTCTAAGGGATTTTCTCAAACGAGAATCGGCCAACTTTGATGTTGTCGATTACGAACATCGGTACTTGCCCTATTCAAGAAATTTATTTCCCAAAAAACCTCTTTTTGTCGCAAGATCTGTCATGCTCTTTCAACATTTAGAGAGAATAAAATTTCCAAGATTTTCAGGCCTGAGATCTTGGATTGGATTTTTGACGAAAGAACCCAGTCGCCGGAAAGAACAAAAGACCATGATTGGCTACTGCGACCAAACCTGTAAAGAGGCTGATCTGATCAATGTGAGCAATGACTATGACAAAGTGGAGTTGATCCGTCGAGGATTTGAGGCCGATAAGATTTTGGTTGTTCCTTATGGATTGACCGAGTCTCGTTTCTCGGTTTTTAAAAACATAGGTCTGCAAATTCCGCCCCAACCCCGAGTGGCTTTTGTGGGAACCTTTGATGTGAGAAAAGGGGCCAAAGAATTCCCAGAGATTTTTCAAATAGTCCTAAAAAATATTCCCCAGGTAAAATTTCGCCTCATCGGCGCTCGGTACCGAAGTCCCGATGAAATCCTCAACCACTTTCCAAAAAATCTTCACTCTGCCATCGAACTTGTCACACACTTTGAACCTGAAGAGTTGCCCTCGATTCTCAACGAGTGTTCGGTTGGAATTTTTCCTTCTTACCTGGAAGGATTTGGCTTTGGAGTTTTAGAAATGTTAGCCGCTGCAATTCCTGTCATTGGATACGATGCTCCAGGAGTGCCCATGATGCTCACAAATGAGTATTTGGTCCCTTCAGGTGACGCACGAGCCATGGCCGAAAAAGTAGTTCACCTTTTAAAAGACAAAGAAAAATTGTCAATAAGTCGTGCGTGGGCCAAAACAAGGGCTCAAGATTTTCCCTGGAGTCGCGCTGCTAAAATCACTTTCGAGGCTTACGGCGCAAGGCTTGCGCAAAAAAACTAAAATTTTGTTTTAGCAATATCATCCATGGGAATGTGGCGATGCCTTAGATACTGGGCAATGGCATGCATGGACATTTGATGAAGGTCCTCGATGATGCCGTAATTTTCAAGGGCAAAATGCAATGAGATGTCGGCGTGTTTGACTCCGTCACCACCATCAAAGCCGCAAAAAAGAATAGACGGAACAGATTTTGATTTTGCAACCTTTAAGGCATTTACGATGTTAGGAGAGTTGCCCGACGAAGAGATACAAAGAACAAGATCACCGGGTTTTAAATAAAGTTTAAGCTGAAACGCAAAAACTTCAGCGTAAGAAATATCGTTGGCAATGGCCGTGATGGTTGAAATTTCACTACTGACGCTGACCACTTTTGGCACAAGGCCCGTGCCTGTTGAGACCCCTTTGCTAAAATCACATTGCAAGTGATTTGCAATAGCCGCTGAACCGCCATTACCACAAGAGTAGATCGTCCCACCTGTTTTAATGGTTTTTTCAATGAGGGCCACGCACTTTTCCATTTGGGCTGGATCTAAAGTTTCGGCTGCCTCGCTAAGAGTCTCAACATAACTTTTAAAATAACTGGAAGGAGTGTCGTACACTTTAAGTGGATGTCGTTTTAATTGTGCCATGGTAAAAGCCTAATCTAGCCTGGACGAGATAGCAAGGGGATTTATTGACGCCACTTCGCGGCTCTTTTTATTTTGGAAATAATGAAAGCCAATCTTTTGTTTTTTGATGGCCTCCAGTATAGCCATGGGGTGGCGTTCCCCATCTATCACCGTTTTCCAAGAGGTCATTTGATCGGGATGGTGCAGATCACTGTTGGCAATGCGGGGGAGCTTACTCTCCCACACCTCAGGAAAAAGAGCTTGGCCTGAAGCCACTTCCCAAGCATCAATCTCTGAGCGCAATTCTTCGCGGCGGTCCCAGAGGTGATAGGTTTGTTTTTCATTCTTGCGGGTCCAGACGGGATGGGCAGCTGCGACCAGAGCCCCTTGAGCTTTTAGTGAGCGAGCGATATCGATCACATCTGGATCTGCGCTCACGGCTTCAGAAATTCCAAGCCCCAAAAGGTGAGCGGAGCGGCTGTTAGAGAGCGAATTTTTTGTGATTTCAACTCCGGCAATCAGGATCATTTTGTATTGATCCCAGGCGCGCTCTGCTTCGGTGCGAAGGATCTCCATATAAATCGGAAAGGTCGAAGCCGTGAGTGTGCAGTTGAGGTAAGCCGCCGCTTTTCCAAGCACTGTATTGTTGTCGCAATAGTGATCGGTGATGGCAATGGCGCCGAAGCCATTTTTTCCAAAAAGGTCCACAACTTCGGGAATTGTGAGTTTGCCATCACTAAACGTCGAGTGAATATGAAAATCACAAAGCATCATGTAAGTAGTATGCCAAAGCCAAAGCAGTTTTGGTGTTAGGAATTCGTTAGGCTTTTTTGATGTTTTCGCCTTTTTAAGACATGGAAAAAAAGCGGCACAACCAATAAAAGGCCAAAATAAGTATGAAATGCGGCCACAGCCAGTCTGGCCTTTTCATTAGAAAGATAAAACAATAGCGGAACTGTAACAAAGAGAATCACAAATGAAAATAAAAAGAGGACCCCAGACTTTTTTCGTCGAATTTGAGACAAACCCTTTCGAATGTGATCTTCAAAAATCACTCCAAAGAGAATGAGAAACCAAAGACTACTGACAGAGTGCAACCTCAAACTCCAAAATTGCAGGGGGATTCCCAAGCCACCCTCATGGTGAAAAAATGTATCAAGTAAAGTGTCTGCAAAACCCGAAATATACAAGAGGGCAAAGGAATAATAAAAAGTGAGTTTTAAGGATCTTCGCATTTTCATTGTGGACCAAAAGCCTCTTGCAACCGGGCGCCAGAGTCGAAAATCATGACCATGGCCTCGTATTTTTCACAAAGTGTTTTGATCAAAGTTTTTGAACCAAACATAGCAATTTTAGTCATGGCATCGGCGATGGCGCAGGTCTTGGCAACACAAACAGCAGTGAAATCACATCCCGAAGACTCGAGCACATGCTGAGCCAGTGGCAGAGGATAGTGGGTTCGACTCGAGTCATTTAAAGCTCGGGCTGCAAAAGAAGAGGTGGCCACGGCATCAAAAGGAGAAGAAAGACTTCTAAAAACAGGTTCGTGACAAGGTCCAAGTCTGACATTTGTTTGGCGTTTGGCTGCACCAAAAAATTTCAAATCTCCGCCGGCGTTGACGACTCCTGAAAGTTGAAGATTTACTAAAAATTGTGAGAGTTGATCCACAATAAATCCCTTGGCAATGCCATTGAGGTCATAGTTTGGTTTCGCTTGCGTTTTGTCATCTGCAGCAAAGGGAGTGAAGGCTCCTTGAGAGGTTGAAAAAAGTTCCATGGCCAAATGAAGAACTTGAGAAAGTTCCGGGGCCATTTCCGCTGACCGGCCTTCTTTGTTAAGTTTTGAAAGAGAACTTTGTTCATCATAGATATTGAAAATACGTTCCAGACGAAGGGCTTCGTCAAAAACAAGTGAGGAGGACTCTGTCCAAGGGTGATTTAGAGTCACATGCAAATAAGTTCCCAGGCAGGGGCGGCAGCGACTAAAGCCGGTGTTTGATGGTGTCATAGGTGTTAAGAATTCGCTTGATTCCAGCCGTTATGTGCGAGGAAGAAAGTGTGGCGCCGCTTAAATTTTTTATGTCCTCGTCCAATTTGAGAGTAGAGTTTGATGTTTTCCCCAAGAATTGATCCTTCCACTCTTTGTTTCGAACTTCGTGTCCGTAGGATTCACGGTACTCTAAGATTTCAACTCCTTTGACGGCGCCTTTTGGGGTCACGCCAACGGCATAGGTTATGAATTCGTGTTTGCCTAAGACTTGATCGATAAAAACGCAGTCTTGGGCCGAGTTTTTCCAAACCACCATTTTTTTTTCACGGACTTTGTTTCCACTTTTGGACTCAATCACTTGAATTTCTGCATTTGTTAAGTCAAGGTCAGCCCGCTCAAGTTTAGCTTTTGGAAAAATCAGCTGAACGGCTTGTTCGCTAGACATGTAGATTTCAGCATAGGCGGGGACAACAATCACTGGTCCCAATAGGGCTACAATTTTGGCAAATTCCAGGTTCATCTTTATTTCCCTAAATAGAGTGCTACCTTGTCTTTTACCTGAGGTTTCATGGAAGCCCAAGAAAATGATAATTACTTTCATTTGTTGAATAAGAGGTGAGAATGAAAACGTGTTGAAAACGCATGAGAAAGTGACGAGATTTTTACAAACTTAGGACCAGTTTTGTACTATTTTTAGTCTTAGGTCTAGTTCGCATGGATGGTGTTCGCTACTAGAATAAGACTTACAAGACCTTGCAAAAAAATCAGAACCTTCAAGAAAGAGGCGTTCATGAAATTCCTAACCACCTTTGTCGTGCTCTCATTTCAAGTTTTCTCTCTTCAATCATTCGCCGGCGGCCTTCGTCTTAATGCTAAGACGATTGTCTCAACTCTGACGAATTCGGTTCAAGAATTTCAAACCGCAAGTGCTGTCGCAAGTCCAAGTCCTCTTCCAAGTGCGACACCCACACCGGGCCCTCTCTATACAGATCTTGCCAAACAACAACTCGATACTTTGTTTCAAACCTATAGTTTAAAAGTCGGAAAAACTGTTTGTGTGCCAGTCGATGGTATAGGGGATGCCTTAAGTCAGTTTTTTTCAGCCTACGAGTCTGAGTTGCCAGAAATTGAGCAAATTTGCCTTCATCGCGGCGGAGCTTATAAGGTTCACGCTGATGTTCAATTTACGACGACTCCCTTCACTCGCATGTTAGAACAAGCTGGGGATAGTCTTCCGGCGGTAGATGTTTGGTTTTTGGATATTTTGCCAGAATTTTCATTCGTGAATATGCTTAAAGGCCTATGGATATCGACCGACTCCTATGGCAGTCCCACCATCGATGTTTCGGTGGACAATCAAAAAGTCCAAGTGGATGTGAATGGAATTGGCGTCTCGGCGATTGGGCCCAAGTTGTTTGGAAGTGTGAGCATTCCTGACAGTATGATGAATTTTGGTTTTAATGGAATTACAGTCGACAACAACGGCAATTTTGAACTCTTTGCCTCGGCTCCGGTTTTGGATATTCCCATTTCTTACTCCTCAAGCCTCAATGATTTCACTCATGGATTCTTAGATATACTGTGGTTCATAAAAATAAAGATTGGATCATAAAAAAGACTTGAGTTTGGCCCAGAGGCGCTCTAGTTTCGGGCCATTCTTTGTTCTGAGGAGGATTCGGTGAAGGCTTCTTTTATTTTCGTCGTGAGTTTCTGGGCCCTTCTTTCCATAAATAAAGCTGCTGCCGACATTGTTCCACGAGTGAGCAGCGTGCAGTGGGTTGTGCCTGAGCAAGTTGCCGGTGTAACGACCATGCCTTCCAACAATTGTTTGTCCATTGAGTCCTTTGAAGGAAAATTATTTCTCGCTTGGCGAACGGCTCCGGATCATTTTGCATCAACACAGACAAAAATGTACATTATGTCATCGTCGGATCAAGGCACGACGTGGACCAAAGAACATGAAATTGCCTTAGGCACTGATGTGCGAGAGCCCTATCTTGTCTCCTTTGGGGGCCAGTTGCATTTTTATTTTTTCCAAGCTGGAACAGATCCCTTGGCCTTTCAGCCGCAATTTCTATTTCACACCACACGCCTTGGGCCCGGTCAGTGGTCAGGCCTAGAGCAAGCCGGGGCGCCGACTCAAGTTCCTTGGGCCTACAAAATTAGAAACTCGGTGTTGTATCGAAGCGCCTACATGGGACCTCACTACGCCGTCACCGGAGGAGCTGCAAATATTGCCATGTCACTACAGAGCACCGAAGATGGAGTTCATTGGACCGACCGTTTGACCTACACAGGCGGTATTTCTGAAGTTGGTTTTGATTGGGATAATGATGGTCGGTTGTGGGGAGTTGGTCGCAATGAAGACGGGGACAACACTGGTTTTGGGGCCCAGATTTTTTGGACCGAACCTAACTCGCTTGCTAGCTGGCATAGTCTCGCCAAGAGCGATCCCAATCGTTACGATTCGCCAAGAATGCTTCATTACAATGGCGAACTCTATCTCATTGCCCGCCGAGACATTGGTGGTCCTTTCGACAGAGGACTGGACTGGTTGCCCTTTAGCGCCCGCCGAATTTTGTATTGGACCGAATACTCAAGCCGAGCCAAGACCACAACTCTTTATAAAATTATTCGAGATCCCGCAAACCCACAAGTGGTCCCTCTGTTAGATCTGCCCGGAGACGGCGACACGGCCTTCGCTTCAATTCTTCCAACAGATGTGCCAGGTGAATTTCTGGTGGCCAATTACACGTCTCCACTCACAGATCCCACTTTGCCGTGGATCAAGGGCCAAGTGACTCCCGCCGGCACCGCCATTTATTTTGTAAAAATTAATTTGGCCGGTCAGTAGGTTAGTCAGTAGTTTGGTCAGTGATTTATTAGTTTTCTCAAATTGAGACAGACATTATTTTGCAGAGTCTCTTATTGTCGCAATTCCTATCAAGTTTGACTTCTACTAGCCGATAGTCTTGATGTGGGCTTTAGGCTAGCAGAGGTTCTTCGATGAGACGTTTATTTGAAGGAGTCGGCTTGGGTTCGAAGGTATGGATTATTCTTGGTAGTCTCGCTTTTGTTAGTTTGCTGGCCTTTCAAAACTGTGGACAAGGCTATCATGCTAACAGGGAGCCAGCAGTCACGGACCCCTCGGGAAAAGTCACCCAATTGAAAACAGAAGATGGTTGTGTCAATTTAACCGGAGACGGCCTCTCTCCTTGTACGACAATCAATATCAATACCGGTTGCCATAGCACAGCCAATCCGGCCATTCTGGCAAATGCTTCTCCACCAGTATGCCTCAGTGCCAATGGGTCTCTGGATTTTGAAATTGACATCTTAACTGATAATATCGATTGCGGACTTCCCATAGATACACAGGTTTCTGCCTGCAGTGCCAATGGTCAGGCCGGAGTTCCCAGTTCTGTGAAAGTCACAAAAGGGACAAATCAAATTGCCGTCAACTGCCACATCGATTCATTCGATAGGGGCGATTCTACCATGGCCAATCTTTCAGCCAATGTAACATTCACCGATCAGAATACTGTAACAGGCCCAACGCCGGAAAAAACATCTGCTGTACGAGGTGTAGAATATTGTCAGAACGGGGACGGATCATCGAAAAACCCCCCTCTTCTTCCGCCGCCAGCGAGTCCAACTGCAACGCAGGAACCTCAATCTGTCGTTGTAACTTCAAATCCTGCTCTTAAACCGATACCCTCATCTACGACGACGGCACCAACAACTGCAAATCCGCCACCACCTGTTTCTGAGGATGCAAATTGCAACCAAGGGTTTCAACAGGCTCACTGCCTAAATCTATTTCCAGAATGCAAGTCTCACCAAGATTCAGATGGAGTCCACTGGTATGGCAGCAATTGCCCAATCTTCGCAAATGGAGGTGGCGATACCTCTAGTGGGCCAGATCCAAACTCATGCACCAGTATACATGGCTCAGGTTGGGGAACTGAAGGGGGATGTGAGAAACAAAATAATCATTCCTGCAATACGGTTTGCAATCACAGGTTCTATCCTGACGACTGCACTTGTCCAAATATTTGAGGGCCTTTTTGCAGGTGGCGCAGTTTTTGTATTCATAAATTTTTAAATTTGCCATGGGTTAAAACTGTGGCCTCTAAAAAAATCTAAGGAAAAAACAGAGCCTGAATTTCTTCAAGGCTATCGCGCATTCCAGAGGACAAAACTGTGGCAAAGTTATCCAAAATAATCAAAGCATTCAGATTGGCGTCCCCTTTTACTACGGTACGAATGCGTCCAATGACTCCGACGTTGACTTTGGTGACATTGGCGTAGAGTTCTTCGAGATGTTCATTTTGTGGTGGAGCATCCTTGGTTTTTCTTTCCAAAATATGTTGCCTCAGCAAAAACATAGACAGAGAGCGAACGGTGGTTTCCATCTGCGTTGAAAACGGCAAATGAAATCGTGCCATGGGCTTAAGAAAATTCATATGAGGGCAACCACTAGTGGCCATAATCAGTCCGAAAATACTAAAGAGTCCCTCTTGCAAGGACAGTTTTTTGATATAGTTTCGCTCTCGAGTGATGACTCCGACGGTGGTCTCTCGAAAGGATTTTTCATTTTTAAAATGTGAGGCCACTCGAGATAAATTGAGAGCAATGGGGCACTGGGGGTTTTGCGTGCTATTTAAAGGGCAGTGACTGCATTTGTTAAATTCAAGATTTGTCCAATCGGGGGCCGGCTCTTTCGACGAGGGGGTCACGTAACTCATCGTCTTCTCATCAAACTCCAACTCATAATTTATTTTTTGAGGAGAATTAAAATCAAAGACATAATTTATTTTCAAATGTTCCATGGGTGTTTTATCGGATTTTTCTCAAAAAAAATGTCCTAGCCAGGGCTTCAGACTAGGTGTTTTCTGCAATCTGCTGTAATTTTCTTAGCCCATCTTCGTCTGAGACTGCTTTAGGCCTTTAACAACAATAGGAGTGGAAAATCTTGTGCTGATGCTGCAAGACATCGGAGAAGGTTAGCAAACTAATTTTTTAAAAAATTGGCGACTCAACGGTGTCTCAATGACTACAAAAGTCCATTTTGGTGCATTTCAAGCGGGCATGTTCTTTGCAAAAAAGGGCAGGGGTTGAGAATTTCGGTAACATACCAACACCACAAAAGGGGATTATCATGGAGCGTTTTTTTGAATTCAAAACTGCTATCGGCATTTTTCTTTTTCTTTTCTTGGGAGCTTGCTCGAAAGGGTCCTATATTTACTCCTCCGTCGAATCGAGTACTGTAACCAATGATTTTGGTTACAGTCGAATGGGTCAGGATGGTAAATCCACTTGGTGTGATCACTCTAACAATTACTGTGGTACTGGCGATGCGAAAGGGATCTCAAACGATGGGCAGCAGTGGACAGTTCAGACCACAAGTTACAAAATTGACCCGCAAGCTGACACTGGAACTTGTGGGCCCGTTGCAGCTGACGGAAGTTGCCCACCGACAATATGGGCCTGCCAGGGGGCCAATACAACGGATCCCGAATGTGACCCCACTCCTGTGGACAGCATTGGTGGTACTACGAAAGATGTGGATCTTCAGCGAGCCCAGTTGGCCGATGCCGATCTTGATCAACGAGCCCAAATCTTGGTCAATCAATATCAAATGAATCTGGGCAGTGCTCGACAATTGGCCCAACTTTCAAATCAAATGAATCATCTCATAGCGCTTGGGCAATTGACGAGTGATGATCAAATGGCCTTGGCGAAAAGTGCTTTGGGAGTGGCCGGCATCAGCATGGATCAAGTGAACGAAGCCGTTTCAAAATTGCAAAACGGAGACTCATCAGGAGTCGACGAACTCATCACAAAGGGAGCGAGCAACCTGGGATTGCCCTCGGAGGCAATGCTGAGAGATCAAATTTTACCTTCCCTTGGAATTTCGCTTTAAGTTTTTCAATGTTGGATTCATAATCGATTGCGAGGCGATGGCTCCCTCAATGGTGCCATCGGCATGAACGATGGCGACGGCTCCAAGTCCCGTATCAATGTAGCCTTGTTGAGTAAAATTAAGTCCTCGCTTCGCAAGTGTGGTGACAATACTTTTTTCAATTCTTGGATCAAGCCACCGCTGATTGGAATGTTTGCCTGTGGTCATATCCCAGGCCTCTATTCCAAATCGCGGATAGTTCATCACATTTTCAGCTGAGAGTTTATAGTCCACAATGTTGACAATAAATTGGAAAGCGGCGGGTATCAGTGACGAATTGAAGGCTCCACTGGCAAAGAGAAGTTTTCCTTGTCTCAAACCAATTTGCATAGACAGTGGGCTCAGTGTACGCTCGCCGGGTTTTGTACCAAATGGAAGTTTTCCCGATGCTGTCAGAGGAATTCCTTGGGCAAAAAGTCCCTCGCCCCAGGGAAGTGATTCAATGGTGTTTGTCCCAGTAATTGCGTTGCCGTCCTTGTCAATAATGACAATTTGATAACTGTGAGTCCCAGTTTCTTGAGCGGGCGTTTTTGGTAACTTTTGTTGAACCCGTTGCCACACTTGAGTCGCATAAGAAGCTTCAAGTTTTGAGGCAACGAACTTACTGTCGTCGAGTTTGGACGGATCAAGGGACTCAGAATTGATTTCATTTTGTATGCGAACCAAGACCTCAAGAGCATCGGCAGAGGAGGAATAATGGGGACCAAATTTTGTGATGTCAGTATTTTCGAGGGTCTTTAGTGCTAAAAGTGCCGATAGGCCACCAAAGACTCTGCCGGCTGTAGAATAAATATCAACCCCACGATAGGTGATGTGCGATGGCTCAAGCCATTGAACTTTATATTTTGCTAGGTCTTCAGGTGTGAGGTAACCACCATTTTCTTTGACAACATTGATAAATTTTTTGGACCATTCGCCTTCATAAGCATATTTTGCGCCATCCTTCGCAAGATTTTTCAAAAATTCTGCAAGGTCAGGAAGCTTAAGGATTTCTCCCTCAGAAAGTGGAACACCATTTTTGAAAAAAGTTTTACCCCCATATTCGCTGCGTTTTAGGATAGAGCCGTAGGTTGGATTTTTGATGAGAGCTGCATACAGTCCACTCAGTGGAAATCCATTTTCTGCAAGCCTCGTGGCAGGCTCTAGGACTTTTTTGAACGGAAGACGCCCAAATCTTTTTGAAATGGCCTCAAGTC
>Ga0207094_1049_pt1 | contig 18578 bp, 10 predicted proteins | sample Alteio_BWMinHeat_90_FD_153518 | JGI IMG/M metagenome (GOLD analysis project Ga0207094, IMG submission 153518) | Enriched cells from forest soil in Barre Woods Harvard Forest LTER site, Petersham, Massachusetts, United States -... | ecosystem: Environmental > Terrestrial > Soil > Temperate forest >... | reverse complement strand
ATGCCATTACCTCACTGCGCTTTTTTTACGAGCAGATTCCGGAACTGCATGTGATTGGTGCCGGCTCGTTGTTGGACTTTGGGATACGTAAAGTAGGCCTTTCGGTGGGACGTGTGGAATCGCTGTACATGTACCCCATGTCATTTATTGAATTTTTAGTAGGTACTGGCCGAGAGCTTTTGGCCAAAGAACTGTTGACTCACGATTATCGGGTGCCAGCTAGCGAAGTCATCCACAACAAATTATTGCAGCTATTAACTGAATATTTGGCGGTGGGTGGTATGCCTGATGTGGTCAGAATATGGCGGGATTCCAATAACATTGAGCAATGTGTGCGCAAGCAGCGAGCATTGGTCAATAGCTTCCGCCAAGACTTTGAAAAGTATGCACGCACGGTTCAAATTCCCTATGTGAGCAAATTGTACGAGGAAATTCCTACGCAGTTGGGGAAAAAGTTCAAATACAGCGACATTGAAGGTGAGTACCGTAAGCGCGAACTTTCGCCGGCGTTAGACCTTTTGGTGACTGCGGGCGTTGAGCACAAGGTTATGCAGACCTCTGCGCAATTAACTCATTTGGGTGCGCAAGCTGATTTTTCACGCTTCAAAGTGATCTTTTTGGATTGTGCCTTGGCGCAGACGTTGCTGCATCTGGATATTGCCAGCTGGCTGTTGCAGCCGGAAACATTGCTCGCTAACAAAGGGGCAATTGCCGAAGCGTTTGTTGGCCAAGAACTTCTTGCGTATGCCCCCTCTGATGAGAAGGCGCAGCTCTATTTCTGGGAGCGCGAAACGCGTACCAGCCAAGCAGAAGTTGATTATGTGACAGAGCTTGATCTGCGGGTTATTCCGATTGAGGTCAAAAGCGGTGCCGGGTCCACGTTGCGGAGCATGCATAGCTTCCTGGAATCACATCCTGAGTCCCCTTACGGCGTACGCTTTTCGACCCAGAATTATTCGGTGCATAAGCAGATACATTCCTATCCGCTGTACGCGGTGGCAAATTTTGCGATCAAAGACAAAGAAGGCGTGCTGAATGGGCTCGGTGTTTCCTAGTTTTTCAATGCAGTTTCCAACCGCTTGCGACTTTCTGCTACCCCGAGTAGTTGAATCAGCTCTTTCACACCAAGCCCTTCGGGCGAGCCGGTTAAGAACAACCGTAGTGCCCAGAAAAGTTGTTTGGTCAGTTTGAGTGGCTGTGCGGCTGCTTTGCAGGCAGTCATAAAGTTTTCCACGCTGTCCAAGGTACTCATATTATTAAGGATAATGGACCGGATAGGTTCTACATGCTCCGCGCCGACGACGGTAACCAAATCTTTGGCAGTGGTTGTGGGTGGCTCAAAGTAGAACTTGAGCAGTGTGGTACAATCGCCCAGGAGTACCAGGTCGGTACGTATTGCTGCAATAAGCTGCTCGCGTTGCGCGGGGTTAAGGTTGGCAGCTGCCGGGTAGGCAGCCGTAAGGAACGGCATGCACCGGTGAGTGAGATCTGCCAGGCTGAGCTGGTTCATCCACTGGTGGTTTACCCAGCGTAATTTTTGCACATCATATTTAATATGGCCGGTCGAATGCATCGACTCAAAATTAAAGGCCTGGGCAAGCTGGGCGAGGCTGACAATTTCTTGTTCAAATGTGCCGCCGCCAATGATACCGAGGTAATTATCAATTGCTTCCGGAAGGTAGCCGGCGTTGCGTAGGTCATTGAGTGAAAACCCGAAATCTCGCTTGGAAAGTTTTTTTCCTTCAACACTACAAATAATGGGCAAGTGCCAGAAGGTAGGTATCGGGGCACCACATTGCTCATAGATAACCAGCTGCGCGGCGGTGTTGGTCAGATGGTCTTCTCCACGGATTACATGGGAAATCTGCATCTCAATGTCGTCGATGGCGTTGGCAAAAATAAAAGTGAATGTGCCGTCGGTTCGGGTAATAGGAAAGTCAGAGATTTCTTTCAAGTTGAAGGTGATCTGTCCGTGGGCAAGATCTTTGATCGTCACGGTGCGGTCCTGCATCACCTTCATGCGCCAGATAAAGGGTAGCGTACGCATTTTGTCAGCAACCTGAGCTTCGTTGAGGTGTAAGCAGGTTTGATCATAGCGCGGAGGTAGCTTGAGGAGTATTTGGCGTTGCCGCTTTTTCTCGAGATCTTCTGTGGTGCAAAAACAGCGGTACAGTGCTCCCTTGCCTTCAAGCTCCTGTAATTTTTGTTGGTATAACGCCGTTCGTTGTGATTGGAAATAGGGAGCGTGGGGGCCGCCAATGCCGGGACCTTCATTGAAGGTCAGGCCGAGCCATGTGAGCTGCTCAATGATATTTGTTGCCTGCGGATCGACGTTACGTTCTGCGTCGGTATCTTCAACCCGAATAATAAAGGTGCCCTGGTAGCGCTGCGCATACATATAATTAAGGAGTGCCGTGCGCACATTACCAATATGCATAAGCCCGGTCGGAGCAGGAGCAAATCGAACCCGGGGGGTACCAGACGCCATACGAATAATCCTGATAAAAAGGGGATAAAACTTAACGGAACCTATCTTAGCGTAAGGGGTGCGTAGAGTAAATTGTGCCTTTGACTCGCGGCGCTTCTCTTTGGTATGGTCCCCCGAGGCCGGGGGCGAAACCCGGGTATTGAAGTTTCTCAAGGAGAGGTAATGAGCCAATGTCTCAAGATCGTGGTCAATGGAGATGATGCGGGGAACCGCTTGACCGGTTTCATCCAAAAGGGTGCTAAAAAATATGAGCTGGAAGGGGTAGTCCAGATGTATAACGGTCAGCTGCAGATTGTTGCTTGCGGATCCAAGGAAAACCTGGATCATTTTATGGATTTGCTCCATCACGGGGAACGCACCATCAAGCTCTCTCGGTTCATGGTCGAGCCGGTTTTTAAATCCAAGGACTACCGGGGAGTCTTTCGCATTATTGAATAATCCCTTAGGAAAAAAACGGGAGATCTGCTAGATTGAGCTGCATAATGTGAGCTCAGTTGACGCATGATTCTTCTGCTTTTTCTTACCCTTTTTTCTACTGTTCTTTTGCCTGAGGAACCTGTCCAGCGGGTGACGATCGCATTGCCGGTGGGGCTTGTGCCGTTACTGGTAAAGTTACCTCAGAAAACCTTTCGTCTCGGTTCTCTGCATGTGCGTGCCGATTGTGCGCTTGATGCAGATGAACTGCGCTATCTGTTGCCGTTTCACTCCGGAGACCTGGTAACCGCACATGATCTTGCACAGGGTTTGCGGTACCTGGCCAAGAAAAACAAATTCGAATCAGCAACACTCATCTACCAACAACGCCCTCAGGCCACCGACCTTAGTATTGAGCTGGTCAGTCGCTGGACGTTCAAGCGGCTGAAAGTGACGGGCATGGCGGTGGGTAAAGACCAGATCGTACAGCATTATGAATTGGAACCGGGGGATCCCTTCTATGAAAAGAAGCATCAGTACGGGGTAGAGAAAATCAAAAAAAGCCTCCAAGAGCAGGGGTTTTTATCAGCCACTCTTCAGGACACCCTCGTGCGCGATCAGGCCACCAAGGAAGTGACGGCGACCCTCCAGATCAATCGGGGCAAGAAATTTATTATCGGTCAGATACAGGTGTTGCTTGCCGGTGTGGTGCCAGCGAAGACCGATGCGCTCCGCCTCACATTGGAAGAACGTATGGCCGATGAGCTTGCCGGGCGCCGGTATCATCACGAAGTAGTAGAAGCTTCCATTACTCACCTGACGACCTATCTCGCACAACAGGGTTTTATTCCAGTTACCGTAGAGGCAACGCCGACCCTGGTCCCCGATCATCATCGGGTTAATCTCACGTTTTCTCTGACGTTGCCTGCACGGCGATTCTTTGTTTTTCAGGGAGCGTACCATCTGGGGGAAGATGAACTACGCGCTGCACTCATTGGCTTAGGGCACTCTGCGCAGCTGTTGCCCCCGCCACTGCTTGCCGATGAGTTGCTCCGCATGTACCATGCGCAGGGTTTTGACCAAGCTACTATTGAAGTGCAAGAGCTGGGTGATCAGACACACTTTATCATCACCGAAGGGGAACGTGCCCGCGTGCAGGCAATTCATCTGCGGGGCGTCACCATTGGAGGGACCGATGAATTGGTACAACATTTTTTCCCCCCCCTCAACACCTTTTACCAAGAATCTGCTGTGACAGAGTCAGTTGAGCAGTTGCTCGACTGGTATCGTGAACAAGGTTTTCGCGATGTGCGGGTCATCGAGCGCTCATGGAATTTGCATACACTGACGATCTACCTCGATGAGGGGCCGCGCTATCTCCTGCAGCAGGTACTGGTCCCGGGGTATCGTGAGCTGGAAGCGCAGATAGAAACTCATCTGCAGCAGAGCGTCTCCTTTTGCCCCAAGACGGTGCATCTTGCTCCTGAACGACCCTTTACCGACGGAGCACTTGCAACTGCGCGCCGCATGATTACCGAATATTTTATTAAACGAGGAAACCTCTTTGCGACCAGTAGCTGCTCGCTTGCTATTGAACCGCGTAACGGAATGCGCTTGGTTACCGCCCGGTGGCAGTGTGACCCTGGTGTTCCGGTCTCTTTGGGAAAAGCGGTCATTGCGGGGGTAAATCCCGTACCGTTTTATTTCATTTCACGTGAGTTGCAGTGGCAACCGGGTGCTGCCTGGCAGAAAGAAAAAGTGGATACCTCGGCCCTCAAGCTGCGCGAGTTGGATATTTTTGAGACCATCCACTGTGTGCCGGAAATCCAAACGGTGCCCGCTGCCCAAAAAGCTATTATGCTGCGCGCCATTCCCTACGATCCTTTTGAGGTGCGGCTGCGTGCCGGGTTATTAGGTATTGCGAAAAATCTTACCTGGCGTGAAGGGGCGACGTACAAAGTGGGTGGTTCATTTCTCTACCGCAATGTAGCGGGTTATGGCGGCCAGTTTCGTTTAGACGGTGACCTCTTTAAATTTGAGCAACGTATTGCTGCTTCGTACCGTCATCCGTGGCTCTTTGGGTTGCCGTACCGTACTACCGTTAAAGGCTATTATAACCGGTACATCCAACCAGTAGTTATTGGTAAGCGGTTGCCGCTCTACGTGGCACTGCAACAAGGGTGTTTGGTTTCCCTGAGTCGTAAATTTTCTCCTATTACCTTTGGTTTTTCTTCCGGTTTTGAATGGCTGGAAACCGAAGTTAAAAATGCGCATGCGGCACGCGCCATTAATTTTGTTCCTCAACTCAACAAGGTACAAATTCCTTACTGGTTTATTGAGCCAACACTGGTGCTCGATTTCCTGGATAATAAGGTATACCCTTCATCGGGCTCATTTACGCTCATTTCGGGTAAGGGCATGTTGCCTTTCAAGCGCGTGACTCCCTTTTTAAAAGTGCTGGTTGAGCAGACCTTCTTTGTTCCTTTTGCCCGCGTCTTGGTTGGTGGCTTTCGGTTTCGTGCGGGCCATGTTTTTAGTACCCGGTTTAATCAAATTATGCCGCCCGACCGTTTCTTTTTAGGCGGTGCGCACTCGGTGCGCGGCTATGAGCCTGATCATGTACCTCCCTTGGGTACCCTCTGTGATCCGGATACCGGTAAAAATATTCTCGTCCCGCAAGGGGGCCGCACCATGGCGAATGTAAATATTGAGTTGCGGTTTCCGCTCTATAAAAAACTGAGCGGGGTGGTGTTTCAAGATGTCGGCCTCCTGCTTGGTGACGAAGGAGTTTCGGTGGTGAAAGAGCGGGCGGTTGCCGGCTCGGGCCTTGGGCTGCGTTACAACACCCCGATTGGCCCGCTGCGTCTTGATGTGGGTATGAAATGGCGTAAGTCCTACCCCCAGGACTCTCGTTTTGCCTGGTACCTGACGCTCGACAACTTCTTTTAGGGGGCTGAGGTGTCTGTGCGTGTCAATTTGGTTTTGCAATCCCGTCAAAAGCGTTTATAGTGCAAAACATGATTTTTCTCTCTACCTGAGGGCAGATATGGCACATCTACATAATGATCAAGAACATGAATCTCACAGCAGCTCCTTGAGCGAGGAGCTGCTGCATCATTTACCCTACGCGATTTTCTCGGTGGCGGCATCACTGATTGTATTAAGTTTTTTCTCCCATGCAGGCTCGGGCAACGCAGAGCAAGCGGATGCGCTTTTTCATAGCTTCCATTTTCTCCATATCGTCTTTGCGGCAACGGGAACCGTGCTGACCTTCATGAGATTTTCTTCATCAGTTCCCCAGGCGCTCATCGTCGGGACATTATCACCGATACTTTTTTGTTCTTTGTCGGACGCGATTTTGCCTTATTATGGGGGCAGGTTATTAGGTGTCCCGATGCACTGGCACCTCTGCTTTTATTCGGAGCTGCAGAATGTGGTGCCCTTTTTAGTCGTAGGCATTTTAAATGGCTTTGTGATGGCCTATCATCACTATGCAAATTTGCTTTCATTCTCCATTGGCTCCCATTTTGTTCATATTTTGGTCAGCTCGTTGGCCGCCAGTTTTTTTCTCGTAGCCCACGGCTTTTATAATTGGTCACCGTCCATAGGGTATGTGTTCCTCTATCTCATTGGCGCGGTGTTGATTCCCTGCACCATGTCTGATGTGGTGGTACCGATGCTCTTTGCAAAGGCGCATAAAAAATGATCGGCATCCGGCTTGAAAACATTGTTAAATCATTTCGCTCGGAGCTCATTTTAGAAGGGCTCAACCTCACCATTGAAGAGGGCAAGTTTTTTGCACTCTTGGGCCCCAGTGGGTGTGGAAAAACCACCTTGTTACGCCTCATTGCCGGGTTTGAGATGGTCGATTCGGGCAAGATTTTTTTGGGCGATCAAGATATTACGCAGTTGCCTATTCACGAGCGGCCGATTAAAACGGTCTTTCAAAGTTATGCACTATTTCCGCATATGAATGTCTTCGATAACGTCGCCTATGGCCTCAGAATTAAAAAATTGGCGCCAGCGCTTGTGGAACAAAAAGTGACCCGCATGCTCAAAGCGGTCCATTTAGATGCGCATCAGTATAAATCGATTAGCCAACTCTCGGGCGGGCAGCAACAACGAGTAGCGCTTGCACGGGCTATTGTGAACGAGCCGGATGTACTCTTGCTCGATGAGCCACTCGCGGCTCTTGACCCTTCGTTGCGCGAAAAAATGTTGGTTGAGTTGGTGGACCTTCAGGAAAAATACAAGACCACCTTCATCTACGTTACCCACGACCAAGCGGAAGCGTTGGCAGTTGCGGATGAGATGGCGATTATGAATCTTGATGGGGTTATTGAGCAGATTGGTTCACCGAAACAGGTGTATGAATTTCCCGCCTCTTCGTTTGTGGCGCAGTTTGTAGGGACAACCAATATTTTCAAAGGGGTCATTCGCCAAGAGCGCTACCTGCAAGTCCAAGGGCTTGGTGAGCTGGAGGTCGTGCTGCCTGCCGATAAACGCTGGGCACGGGAAGGTTCCCATGTCTGCATGAGTTTGCGGCCTGAAAAAATTGAAATCACCAAACAACAGACAGCCGGTTTTTCCAATATGCTCACCGGTGTGGTTGAGGCGATTGTTTACCAAGGACGCTATACCCAGTACAAGGTGCGCTTGAAAAACGATACCTCGATTTTGGTTTTTGAGCAGAATGAGGAACACTTTCCCCAGCAGGAAATCGACTACTTTGATGAAGTGTTGTTGTATTGGCAAAAGGAAAACGCAACTCTCTTGGAGCGCTAAATGGCATTTCACGCACTCGTGACTCGTTATGGCTCCTTTGCATTAGCGGTGCCCGCCCTGATTTGGCAGGTCTGTTTTCTCTATCTGCCGGTGATCTTTGTGTTGAGTGATAGTTTTTTAAGTGGCTCAGGAAGTTTGTGGCAACGGCTGAGCGTTGAGCACTATGCGGTGATTGTTGATTCCTTACACGCCCGGGTGATGGTTCGTTCGTTGGTGCAGGCGTTGGTGGTGGCATGCTCTTGTCTGCTTATTGGCTACCCGGTTACCTATTTGTGTGCGCTGAAAGCGCGGCGGTTAAAGTCGATCTTTCTTTTTCTCCTCATGCTTCCCTTTTGGACCAATATTTTAGTGCATATTTATGCCTGGTTTTTTGTGCTTGAACGTAATGGGTTGATCAATAGTATTCTGATGCGCTTAGGCATTATCCATGAGCCCATTGCATTTCTCTACACGAATGCAGCGGTGACCCTGGTGATGATCTACAGCTATCTGCCCTTCATGGTGCTCCCCTTGCTCAGCGCGCTCGAAAAATTTAATACGACGCTCATCGAAGCATCCTTAGATTTGGGAGCTACACCGACGAGTACTTTCTTCAATATTACGTTGCCTTTAACGATGCCGGCTGTTCGTACGGGCTTTTTCCTCGTCTTTGTCCCTGTCTTTGGTGAATATGCGATACCGACGTTGGTCGGCGGTGGTAAATCGCTCAATGTCGGCAGCATGATCTCCGCCTATTATTTGGAGGCACGTAATCCGGCATTAGGATCTGCATTTACCGTGGTGAGCAGCATGGTTATTCTCGTCGTCGTCTGGTTGCTCTATTACCTCTTGTCAGGGCCAAAACGAGCGAAGGAGCATGCATGAGAACTATGCTGTCAGCACTCTGGCTCCCCGCACTTGCGCTCGGTGTTATGCTCTTTCTCTATATTCCGCTCTTTGCTTTAATAATGTACTCATTCAACGCCAGCTCATTGGGCACCTTATGGGGCGGGTGGAGCGTCCGCTGGTACCAAGAACTTTTTGAGCAACCCGAGTTGTGGATTGCGCTCAAAAATAGCTTGCTCGTGGCAAGCAGCGCCGTGGTGCTCAGTGTGACGATGGCGGTTGCCTATGTCTGTTGGGGCGCCTCAGCACGTCTTCATAAATTGTTTCCCATTTTTTACACGAGCATGGCGATACCCGAAATTGTCTTTGCGGTCAGCTTGCTCGTTTTTTTAACGGCGTTGCCGGTGCCGCTGGGCATCCCGACACTCATCGTGGGCCATACACTGCTGGGCTTGGGTTTTATTATTCCGCTCATTCGTACGCAGTTTTTGGAGCTCGATACACGGCTTATTGAGGCTTCCTTGGATCTGGGTGCTTCTGAGCGGCAAACCTTTTTCAAAATTACACTTCCGTTATTGCGCCCCGCGATTATTGCGAGTGCCTTATTGGTTTTTGTGCTCTCGTTTGATGATTTCCTCATCTCCTTCTTCTGCTCAGGGGCGACGGGCCAAACCCTCTCGCTCTACATCTTCGGCCTTATTCGCATGGGAGCCTCCCCGCTGATTAATGCGCTTTCGACCATCATGTTGGTCGCGAGCAGTGTTTTGGTACTCATCTTCTGTTCTCTCAACGTACGAGCGTGAGGGGTAGTATGCGTCGATTGCCTTCTTCTCGTTTTTGGCGGTACCTGCAAGCAATCTTGGGGGACATGCTCACGCGCGGCATCATTGTTGGCCTTTGGATTGCGCTCTTTCTGGGTGCATTATGGCTCAGTTCCGGTACCCAAGAGCCGCCGCATAACCGCAGTATTAACCTTTTTACCTGGACTGAGTTGGTTGACCGGCGCATGGTAGAAGAGTTTGAGCGTACGACGGGCATCCAGGTGAACATTGCCTATTTTGAGAGTAACGAGGAGCTCTATGCTAAGTTGCTCATTACCAAAGGCCTTGGTTACGACCTTATTCTTCCGACCGATTATTTGGTACAAGCGTTGATTAAACAGGATTTATTACAACCGCTTGACCGATCAAAACTTAATTTCTTAAAGCGGCTCGATCGCCGATTGCTCGGCCAATATTTTGATCCCGACAACAGCTACTCGGTGCCTTATGTGTGGAGTGTGTATGGCATTGGTATTAATAAAAAGTTTTTCCCGACGCCACCACCTGCTACCTGGAAGCTTTTGCTCGACTCTTGCGTGACGCAGATGCCGCGGTTGATGACTGAGGATGCGCGTGAGCTGGCATTGCTCGCGGCATTCTCCCTCTACGGTACTATTGATGGTATTGATGAGACAAAAATGAGTGCTATTGAGCAGCTGCTCCTGCGCCAAAAACCTTTTGTGATGGCTTACACCGATTATACCGCTGCCTATTTATTAGGATCTGGATCGGTAGGTATGGCGCTCTCAAGTAGCCCCTACGTCATCCGGGCAGCCGCACAATCGGATGAGATTGACTTCATTCTGCCGACCGAAGGTACTTTTGCGATGATTGAGTCATTTGTGATTCCCCGCGCCAGCGCCAAGCAAGAGCTGGTCTATGAGTTTCTCAACTATTGGTACCAGCAACAGATTGTGGCCTATCACATTGAGCGCACCTACTTTTTCCCGGCACTGACCGATGTTGCGTGTCCCGCGATGTCCGGTCGTAGTGCGGACATGTTGCGCAACTGTGCACGGGCCTATACCAACTTCCAATTTTTCCGTGATGTGATTCCGGAAAGTTGGGTGAACAAACTGTGGTTGGCGTTGAAGAGCTCCTAATGAGCGATGAATAGCTTGCACCAGTAAGGCGCAGACGACTGCGTATAAAACGCAGTGTGAGCGATGGCGGGTTTGAACCAGTAAGTCGCAGATGCATGAACGACACGCAAGTCGTTCATGCATTGACAACCCCCTATTTCCGAAATAGTACTAGTCTTCGATGTAGTGGAGTCGCCCCTGCACCTTGCATGGTGGGCGCAAAGATTATTTCGGAGAGTAGATGAAGCAGGCTCAACGGTTGCGCATACTCATACCCCTGATGGGGGTCCTTTTGAGTGTATGCACGCTGCTACCCACGGTGCTTTGGCACAATTTGAGTGATACGGGGTGCGGGAGCTCGTTTTCCCCGGGTATCACGAGCGATGTCTACAACCAAGATATTGATATTGTGGGTACCAATGCGATTGCGCAGCCGATTCATATTGTTGCATCGTCGGCGAATATTCTGGTCACGGTTACCAACACATCCTCGGTGCTCACGATCTCCGGTGATCTTTGCAATGGGCAGGTGATCACCAACACGCCGCGGCTGTATCTCTATGCGGCGGTAGGGCAGAACATCACCTTTCACACAACACAGGATTTTCTACTACGCGGAACTAATGATCAGGGCAATGTACTTGATTTTCTTATTGCGGTTTCTGGCAGTGGCGAGGTAATTTTTAATCCATTGGGTGGCACGCAGATTACCTTTACCTGCCTGCCAGCAACGGGTGGAGCGCAGTTGTATGTCGCGCCACCAACGTTGGGTGCTGGATCTACGCCGACGGTGCTGTTCCAGCAGCTTCTGGGTTCTGCACAAGATAATGGCCACAATGCACAGATTACGGTGGGTGGTCGATCGCTCTTTGGATTTGCCAACCCCAACAACACGGTTTCGAGCACCCTCAATGCGGGCACGCTTGCGTTCGATACGGGTAACACGGGAACCGGGCAGTTGATTGTTAATCTCTTAACGGGTGGGCAGATAAATATTTCTCCTCGTGTTACTAACGCGGGTGGTGATTTTGCACTATCCAATATTGAGCTGAATCAACTTGCTGGTGGCCAGGCGGTATTCGAAGTGCTTTCAAGTCACACAGCTACCCCCAGTGGTGGGTTAGTTATCATCAATACCAACCAAGAGCTGACCAATTATGCATCAGATCCCTTTTGCGATGGCGCCTATAGTGTTACCGGTACCCAAGTAGGTTTTATTCTCGGGGCCAATGGGCTGATGCAGATACAACCTGACACCTATCTTGAATATGTGGGTGCTACCACGAACCAATGCCCAAAACCTTATTTAAAGATCCCCCTTCATTTGCAACCGCTCTCTATACAAGCCATTGTTAAGCAGCGCAATCCGTCTGCCTTTATTGTTGATGGCAGTACCAATCCATCGGCGAGTAACCCGCTCATCCAACTCGGTGATCCAATAACTGGTGGTGCGGCAGGTATCTATTTCCTCTCGGCCGTTGATGCTTTTGGTGAAATGGCTGGGCAAGTTAATGGGGTGAGCACATTTACCGTGGATGGAGCGCTCACGGGTTCTAATTTTGGCAACATTGTTTTTGACGTTGAAGCACCGTTGAATTTGCTGGGCACTAATTCTACGCTCCAGGCGATTCGCGTGCTCTCGCTACAAACAACGCCGACAGGCGGCACCATTACCGTGCGCAATGGCCCGACTATTTTCCCGCTGCGTACCTTTGCCACCGATGCGGGAGGCGGCTACGTGCAGTATGGAAAAGCGGCGGTATTCAATAATGCGCGTGTTACCTTTCATAATGTTTCTTTAGTGCATGATGATGAAAATCATGTGGTGCTTGAAAAAAATGATGAAAGTTCTGAAGCAATCTACCAGGGCGGTGATCATCTCAATTTAGTGTTGCTCGGCTTTTGTAGTGGGCCGACCTGCTATGCAGCGCGTAACAAATTTGTCTTTTACAACTCCCCGCTCCATGTGCTGAGCAATGTTGCATTTACGGGGATGGACTTGCTGGTGACCAACAGCCCCGGCGGCATCAATGACGAGTATTTTATCTTCTACGGTAATGGCCGCGCGGTCGATATGGGTACTGGGCGCCAGATGATTATGGGTACCGATATCGGGGGCTTTGCCTGTGATGGGGGCACCGTGGTAGATCGCACGGCGCACATAGATATCTTGCAGGAGAATAGTGATTTATCTCCGGGGCTCCATCGCTTGACGGTCACGACGGTTCCTAATGATGCGACCGAAAATAACCTTATTATGTTACCGCCTAACCAGCTGTTGGGCCAGGGTTCCATCCATACCATTTACCTCGGTCACGAGAGCAACATCTCGGTGGGCACCGAAGGGTTGGTAGGTACCAACTCTACCTGCAACGTAAACTTTGCCTTAACGACGACGCCTAATCTCCATATTGGTGACAGCTTTTTCTCGTTCGATACCCGTGGTGGAACGCTCGGATTTCCTGAGCTGAGTGGTACCACCGGCCAAGGCGGCATCTTTGTGGATACCAATGGGTTTTTCGATGTGGAACCTAATCGGCGCGCCAATATTTCTACTATGGTGACCAAGAGTCGTAACGGAATGATTCGGCTTCCGCGCTCACAAATTTTCTTCAATACCCGTGTGGGTGTCCAAGATTGGCAGTTAAATCTTGCCGATCCGACGCAGGTGCTCATTCTCCAGCAGGGCGTCAAGCTGAGTGATTACACCCTTGATTGGATGTCGGTGAGCAAAGATTACACGGGGACCAGCAGCTTTGTGCCTTATGAATATTACAATGTGTCTGACTGTACCTGCACGCCGATTAAGGATGAAAATATTCGCAATATTCCCATCATCCAAGGAAGCGTTGATCAGTTCCAAATTAAGCGTTCACGCCTGGGCGATATGGCGCATATTAAGGTTAACAACGGCGCCTACATCAAAGAGCTGGTGTTCTTGAGTGGCTATGACTCTGCCGAAGCACCGGTAGGTCTTGTGGTGCTCGAGGGTGATGCACGCATTGGTTTGGGCTCTGCGCAACGCAACTTCGATTCCACTCAAGCGGCTATCATCTTGGGCATCAATGGAGTGATCATCGTCCCGAACGGCAACGGTGAGGTACAGGTCAACGATACCTTAACCATCAATAACTTCTGCCATATCCTCGCAGGCACTGCCTTTGGGGTGACTGGATCGAATATTCTGACGTTCCTTGCAGAAACACCGAAAGAAATACGGGTGAAAAAAGGTGGGGTACTCGATTTAACTTCAATGACGAGCACCAACCAAATTGTGGAGTTTGCCGGCCAAGTATCACTCGTGATGGAAACGGGCTCGCTCATCAAAATGGGTGGCGGCAAGATGCTCTTTAGCGGTGAGTCACAGTTGGTGGTGCAGCAGAGTATTGAAACGCAACCACTGGCCACGCCACCGGTGACCACCGATGACCCGGTCTTTGTTACCCTCGTCGGCTCGGGCATGATCGCATTTACTGAGCAATCGGCACTCTCGGTGCGTGAAGAAGGGCTTTTGAGTGTGGAGACTTACACTACCTGCTCCATCTTCACCACCAACATCACCATGAAGATACAAGATTCAGCGACCGTTAATGTGGGAAGTGATATTTCTCCCGGCGGTGTCTTTCAAATCGGTAATACGGCCGATAACCCGGGATCTCAAGTAAACTTTACGCTTGAGTTTGATGGCCTTGATACTAATTTTGAAATTGGCCAGCGCGGATTTTTGGGCCTTGGAGTCGGTATCATTAATAAAGATTACCAAGCGGTAGCAAATACTTGGACGATGGGCTCATTATTTAATGTTGGCAGCATTGCATTTGCAGGTACGCAAGGGAAATTTACCGCCAATACCATTGCCGATGGTAGTGACTCTTTTGCAACGCTGATTGCAGTAGGGAACAACGCGGGATCTGCGTACACCTTTCTCTTTGATACCCAAAACTTTTTAATTCGCGGCGGAAGCAACATGGTACTGATTCCCGCAGGAACTACTTCCTTTAGTCCTCAAGTAACGAATGTGAATGGTTCAGTCACCACAGGTGGCGTTACCTACCAAGTAGGTATCATGAGCTCACGGGGCATGTTAATGGATCCGCAAGTGGGGGCACAACCATCAAGTGTTTCGCCCACGACGTTCTTTAATTACCTGGCTGCACGTTCGGTCGGCCCTGATAGTGCTATTGCCTATGCGGCACCAAAATCTACCTTTGCCACCGACTCGATTGCCACCAATCTCTGCGGATACATATTTAATACTACTCAGATTTTTAGAGCAATTGCGCCCAAAGTTATTGGCGATGGTGGTTTTGCCACGTCAGCGATACCGTCACTCAATGAAGGAGGCGTGAGTATTACCACGAACAACGATGGTTCAATTGCAACCATAAGTTCTTATGTGATTTAGAGGGAGAGACGTGAATATACTGCTGTGTCTTGTGTTTGCTTGGCTACCGGTGCTCTCTCGTGAGTTGCGTACCCCCTTAAACCTTATGCAAGGACAGCTTGGCCATTTCCATATTCCCTTGTACCTACCTACCGAAACAGAAGATAAATTGATTCACCTGGGTCAGTGGGGGTTTTGGGACCTGCAGCCCTGGGGTGGTATTTATGAGCAAAGCGCCGCGCAAGCCTATGGACCCTGCGGTAATCAAAAAGTTCCCATCTCACAACTCTTTTTTGGCAAACCGTCCTTTAAGGGAAGTGATATTTTCGCTAACGGTACGGTCTCTAATTCCGCAAGCCCGTCGGCCCTCGGCCTTGAGTTTGTTTCCATTACCCCCGGGGTTGAATACAGTGAGTCGGGTATTGTGGTGGGCTTTAATGCGATACGCCGCTTTCATAATAATGATTCTTGTTTCGGGGTGCGTACGCGCCTTCCCTTTCGTATCATCGAAATGCAGCGCGATGCGACCGGTGATAACACTACCGAAACATCTGATGATATCCTCGCTCAAGTGCGCGAGTACCAATCGTCACTCTTTGTGGGCGGTACCGATCCGCGGGTTACGGCCGATACCACTATTGAGCCTGATTGGGCCTATCGCTTCGATTTTGTCTCTGCACTCTGTTACTCCAGTTGCACCAAACCCCTCGTACAATTTGGTACGCCGACAATACCTACTCGTATTTTTTCACAAAATGTGACCGAGCAGGGGAACATCGCACCTGATCCTTTGGGCACCGGTAACCCGGTGCATCTTCTACAAGTGCCCATCGGCACACTGCCTTCGGGACTTTTTGGTGCGCCCTGGGATCCGATAGTTATGAGTTTGCCGTTTCTCAATGGTGCAGGTACCGGACCGGGGAATTTTAATCGTACCCGCTTTCAAAGTGGTACCGATTACACGGCGCTTGGTGCTTCTTCGGCATCGCAAAGCAAATTTTGGTTGGTCCCGACCTTGGTAAAAAATGGTGCTAATAATTCGCTTGCTGAGTCTTCTGTTGCGCAAACAATTCGTCAGAAAATTGAACAATTAGTCGGTTACATTGGGCCAAACCTTTCTCCCTTTACGTTCTTCCAATCAGAAGGTATCTCCTTTGATACGCAAAAAACTCGCGGTGTGGGTGACCTGGAAACCGAACTCTTTATCGGCCACCATTGGGGAGACCGCTGGCTCTGGGAACGTGACGAAAAACAGCTCTACAGTGAGTTGCAACTGATCTTCCACTGGCCGACGGGAGATCGTGCCTGGTGCCCGAATTACCTCTACACGCAAATCGCCCGCGGCAACGACGGCCACTTTGAGCTGGGGTTGCGTACCTTCGATTATTGGATGCCGATTCGCTGGTTCGTTTGGCGTGCAGACCTTGCCTACTACAAGGTTTTCAAACGCTCAGAAAAAGTGGCTGCCGCATTTGCGGGTGCTACGGTTAAAAATATTAACCCTACGATTGATGCTACTGTGCAGTGGCAGTATGTGATTTTGCACAACGACTTCCAGTTCTTCCATCCTTCTAACCCGGGCCTGGGCATGGTGATTGGCTATGAGCTCTATTGGAAATCATCAGATACTATTGATTTTGTTACCTCAAATACCTGCAACGCGTGCCCGACTACGCAATGTGGTTTCTTTGTGAGCGGCCAAGCGCAACCAGCAACACCTGCTTCGTGTGATAAGCAAGCAACAGCCGCTGCGCTGACCGCACTTGATTTCTTTGGTAACCGCCAAACACTTGCACCTTCATTACTTGAGCAAGATACCTGTCGTATTTCACACAAAATGAGAGCCGAGTTATTTCATCACTGGAATTTTGGTGACATTTTCTTGGGCTGGTCTAGTGTAGTGGGAGGGAAGAACGTTATGCAGGAAACTGCGTGGCAACTGGGTATGACTATCCAGTTCTGAACAAAGGAGTGAGTAGATGAAGCGCTTTCTTGTGCCTTTGGTTGCCGTTTGCCTGGCATCAGCCAGCCTTGTGGCTGCTCCTCGCCCTGAGCTCCCCCAAAAATTTATTATGCCGCGTGCACCACGGCCTGACGCACCGGTGCCTACTTCTGCTCAGTATCCGGTAGCTCCCCTCATTTGTGATCTGACCGGAGTTACTGGTTTGCTCTCCTTTATTCGTACTCAAATTGGCAGCGTGACTGACTCGCCCTGCGATGACACGGTGCTCGGCGTCCTTGGTGATGCGTGTAATATCCTCGATGGCCAATCAATTTCCGGCGCTATTGCTACCGGTTTTAGCGGTACCTTCACGGCGATTGCCGCCATTGCAATTTCTGCCTGCGACTTAAATGGTGTCTACACCGCCATGGCCGCCGGGTTTAACGGCACTTTTACTGCCATCGCAGCGATATCCACCAGCGCGTGTGATCTTTCGGGCGTGTATACCGCCATGGCTGCTGGATTTAACGGCACATTCACCGCTATTGCGGCAATATCAACGAATGCCTGCGACCTTTCCGGTGTCTATACAGCAATCAATGCAGGCTTTAACCATACATTTACTGAATTAAATCTTATTTATACCACCGAAGTGGCGGGCTTTAACGCAACATTTACCGAATTAGCCCTCATCTATAACACCATGGTGGCAGACTTTAATGGCACGTTTACTGCTATTGCAGCTATTTCTACCAATGCCTGTGATTTATCTGGTGTCTATACATCTTTGAACGCTGGTTTTAACGGTACATTCACTGAGCTGAATCTCATATATACGACCATGGTGACGGACTTCAATGGAGTCTTTACCGCCATTGCTGCTATTTCTACCAACGCGTGTGATCTCTCCGGCGTATACACGGCACTGAATGCTGGATTTAACGGAACGTTTACGGAGCTCAATCTTATTTATACAACTATGGTCACTGACTTCAATGGTGTATTTACGGCGATAAAAGCGGGTACTGACTTAAGTGGGGTGTATACCGAGCTCAATTTGATTTACACCACGATGGTGGCCGACTTCAACGGTACCTACAGTGCAATTTCCGCTGGATTTAATGGAACATTCTCTGCGTTAAATGCCTGCTGCAACTCAACTCAAACAGAACTGAATCTCATCTACACGACACTGGTTGCAGGCTTTAACGGGACATTCACGGAACTCAATCTGATTAATAACAATATTGTCGCTGGATTCAGTGGCACATTTACTGAACTTAATCTGATCTACACCACTGATGTTGCAAACTACAATAGCACCGCCTCTGAACTTGTCCTGATATACACGACCATGGTCACCGACTTCAACGGTGTCTTTACGTCGATCAAAGCGAGCACTGATCTGAGTGGGGTGTACACAGAACTTAATTTGATCTACACCACGATGGTGGCTGACTTTAATGGAACCTTCAGTGCACTTGCCGCATGTTGTAATGCAACGCAAACTGAGTTGAACCTCATCTACACGACACTTGTAGCGGGCTTTAATGGAACGTTTACCGAACTCAATCTGATTAATAACAACATTGTCTCTGGATTCAATGGCACATTTACTGAGCTGAATCTTATTTACACCACTGACGTTGCCAATTACAACAGCACTGCTTCGGAACTTGTTCTCATTTATACGACCATGGTGACGGACTTTAATGGAGTCTTCACATCGATCAAAGCGAGCACTGATCTGAGTGGGGTATATACCGAACTTAACCTGATCTATACCACGATGGTAGCCGACTTCAACGGTACCTTCAGTGCACTTGCCGCATGTTGT
>Ga0207094_1008_pt2 | contig 18611 bp, 17 predicted proteins | sample Alteio_BWMinHeat_90_FD_153518 | JGI IMG/M metagenome (GOLD analysis project Ga0207094, IMG submission 153518) | Enriched cells from forest soil in Barre Woods Harvard Forest LTER site, Petersham, Massachusetts, United States -... | ecosystem: Environmental > Terrestrial > Soil > Temperate forest >... | reverse complement strand
TAGGAGTAACGGAAAACGTTGGTTTGTAGGCCATAAATTCCTCGATATATCGAAGGATTCTTTCCGTTAAATTTCCGTTATTTTGCCGTTAAAGTCAAAAAAAAAGGCCCACTTAGGTATCTGAATCTCAGGAGAACCTTATCGCAAAATGACGTTCACGCCACGGGCGGGACTATGCATAATGCGACCTTCCCAAAGGGAAGTGATAGATACCTCAACAGGCCAATTTAGAAGGACTTGGCTACCATCTGTCTCAGCCGCAAACTTCGAGAGTCTACGGCGTACCTCCAGAAGGCCTCTACAAAGAAAGGCTCAGCTTCAAGTCCTTTATCTTCGTATATTTCAAAGCTACTCAGCAGGTGCTTCTTCAGCGGGAGCTTCTTCTGGGGCAGCTTCCATTGCAGGGGCTTCTTCCTCAAAAGAAATTGGCTCTGCTGAGAAAGGGTCATCTTCCTTAGCTTTTTTAGCAGCTTCATTCATTTGTGATTGCTCAGCAGCATATTTCAAGCCGTCAGCCATATATTTTAAAGCCTTTCTTAATGACTCAATATCAATTCGCACATCCCCGAGCTTTGCCCGTGCGTCAGAAAGTAGCTTGAGCTGAGGCTGTGCATACGTTAAGAAATCAAAGAAAGAGATGAGTAAACCGCCTTTTAGTTTGCCCTTTTCAATTTTGGCGAAGAAACCGTCGCCGAGCTTGGTTAACATAGATGAAAAGGTATATAAGGCAAAAGCATAACGAGATTCTTTTTCCTTAGAGATTTTAATTTGCGGCATACCGAGCTTTGCCTTATCCAAATTATCTTTGGTTAGGTTCTTGCATTGTGCTGCAAAATCATCGGGTTTTGCATTAGCACAATTAAAAGTGTCTTTTGCAATATCTGGTAAACGCTCAAGCAATGGAACGGTATCGTTTACGAATGAAGTGACACCATTAACAACGTTCAAAACTTTATTAAGAGCGTCGCTCTTGGTGAGCTGCTCTTTTGCGCAATCAAGGCTTGGCTTTGTGCTGATTATTGCACATGGGCCTGTTGCGGCAGCAGGTTTGGTTGCAGTAGTTGTGCTCACGGGCTTTGTTGCCGCGGTTGTGGTAGTAGGTTTTGCAGTAGTAGTGGTACTTGCCGTCGTAGTTTTACCTAGAAGAGGTAAGCTCAGGACGGTAAGGGCTAGTAATAATGACTTGTTCATGATTTCTCCTTGTTAACCTTCTTGTGCTTACTTCTTGGCCGGGGTTGCTTTTTCGATACCTGCCTTAACATCGTCCAACAGTTCTACGTTTTTTTGCACCATCTCAAACATTTCTTTTATGGTATTTTGCATTTTTGTAATTTCATCACCTTTTGCAAAGGTGTTAAACAAATTAAAGAAAACGATTCCCATCAGGCCATTATCTGAAACGATGGTGTTCTGTATGTTTTTAATCATGTCTTCCATGGTGTTGACGAGTGTGACGGTACATTTGCGGGAAGTGCTGCAATCGATTTTTCCAAGATCAACGCCCGCTTTGGTTTTTACGGGGATGGTTCCTAGGCAAACTTGAGCGATCTGTTTTAACTGATCCTTGGTGACTTTTTTTGATGCAAGCATGGCATCAGTGACATCTGAAAAATCACCCTTTGCCCACTTAGGAAATTGTTTTGATTTATAGTTCATACAGGTAGTTACAGCATCAACTTTGGTAGGGAATGCTCTGAATTGTGGTCCGAGCTTTTGAAGGTCACTGGCAATAGATATGGCTTTGCCGACCCCGTTAATGAACGCACCAAAATCAGGTGGCATTTGGGGTGATAGGGTTAAGGTGCTTGAGGCATACCCTAAGCAGATAAAAAGCGTTACCGCTTTTGTTATTAAATTCTTCTTCATAATCAGTTCTCCTGTGTCCCATTACCTTACGTTTTAGGCGCCGGTAGGGTATTTGTCGGCTTTAATTCTATGACCATCATGGCAGAAGAAGGCTTGTGAATTCAATAAAAAGTTTCTATCTGTAACAAAGGGAGATTTATTTTTACCATAACCGGACTTAGTGGCGCTCTAAGATTTCGACGTAAAAACAGGGTAAATCAAGTTTGTTGCACTGCGTTATCCCAATTTCGTATGGTGTGATTAGGTATCTCAATTAGTAATAAAGAGATAAAAACAGGGGTCGTGAGCCATGAGGCAGCTTTGCCATTGGTTTTTAGGGGTCGTGGTGCTGGTATGCCAGCCCTCATATCCTTTTGATCCACGTATGAGCATTGCGGATTTGTCTGATGAAGCTCCCGATCTCGTTTCATTCGCCAATCAGCTGGCAAGCTTGGTAACTGAAGAAATCGATAGTGACTTTGTCGTTCCGGTAAGAGCCACCAAAAAATTCAATTCTAAAAAGCAGAAGTTAGCAGATGCGTTACGAGCGCAGCGACTGGCGCGTGAACAAGGACTCCTCGTTTCCCCTATTGAAGCCGACGAAGTTGTTTTGCAACAAGAAGACGCTGAACCTGTTCAAGTATTAGACCCGGTTGAAACGAGTGCTTCAGATGAGCCAGCCGTAAAGCCGAGCGCATCGCCGACGGCATTAGTGGCTACGGATGGGACGACAGACCAAGCAGCTCCTGATGCTTTTGCTCCGCAAGAAATATCTATGGATGCGGCGGAAACTATCGAATCTCCTGAACCTGCTCCTGGCGCACCTACCGGTATTACCATGACCCTGCCGCTCATTGGCGAAGTAGTTCTTGAACCAGATCCTGAAGGCAAGGGCATGGTGGGTCATCTCGCGGATAAAAAGAAAAAGCTGGAATTGGGTGCATTGGTGCTGGATGATGCGACGTTGTTTTTGGGGTCAGATGGTAAATTAAAGCTGACGGCGCGAGGTACGTTGCTTAATAAAACGGTGCGGGTGGGCATGTTGGAGCACACCGATAAGCGGACCATTTTGGGTGTGACGTTTGATAAGCCGTGGGGCTTTCACATTGTGCCGGGCAGAGAAGTGTCGCTGAGCAGTGTGGAGGTAAAGCTGGAGAAGGATCAGCCAGTGGCGATGCGCAGCAAGGTAACGCTGTTGGGCAAACCGGTGGAATTGTTTCTGCATCCGACTACCGAGAGTCTGAAGGTAACGGCAAAAATACCTCAGTTACGGCTGAGTGATCTCATTACGCTGGCCAAGGGCAGCCCGGTGGACGCGGTGCCATTGAGTAAGGTGTCTATTACCGTGGATCACTTGCTCGATAAAAAAGAGAAGCCCGAGGCGATTATTACTGCCAACGCTGATTTAAGTGGAGTGCTCCATGAGGCGGTCAGTGGAAGTACGGCGGGAGTAAGTACCAAGATAGCGATTAAGAGTACGGGTGAGGCGACGGTCAATGCCTCATTGAAGGATGTTGCCATACCGGGGTTTGGTTCCTTAGATAAAGCGGAGTTTAGTGCCGACTTGGTGCCTAAGAAAGCTCCGCAGGTAAAAGTGAGCGGGACGTTGGGGATCGATATTCCATCGGCGGGTAAATTGCCGGTGATCTTAACGGCACAGGTGAGTGAGGAGGGGGTCAAGGTTAGTGGTGAAATAGAAAAGGGTGTTTCTTTGTATGACGGCAAGGTAGTTATTGAGAAGGCGAAGTTGAGCCTTAATACCAAGAAGGAAACAGTGTCGTTGAAGGGTGACACGATGGTCTTTGGCCACAAAGCGGTGGCCCGTATTACCAAAGGGCCAGAGGAGGCAAAAGTAGACATCGCGTTGACGGAGGCCACCATGTATCCCTTTGAAAAAGTACCGGGGCTTAAGGATGTTGGGTTCTCCGACGTCCATTTTAAAGTGGGTACTCATGGTGCCAGCTTAGTGGGTACCGTTCATGTGCTCGATGGCCAAATGGCGGGTGAACTGGAGATGGATGAAAAAGATGGCAAAGAGGTCTATCGGTTAGTGGCCTCGATGCCGAGTCTGCCGACGCGGTTAAAGGGCACGTTCCTGGAGGCGGCGCAACCGACTGATTTGTATATTGCGCTGGTCTCCGATGAGTATTTGGACCCGGTGAAAAAGATGACCTACAAAGCGGGGATTAATATCGGCGGCAAGTTAAATCTGTCCGGGCCGCTTGAGGAAATTGGTAACATGACGGGCGAACGAGAAGCGCAAGAGTTTTTGGTGGTGCTGCCGAAAAACCCGTTAGATTTAGCGGTTAATATTCGTATCCCGAAAGAAACGGCTATTGCACCAAATTGTAAGTTCAAATCATTGTTATTTACTATCAGTGGTGGGGTATCCCTTCAAATTGCCTTAGCCGGAACCTTGCTCTTTAAGCCGAGCGAAAAAGACGAAGAGATGACCTTTGTGGCGAACGGTGAGCTGGTGGCGGTGCCGACGCCGGGCTTTAAAATTGAGGCGAGTTATCAAGGTCAATGGGTCAATGCGCTGGGCATCAAAGGTTTTACGCTCCAAAAACTGGGCTTTGGTTTGGGCGCACAAATTGTACCGCCACCGTCGCTACCCATTGTGCCGAGCATGATCGCCTTTGCGGGTGCGATGATCTTGGCGGGCAGGGAAATTGAAGTCTCCATGAAGGGAGACCTGGTGAAGGAAAAATATGGGGCCTACGGCAAGCTCAAGCCGACGCAAGAGGAAATCAAAGCGGGTCATACCGCGGCATTGCGCTTAGAAGATTTAGTTACCTTTGCGGCTGATCTGGCGAAGAAAAAAATAGATACGAGTGCTATTCCCCGTCTTGAACTACAGAATTTTGAACTGCGGGCAGCACCTGAAGCTTATGATATTGCGGGTCTTCATTACGACGCGGGCATGCTCTTTAAAACTGAGTTTAATTTGCTGGGCGTGCAGGCACACGTTGATTTCGAAACGATGGACTTTGGTCTCAAGGGACTTGGTTACTTGGATAAGTTCGTGAGTGGTCCCTTCTCTATGGTAGGAACTGGTACTACCGGTGGCCCGGCACTGGATATTGAAATTTCTCCGATGAATCCACACCTCATTATTAATGGCGATATACGACTCGGCGATGTGATACGTTCGTATGGCAATCTGGAGATCTCTTCCAAACAAATTGCGCTTGAAACGGAACAGAAATTTAAACTTGAGGATACGCAGTTGCGCCTCTTTATTAAGGGCCTCGCACCGTTTAAGAATGCACCGCCCGATCTCTATTTAAAAGCTACGTTTGAAAACACAATCTATGACTGGGTCTATAAAAAAATGAAAGCGCCGCTCGATGCTGCTGCGCAAGATGCGGACCGCCGCTTTAATGATGCGCTGGCCAAGGTAGATGATTTGGGTAAAGAGATCGAACGTACGAATAAAGATATTGATGTTCGCAAGCGGCAGATTAAAGAGCGGCAAGATTGGATTAACTCATTATAAGGAGGGGAGTGTATGAAGAAATTATTATTGTTCATGCTCCTCCCCAGTTGGGTCATGGGGTACAAAGCAACCCTTATCAATGGCTCTGATGTGCCTTTAAAATTCGACCTGCATACCAGCCTTTTAAATTGCTGCTGTGGTAACCCGGTCTGGGATTGCGCAAAAGAGGGAGGGCCCGGACAATGCCCCGAAGAGCATGTGGCTCCTAATACCACGCGCGTCCACGATTTAACCGGTGCCTGTTCAGGTGCCTGTTGGACGGGTGTTGAGGTCTACAAAGAGACTCCCGGAATGCCCAAACTTGGCTACGTCAGCTTTGCTCCCGGCGCCTGCGAAGATGTCTGGGTCATGGTCTATGGAAAAAAGGGTGATTACCGCCTCGATAAAAAAGGTGGTGGTGATGTTGGCCATATTCTCAAAAAAGGATTTGAAGATTTTGGCCAAGCTATTCAGATCGATAAGATCGCCAAGTTCCCCCAAATTCTCCAAAAAGGTTTTGAGATTATGGGGCTAGGGACGGAAATAGCTGCACTTGAAGTGAAATTAGGCTCGTTACAGGCCTCCCAAAAAGCGGCGGCAGGATTTTTAGATGGCATGAAAAAAATGACCGGAGGGTTGCTCCACGGCTTGCCGGACATTGTGAAAGGTTTGCAGGTACGCAAAATAGAATTTGAAGGTTCCGTGAGCGAGGTTGCCAAGGGAATGTTTCCCAAAGGCTCCTTTGAAATCATGATCGGCGGGCAAACGTTGGCGATGACCGATGTGCAGTTGGATCCGCGCAAGCCCGCAGATGCGATACAGAAATTAGTTGAGAAAGGGATCCGTGAAGTTAAGAAAACCTTTGAGAAGGTCCTGGGCCTCGCTGATAAAGCAGCGCGGGTGGTCGAACGAGCTGAAGCAGGAATGCCCGGAGGCTCCTATCTTCAATCGTGCGAAAAATGCCAGCTCGATCCGATGGGTATACTCACCTGCGAATGCAAAGGTCCCGGTAACATGGTGCACACAACGCTTGATACCACGATCTGCGATACGCGACGGGGTCTCATCGACAACAACAACGGAAATCTGACGTGTCCCAAGAAATTTAAACCGCTCCTGCCTTCAGTCGGCGTCAATGTCGGCAACGCTTCGTGACGCGACAAGACCTTTGACCGCCTTTTCCAATTTTTTCTCGTTCGAGCCATTGATAGTGATGTAGGGCTGACCATTGGTATAGAGCTTGAAGGTGGGAAATGAATCAACGCCCAAGGCCTGCAGGATTTGCGGAGCTTTGTCCGCATCTACTTTAATAAAGAGAGCGTCTGGGTGCTCAGCCGCCAGTCGAGCAAAGATCGGCGCCATACGTCGGCAGGGGCCGCACCATGTTGCAAAGATATCAACGACGACCTTGCTGTTGCTGCTGATGAGGTAGTTAAATTCATTCGGGGAACTGACCTCGCGTACCTGTGATGCATGTACATTCAGTGCAGTTAGTACTAAGGTGATCAAAAATAGTTGCTTCATAGGAATCCTTTGTATGGTGACATTCAAAACCGTTTGTGGCGAGTGCGTCCCCCAACCACGCCCATTTCCTTTGATGCTACAATCTAGCGAATAGGTCAAGGGGCCGGCGGTGAATATGTTTCAATTTTCTTACCAAGATGCGTTGGTTTCAGATCAAGAGCTTGCCTACTTTGGCAAGGAATTGATGCCCGAAATTGAGCGGTTGCAACAAGCGGTGCGTAAAGAGTATGAGACTCCCTATGCCTTTGTGAATGTACCTTTTGATACCGCTACACGAGACGCGGTGCTCAAAGTAGTGTCCGCAAAGAAGGCGCTCAATATCTCTTCGCTCGTAGTTATTGGTATTGGCGGATCAAATTTAGGAGCGCTCGCCGTTCACGAAGCACTGCATGGCAAACTGTATAACGAGCTCACCACTGGCATCAAAGTGTACTGGGCAGATACCATTGATCCGGAGCAGCTGCAGCAACAGTTGCAGCGTGTTGAACAAGAACTCGCAGCGGGTAAACGCGTGCTTCTTAACGTGGTGACCAAGTCGGGCAAAACGACCGAGACGATTGTGAACTTTGAGCTCTTTCTCAACTTGTTGCGAAAACATCGGCCCAATGATTATCAGCAGTATGTGGTAGTCACCACTGATGCTGGCTCTGCGTTTGAAGCATTTTCGGTCGATCAGGGATTTACCACGCTCACGATTCCTGTGTTGGTCGGCGGCAGATATTCCGTTTGTACCCCCGTGGGTTTGTTCCCTCTTGCGCTGCTGGGAGTCGATATTGAAGCTTTTCTGGTGGGCGCTCAAGAAAGTGTGCCGTCGAGCACCGACGCAGTGCTTTTTAATAATAGCGCGGCGATGAGTGCGCTCATCAAGTATCTCTATTACCAACAATGTGTGACGATCCACGATCTTTTCGTCGCGGGTCCCAATTTAGCGAGCTTTGGGTACTGGTACCGGCAACTGCTGGCTGAAAGCATTGGCAAGGAGCTTAATAAAAGTTCACAACGCGTAGAAGTGGGTATTACGCCCACCGTGTCGGTTGGCACCATTGATCTTCATTCAGTGGCGCAGCTGGCACTCGGTGGCCCACGTGATAAAAGTACCACCTTCCTCATTGCGCGCCGCGCGCAACCTGCTTTATCGGTGCCGCGCATGCCGGAATTTGAGCCCTTGGTTGCTCATATACAGGGTGTGCCAGTCGCCGACATTATGGAGGCGATTAGTACCGGCGTGCAAGAAGCATACCGCGCCAACAAGCGGCCCTTTTGCACCATTACGCTGCCAGATCTTTCGGCCCGTTCTTTAGGTCAGCTCATGCAATGGTGCATGATCGAAATGGTATACCTTGGACACCTCTTTGACGTGAATCCTTTTGATCAGCCTAATGTTGAGGCGTACAAACGTGAAACGCGCCGCATATTGGAAGAGGGCTAGGCAACATCAACGCTTGGAAACAGAAGCCCACTGACCCGCACCATCGGCTTATGAGGATGCAAAGTGATGCGGCTTTCACCTTCAAGCAGTTGAATATCTTCGGTACCGATTGGTAGTACCTCAGTTTTATGTTTTCGACTTGCATTGCGTAGATGGCCGAGTGCCTGCCACCAGGTGACCGGTGCGTTGTTCGCCCAGGCGGGCAGATAGATGGTTCTCACCTTGAGTGCGCGGCAGAGGTTGGCAAGTTGTTTGAGCGTGCGCACGCGTGGCTGCGTTACAACACAATAATCGAGCGGTGCAGAACCAAACTGTTTGGTGTAGGCAGGCATGAAGGTGCTGCGTACCCATGCATCGGGGGCGCGTTGGAGCACTCCCTCATCAATTAATACCGTGCGACCTTCGCGATGCATAATTTTTATTTCCTTGGTTCCTACGGGGATAGTGATGCTGCCATCGGGCAATTTTTGTTGCGGGAGCCCAAGGACGACCAACCCCAATAACACCCCCCAGAGGCCAATGCGCTGGTAGATGGTGTAGCGTGTTGCACAGAGAATAAAAAGTGTTGCTGCCATGAGCCCGGCGAGAATAATGCCCGAGGGGCATGGAATATAGATCAACCACTTCTGAGAACCTTGGTTAAGCAGCCAGAGCCAGGTGTCACTGTACCAATGCATGAGCGGCATCAGCCAGTCATTGGGTATGCCCATAAGTTGGGTAAAGAAAACTATTGCACACAGGAAGAGGAACATGGTGAGAATAGGTGCAAATAAGATGTTGCCGACAATGGTTACCGTAGAAAGGGGAAGTCCCCACGAGAGTAAAAAAGGCACCGCGCACAGGGTAATAAAGAGTTGCGTTTCCAGTGCGTACAAGAGCCATTGGGCGTAGCGGTGGCGAGACCAAGTCAAAAAAAACCTTAGGAGTTTAGGTGAAAAAAGTGTCCCAGTCTAAACAGGAGCATGCATTTCTTGCAAACAAGGCATACCATATGCGGGTTAACAGCGTGCTTATGACGACAAAAGTAGGATCAGGCCACTTTACTTCTTCGCTGAGCTGCGCTGACCTGGTGTCCGCACTCTTTTTTTCTGGAATGCGTTTCGATCCTCAAGACCCCCAAAATCCCGACAATGATCGCTTCATCCTTTCCAAAGGGCATGCGTCACCTATTTTATATGCGGTCTGGCGAGAATTGGGTGTAATTAGTAAACAGGAGCTCCAAGCATATCGCACTTTTGAGTCGGTGCTTGGCGGCCACCCGGCACCCAAGTTTGATCGGGTGGAGGTTGCGACCGGTTCTTTGGGTATTGGGCTTTCCGCCGGCTTGGGGATGTGCTTAGCGGCACGCCTTGATAAGCGGTCGTACCATACTTGGGTACTCATGGGTGACGGAGAACTTGCCGAAGGCTCGGTCTGGGAAGCTGCGCAACTTGCTGCTCATTATAAAGCGGCAAATCTCACGGCCATTGTTGATGTAAACGCCTGGGGCCAGGCAGGCAAAACACTCTATGCACATCATATGGATCGTTTGAAAGCGATGTGGAAAGCATTCGGGTGGCAGGTGATTACTGTTGATGGCCATGATATACCGGCCGTATGTCGCGCCTATCGCACAGCGCGTGCCCACCAAGGGGAGCCGACGGTGATTCTTGCCCGCACGATTAAAGGAAAAGGGGTGACGCTCGTACAAGATAAACCGGGTTGGCACGGCAAATCATTGTCGGTAGATCAAGAACAGACGGCACTCAAACAATTGGCACGCATCTATCATAAGGATATACCGACTCCCACATACACCTGGCACCCACACCTTCCCAAACACCATGAGCGTAAACTTCCCGCAACGCAGCCACTTGCGCTACCTTCCTACACTCTCGGTGAGCGTCGCGCTACCCGCTATGCCTACGGCCAGGCATTGGCGGCACTGGGCACTGCAGATGCACGGGTGGTGAGTCTTGATGGTGAGGTGAAAAACTCTACGTTTGCCCAGCTTTTTGAAGAAAAACATCCTGCACGTTTTTTCGAATGCTTCATCGCCGAACAAAATATGGTGAGCATGGCAGTCGGTTTGAGCAGACGGGGCAAAAAAGTGTTCTGTTCTACCTTCGCCTGCTTTTTTACCCGCGCCTTTGATCAGCTGCGCATGGCGGCAATTGGCGAGGCGAATATTGCGCTTGTCGGTTCGCATGCCGGTGTTTCCATTGGCGCTGATGGCCCGTCACAAATGGGGCTCGAAGATATTGCCATGATACGTGCATTACCCGGCTCGGTGGTGTTGCACCCGTGTGATGCGGTGAGCACCTGGAAATTGGTGGGCGCAATGAACAACTACACCGGTATTTCGTATCTGCGCACGCTTCGCCCGCAAACACCCGTTATCTACCCCAATGAAGAAGTGTTTGAAATTGGTGGCTGCAAAGTGCTGAGGTTTTATGAAGATGCGGATGCCTGTGTGGTTACCGCCGGCTACCCGGTCTTTGAAGCGTTGAAGGCGCATGATGCATTGCTTAAAAAAAATATACGCATTTCGGTGATCGATCTTTATTCCATTAAGCCGCTCGATGCACAAACCGTGATTGCGGTAGGTCGCACAGCACACGGACGTATCATTACGGTGGAAGATCATTATCCGACGGGTGGTCTTGGCGAAGCAGTTACCTCGGTGCTTTGTAATGAAGGATTTCAGATAACCTCGCTCTCGGTGAAAAACCTTCCGCATTCAGGAACTCCCGAAGAGCTGTATGCCTATGAGGGCATAAATGCGGCGGCCATAGAGCGAGCAGTGCGGGGATAGGTTTGTGGTGTTAGGCCGTTTTGACGCGCAATGAATAGATAACGTTTTCCTGCTCAACAAAACGCCCTGCAGCCTCTTGCTTACATTCTTCAAGCGCAGCGGTCAGCGTGGGCAAAATAGTGAAGATATGCTCGTCGGCAAACTCAATGTGTGAGGCTGATGCACCATCGACGCGTAAGCGACCCTGCAGCAATTTCTGATGAGGTGCAAAGCAGCGTTCTGAAAGTAACGGGCACTGTGCGCGCTGTTTGCCCGATACCGGGTGCGCAGCGCGGGAGATGCTATAAAGGCCTTGCGGATCCATAATTTGGCCAAGGTCATTACGTGAGTAGAGTGCGTAGACTTTTTTAAACATGGGATCGAGCAGATAGTTAGAAGTAACTTTTTGTACCGGGCACGCTAACAAAATGAGCTCATCAACCACAAAGTGCACATCATGTGGCTGCTTTACCTTCGCCAAATTCAACGCCACATTGCCCCCGTGGCTATGGCAAATAAGCCGTACGCGCGGTCTGACCAAATAAGAATGTTCATACGCCATAATTTCTTTACGCAACAAGCGATACAAATCATGTGCCGCTTGCTCACGCTCTTCAAAGCTTAATCGTCCCGACCAGCCAAAGGCATAAAATGTTTTTAATGAATAGCCTTCGGGGTACCTACCCGCTAATTTTTTTACAAAGCGTTGCAAGCGTGAGCCATCGGGCAATGCATAGGCCGGCGTTAAACCAAATGGACAATGCCGCCACCACGTAAATGAGGTGCCATGCACCCACACGGTAATGATCGGCTCGGGAGCTACAAATTGTTTGTCCGGAATTTTGGCAGTCGAGATCACCCGTTTAACAAGATGTTGTTTGCAACCGGGCAGGAGCGCTAGGGCGAAAATAAGTAAAGAAGTTGATAGACGTTTCATGGTCACACACGGGTTATAGGGTTCATCTCGATGCAGCCTTATTCTATCAGGGTTAACCATAAGATGCATCTGGTTTGTTGTGACAGGAAGGAACATAAAGGGCCTGTGTAGCTATTGAAATTGATTCAATTAGGAAATATGTCGATAGATGATGCCCTCTGAGCTATCCCTGAAGCGGGCCCCGCAGCCTCTCAAAAAGGAGTATACTCAGGGTATCAAAAGGTCGGCTGGTGCCAGCCAAAACGAGGTCTACATGAACTATATATTTTTCTGGCTTGCGGCGGCGGTGCTGCTCATTGCCGCTGAGCTTGGCCACCCGAGCTTGTTCTTTTTCCTCTCTGCTGCCTTGGGTTGTGGAGCGGCAAGTGTGGGCGCGATCTACGGTGTGTCGCTGGTTGCCCAGATCAGTCTTTTTCTCGCCATAACTGCGCTCGCATTTTTCCCCCTGCAGTGGTGGGTGCGTCGGGGACAAGCAAAGAATACTGCTCACATGAAAACGAATGCCTATGCCTTAATCGGCAAAAAGGGGGTTGTGGTGGCCGCAATTATGCCTGGTCAATCGGGCGCGGTGCGTGTTGGGGGCCAGATCTGGTCTGCCAAGGCGCATGAATCGATTCAAGAAAATGCTGTTATTGAAGTGACTACTATTGCTGGTGTGCATCTGATTGTAAAACCAGCTGAAGGAGATACCCATGGAATTATTTGAACTACCTATTGGATTAATGATATTTTTCGCTGCCGCTGTGGTGTTGATCATTGCGTTTGTTGCTAAGTCGTTCTTTCTCGTCAAACAGGCCGAAGCGATCATTATTGAACGATTTGGTCGCTTTGACCGGATGCTGACGCCCGGTATTCACTTTGTGATGCCGATTGCTGAAGCGACCCGTAAATTGGTATGGACTTCTGCTCATCAAGAGGAAAGACACCATTATCGGGTGACCCGCGTAATGGATCGTATTGATCTGCGTGAAACGGTGTACGATTTCCCCAAGCAAAACGTGATCACGAAAGATAACGTAACCATGGAAATAAGTGCGCTTATTTACTTCCAGATCACTGATCCAAAAGCTGCGGTATATGAGGTGGTGAATGTGCCGGAAGCTATTGAAAAGCTTGCACAAACTACACTGCGTAACGTGATTGGTTCCATGGACCTCGATGAGTCTCTGGTTTCTCGCGACCGCATTAACGAAAAGCTACGCATCTTTTTAGATGAGGCTGCCGATAAATGGGGCGTCAAGGTAAACCGTGTGGAACTGCAAGAAGTGAACCCACCGGTGGACATTCGCCATGCGATGGAAAAACAGATGCGCGCAGAGCGTGATCGCCGTGCGGTTATCTTAGAAGCTGAAGGTCAAAAAAGTGCAGCGGTATTGCAAGCGGAAGGCGAAAAGCTTTCAAATGTACTGCGTGCCCAGGGTATTGCTGAGGCGAAGATTATTGCCGCCGAAGGTGAAGCTGCAGCGCGCTTGAAGGTACAGGAAGCAGAAGCGCAAGCGATTGTGCTGATTAAAAAAGCGGTGGGCAGTTCTGACCCGTTGCCTTATTTAGTTGCGCAACAATATATCAAGGCGATGCCTGAAATGTTCAAGGATAAAGAAGGCAAGATGATCTTGGTGCCATATGAGGCAAGTGCGTTGATGGGTGCGCTGGCAACCATGAAGAAGCTTTACGAAGAAAAGGCTTGAGTGGCCTAAAATCTAACCCTGTTTGGGAGGTTGAGACAGCAGCGAAGGCGGGAACGGAACTCGACCGGCCATAGCATCTTCATACCGCTTGGGGTCGTTTATATAAAAGGCAGGAAGGGCCCAGTGCGTCATCCGGGTACTTAACAAATGTACCAAAACCCATGTATGGGCAGCTCGGAGAAGATTGGCGGCAGAGGGATCTCCCAGACGATTCATGATGTTAGCTGGAAAACTCTCTGCGAGCGTTTGAGCGTGAAGATGTACATAACGCAAAGCATAACGCCTGAACTCCGGTGTATCCGCGTTTGGTATCTTGGTGCCATATGGCTTACCATGTATCGTTTGGGCTTCGAACTGTTTTCTTTCCAGTTCACGTTGACTCTTCTGAGCTTCCGTCAGTTTTTCGGGCATTGGGGGCAAAAAAGGGCTAATGCCCGGCGACTTTTGCACAAGTGCTTCACGATTTTTTTTCGCTTGCGCGAGTCCTGCTGGTGTTGACTCATGTGCTAAAAGGTCATGATAGTCAGCGGGGCACATGAAGCTTTGGTCAGCGGGCTGGTAGATGCAAGTTGTTCCAATGCCCAATAATCCTGATACCTGCACATAACATGTATCACATACCATTCGATCGCGTATTAGCGACTGAGGGCGCTGTGTAAACCCTCCTTTTGTCCAGACTTCGAGTACCACGGGTGCATGGGGCCATACTACGCCGTTTTTTTGTTGTAACGCCGTGAAAGCATCAAATTGTGCTTGGTTATAAGTGCGCATTGCTACGACTAGGGTATCGAGAGATTTTATTTTTTCTGTTACGTACTCCCTCAAAGGTGCAGCGACTTCAAGGAGAATGCGGTTAAGAACCTCATCGCCGCCATCAACAGCGTATTCGGCCACCAGGGGATACAGATCAGAGCATTCACGATCATCTGCTTGTCTAAAGAGACCACATTGCTTGAGTGCTGATGCCGTAAAGCATGGGTGATTCCGAGGATTTTGTGCCGACTGTATGGTGCGCTTATGTATCTGATTGATGATCTGATGACAAATTATAGCTTCTTGATACACACGGTCGAGCAGCTGCTTATTTATTTCTGGTGTCATCACTGCGGGGGCGTTGAATGTGTAAATAGGAGGTAATCCAGCAAGCGGCCCCTGAGCGGAACTCATTTTGACGTCGTATTCCATACCTGACTGAGTCGCGGTTCGTGACTTGTCTCCTGCCTCGCTTTGCGTAGTTGGCGCGTGCGCATGGGCAGTAGCGTTAGCGTGAGCGACAGGAGTAGCTGTCGCGGTCGCTGTTGCTGAGGCGGCATTTGAAGCAGGTGCCTGCTGGGATGCTGCCAGGGGGATGGAGAAGATAAGGGCGAGAAGTAAGCTTTTCATGGTGTTCCTTGATGTAGCTAGGGGACAGCCCCCCGAGTCAATTTCTATTATTCTATCAGTAAATTATGGCCTGTCTAGGGGTGGTGCCTCCCCTGGGATACAGGTTCGAAGGGGGGATTAGTACCGCTTTTGGGCCTTTATCATCGCGATGGCAGTTTCAAAATGGTGCTGTTGGAGCTGCTCAGCATTTTGCTCGACAGCACGCAGGGCAGCAAGGCGTACCAGTTCTTTGAGGTCTGCGTTGTTAAAACCGTAAGTGCTGACGGCTATGCGGTCGATATCCAGGGCGGCTACGCGGTCACTGGGTATCTTCTGTACGTAGTGGAATACAATGGCTCGGCGACGATCTTTGTCGGGCAGTGGTATTTCAACAATGGTGTCGAAGCGACCGGCGCGTTTGAGTGCAGGGTCTACATCTTGCGGGTTATTGGTAGCCGCGAGCACAATGACCCGGGGGTTTTGGGCAAAGCCGTCCATTTGGGTGAGCAGCTCGTTGAGGGTGCGGCGACTTTCAGAATCATGTCCTGCGAGTGCAGCACGGCTGCCCAGCGCATCAATTTCATCGATAAAGATGATCACCTTTTGATCGCCATGCATGCGGCTGTAGTTGGATGCGTTATCAAAGAGCTCTCGTACGCGCTGGGGTCCTGTGCCGATGAAGATCTCAATGAATTCCGTGGCTGAGGCATACAAAAACCCGCAACCAGTTTCCCCCGCGAGTGCTCGGGCGAGCAGCGTTTTACCGCAGCCTGGTGGCCCGACAAGGAGAATGCCCTTGGGCGGGTTGATGCCGTATTTAAGGTACTTTTCATTGTTCTTGAGCATATCTACCAGCGTGGCAATCTCTTGAGGAATGCCGCCGGCCACATCGGCAAACGTGCAGACTTTATGGATATCTCCTGATTTATCTGTTTCGGTGGGTTGCGTGTTGGTCTGTCGCCCTTGGGGAGTAGAGATGTTGTGATCTTGCTCTACGTTGCGGATTAAGCGGTTCCAGTTTGCCATGTTGTGGTCTGATAAGCAGGGTCGAATAAAATCGCGAATAACACGTGCCCAGCTCTTTTTTTTTGCATCTTGTGCGAGCGCAGAACTCGCCGCAAGGACAAGAAAAAGTAAAACTTTTTTGTGCATGGTACCACTGCTCCAAATTGACTGTTCACTGCTAAGGATATAGCCTCACCCCGGTAAGTGTGAACAATTCTTTTTTACCTTTTTCTTATGCGTTGTAACTTCTTTGTCGCCTTTATTTTTCTGTTGCTTGGTATGGTGCCTGGCTGTGGCCGGCGTCCAAATTGGTCCTTAAAGACCTACCATGCAGAGCAGCGTCATGTACAGCTTTCTGTAAAACCTATTTCGGAATCCGAATCTCAAGAGCGATTTGGGCGACGCGTCATTAAACGAGGCTATTATCCACTTCAATTGCACATTGATAACAAGAGCGACGCCTATTGCATCCTCAACCCCTCACAAATGGGCGTCGCATTAGCCTCACCGAAAAAAGTGGCAAAGCGCCTGCATCATAAATCGATGCTTATTACCACCGCCATGTTCATGATCGGCATTCTCGGCCTCGAGTGGTTCCACCCACTCTCGTATGCCTCATTAGCTGCGTTTCCGGTTGCCGCCTACTTGAGTGCGCGCAACCGCCATATCACCAATAGTGTGATACGCGATGCGATAGACAAAAATGAGGAAAGTATTGTGATCCCGCCCTACAGTGCTATTACCCGCCACTTTTTCATCGCCGAGCACCATTTCCGGCCCCATTTCCCCATCGCGCTCATTTACACCAGGGATAACCAAGCCCTGCAATTTGATGTGCTTTTGACGGGTACGCGCGAGATGATGCAAGAGTATGCAACTCGTGAAGCTCAAGAGAATGCGGACTAGCCTCTTATCTCCAAGCAAAAATCATCAGATACAACGGTCTTTCCATAAGATTCAGTGGCTGATTTGTGTTTTCAAGCACAAGGGTTGACCGGCTGATGAGTGGTGCTACCGCCGTAAAAATAGCCGAAAGCACCGGTAACGGATTGCCGGTCATCAGAGTGGTCGCAATACCCGTAGCACACGTACCGACAGCCGTCGCAAATTTGGCCTGTTCAGCATTATTTACCGCCTGGTGCTCAAAGGCTGCAAGTTCCTCTGGCGAGGGGAGCTTGCCTTGCTTTTGGACATAGGCGAGTACCTGGGGCATCAGATGTGGCTGGATGGTGACGGTTTGTGGACTGGCAAAGGTGGTAATAGGGATGAGCAAAGCAATAATAAGACGCTTCATGGGCGTTCCTCCATTTAAAAAATAACCTCAAGAGTGAGTGTGAGGCATGTGGCCTGGGGGAGGCAATGATTGGAGAGAGAAGGTCATTAAAACAGGCTATCAAAGGAGGAGATAGTGAAAAATGTCCTTTTGACATTATTTTATAAGTGGTCAGACTGGGGTCATGTATTTCACCATCCTAAAAACAACAGGAGTTACGATGTTAAAGACATTATTACCTTTCATTCTGCTTGCGGCTTCCCTGCAGGGGTCACAACAAGCGCCAGCAGCTAACGCGAATGCGAATGCTTCGGCATCTGCTAACGCTGCTCCAGCGTCGAGGTCTTCATTGCCCGGGCACACATCCCTCAACGCTGCAGGTAGTGCGGCTTCAACGGAAACCGAGGCGGATGTGAAGACGGCTGGGTTGCGAGTTAGCTCAAAAAGTCCCTTGATATTTGCAGGGGAGAGTTTCAAGATAAAAAATGGTGGAATTGTTGAAGGTGGAGAAATTCATGTTGGGGAAGGTGTGAAGTTCAGCGGCTTCTCTTACTCAGTTGGTCTCCAAGGGCCCAAACCAAAGGCTCCAGCACCAAAAACTTTAGATGAGGCGCTTGCTAACCAAGACGACGACGCGATAGAAAATTCTGACATTAAACGTCTTATTACGCTTGGTTACGATCCTACTAAAGCTCATATGGTAAAAGCCGCGAAGATCGCTCGCTGGGATATTATACTCACATTGGCTCAGGCAGGAGTGCCTTTGAAGGCTATTAAGGATGAGGATTTTTGTCCCATCAACATATATTTTAGAAGGTTGAACATTCTTGGTGATATGCCGATAATCAGTGCGCTTGCGAAACGACAGGGCCATGAAGCGCTGGCTAATAGACTAACTCAGCTACATAACATTGTGTTGAAAAGCTTGCCTTCAGTTAATCCAGACTAACTTCGGGCATGCGCTGCTCCTGGAACACGAGTACTTCATGTACGCGTTTCGGGCTCGCATGTTGGATTTGAAAGCAATAGTTTCGGTAGGAAATGCGTTCACCTTTGCGGGGCAGATGTTGTAATTGTTCCGTTAAGAAGCCGGCAAGGGTGATCGCCTGTTCTGTTTCAAAGGGCACGCCGAGCAGTTCGGTGAGCTCTTCAAGATCTACACCGGCATCTACAAGCCATCCCCCTTGTTTGAGGGGGATAATTTTTTCAGCAATTGATTCATGTTCATCGGCGATTTCACCCAGAATGTTCAACCTTCTAAAATATATGTTGATGGGACAAAAATCCTCATCCTTAA
>Ga0207094_1047_pt1 | contig 18718 bp, 18 predicted proteins | sample Alteio_BWMinHeat_90_FD_153518 | JGI IMG/M metagenome (GOLD analysis project Ga0207094, IMG submission 153518) | Enriched cells from forest soil in Barre Woods Harvard Forest LTER site, Petersham, Massachusetts, United States -... | ecosystem: Environmental > Terrestrial > Soil > Temperate forest >... | reverse complement strand
GCAGGTTGCGGCAAGCCCATAGGCATTGGCGAGATTAGCCGCTTCTTGAAACTGTACGATAGCAATGAGCACGAGGGTGAGTAAAAACCAGTTCACGAACGGAATGTAGATCTGTGAGCGGAGCTTACGGGAGGTGTAATCCACCTTGAGCTTGGGCATAATGTTGGTGGTAATCCCCTGGTAGACAATGGAAAAGATGCCGCTGATCATCGCCTGTGAGGCAATGACGGTGGCCACAATGCTCAGGAGCAGGAAGGGAATGTAAAAAGTGGGTGCCTGATCGAAGATCATTTCGTAAAAAATGTACTCAGCATCGGGATGTGTGGCGAGGTATGCACCCTGGCCAAGGTAGTTGAGCACAAGCACCACAAAGGCAAAACTCCACGCGTGGGTAATAGGTGCGCGGCCTAAGTGGCCCATATCGGCGTAGAGTGCCTCACCGCCGGTAGCGCAGAGGATCACCTTGGAGAGAATAAAGAAGCCTTGCCAGCCGTTATTAAAAATGAACTGGATACCGTGGTGAGGAGAGAGTGCAGAGAGTATCCACGGAGCATCAAGAAGCGCTCGAAACCCCGTAATACCAATGATACAAAACCAGAGCACCATAATCGGCCCAAATGCCACCGAGACCGTTTCGGTACCCTTACGCTGGAACGCAAAGAGTGCCATGGTCACCACGCAGGCGAGTCCAATAAGCACATATTGCTGAAGATACTCCCAGCCGGGTACCAGGCGGAGACCCTCCACGGCAGAAAGCACCGAAATAGCGGGGGTAATCACCCCGTCACCAATTAAAAATGAAATCCCCACAAATGAGAGCAGGGTGGCGAGGGTGACGAGCTGCTTGCGCTTGAGCAGGGGTACCAGAATTTCTCGCAGCACAATGGTGCCGCCTTCTCCTTTTTGACTGAGGCTCATAGCCAGCCACGCATATTGCACGCTGACAATAGTGATGAGTGTCCAGACGATGAGCGAGAGCACACCGAGAATATTTTCTGGACTCGGATCGAGTGGCAAAATAAAAATAACATAGAGGGTGTAAATAGGGCTGGTACCAATATCACCAAACACTATCCCCAAAGATTTAACGGCTTCGCGCAAAGATGAGGGAATGAACGAGTGAATATACCGGTACCACGATTTAATTTTTCCAGAGGTCGACATTGTTTTTCCGTTACGCACGATGCAGCAGATAGAGGCCGCCACCGAGTAAAAGGAGAAATACAACAACTAACTGATAGAACCAGCGATCAATTGCATACTTAATAGAAATGCCCCAGCGCAGCAATGCAGCAGATACCAAAAAATACCGTGCTCCACGGCCCAGCAGTGAACAGAGAATAAACGAGGGCAACGAGAGCTGACAAAAGCCGGCGGTGAGCCCCACGAGCCGATAGGGCATCGGTGTGAATGAACCAATGAGTACGGCGCTCGCTTGGTAATGGCGATAGTGGGACACCAGCTGCGCAAACCGCTGCGGGGTAATGAGCTTGAAGACCAATTGCTGACCGAGGGTATTCCACATGAGCGCGCCGATGGTAAAGGCCACGACGCCGCCGAGCACCGAGCAAACGGTAGTAAGCGCCGCGTACCAATAGGATTTCTTGGGGCTTTCCAGACAGCAGAGAATAAAGAGCGGAGCAACGGGGGGAAGTACGAGCGACTCCAGGAAGGAACAGACCGCCAAGGCCGCCGTCGCGTAGGGAGTCTGAGCTTGGGTGCCCAGCCAGTGGTACATGCGCTTTAACATCGTTTTAGCTTTTCTTCAATGTCGCCAAATAGGATTCTATTTTGTCGAGCGCGATGCGTTCTTGGTGCATCGTATCTCGGTTACGCACCGTGACACTCCCATCAGTATCACTTTCAAAGTCATACGTAAAGCAAACGGGAGTTCCAATTTCGTCCTGGCGACGGTAGCGTTTACCAATAGAACCACTCTCATCGAGTTGCACCGAATAGCCTGCCGCTTTCACTTTTTCATACACCGCGCGCATGGCTGCTTCTTGTTTTCCGGTCAGCGGAAAGAATGCAGCAATATACGGCGCCAAACGTGGATGCAGTTTCAACACCACCCGTGTTTCATCGTCAGCCTTTTCTTCTGCATACGCTGAACACAAGAGTGCAAGAAGTAATCGATCAGCGCCCACGGAGCATTCCACCACATGGGGGATATACGATTGCTTGGTCTGTTCATCAAAAACTGAGAGGTCTTTGCCCGCACGTTGCATATGTTGTGAGAGATCAAAATCACCGCGGTAGGCAATCCCTTCAAGTTCTTTCCAGCCAAAGGGAAAGAGATACTCCACATCAGCAGTGCCCTTGGAATAATGGGCCAGTTCAGAGGGATCATGCGGTCGCAAACGCGTATTGGGTAGCCCAATGCGTTGGTAAAATTCCATGCGCTTGGCACACCAGTGCTCATAGAAGCCCATCGCATCATTGGGCTTGCAGAACCACTCAATTTCCATCTGCTCGAACTCTCTCATGCGAAAGAGAAATTGCTTGGGGGTAATTTCATTCCGGAATGCTTTACCAATTTGCGCGATACCAAACGGCATCTTTACCCGCGCCGTGGTGTAAACGTTTTTAAAATTGATAAAAATGGCTTGTGCGGTCTCCGGCCTTAAATAGGCAATGGAAGAAGCCTCTTCCACTGCACCGACATAGGTTTTGAACATCATGTTGAACTGGCGTACGGCAGTCCAATTTTTATTACCGCAATTGGCGCAGGCTTTATTGAGGTCTATATCATCGGCACGAAACCGGTGCTTACACTGCAAGCAATCGACCATCGGATCATGAAAATGTTGTACGTGGCCTGACGCTTCCCACACTGCCGTGGGGCCCAAAATCGGCCCTTCAAAATTGACTATCTGGCCGTCAGGCACCGCTGCGTTAATTGATTCTAACCACGCAGCTCGAATATTTTGTTTTAACAGCGACCCTAAATGTCCGAAATCATAGACGCCATTAAGGCCCCCATAAATTTCGGCAGAAGGGTAGATAAATCCTCGGCGTTTTGCCAAGGAGACAATGGCATCTAATGTTACCTGGTTTTGCATAGCTCTGTTTTCCCGCAAGGTAGGCCTGGTGCGGCACTATAATTTGTCTATAATCGTGGCAAAACTATACCACGTCGTTAGAAAAAAACAGCGTTAGGAACAGAAACTATGCATTCAAACCGTTATTTTGTCGTATTGCTCGGGGTTGTTGTCCTGCTCTTAGGTACCGTTACGATGTTATGGTACCAGCAGAACCAATTAGGTGAGCGCCTGGTGCTCCTGCAGGGGGACCAACGACCACTTATGGTCAATAAAGAGGTGGTACCTACCCAGCCGGCCAATGGCAGCCTCTGGGGTGCCATCCAAGCCCGGGCAAAAGACACTGTGGTCCAAGTATTTTCCCAAATAGCCGAAATTGACCTCTTGCAGCCCTATCGCAGCCCGAGTCAGGGCCAAGCCTTTGGCAGCGGCTTCTTTATTTCGCAAGAGGGTGAGCTGCTGACCAACGCCCATGTGGTAGCCAATGCCACCTCTGTGTGGATACAAATTCCTTCACTCGGCAAACGTATTGTGGATGTTACCGTGGTCGGCGTCTGCCCTGAGCGGGACATTGCCTTGCTCAAATTAACTCCTGAAAGTCTTCAATTAGTTCGTTCTATCATCGGAAAAGTTCCGTATCTGAACTTAGGAGACTCTGATGCCGTACACCGCTCTGAAGAGCTGCTTGCCCTCGGCTACCCGCTTGCGCAACACAGCCTCAAGAGCACCACAGGCGTGGTCAGCGGACGGGAAAATATGGGCGGCCAAGCAGTCATCCAAATGAGTGCGCCGATTAACCCGGGAAGTTCCGGCGGACCGTCGTTAAACCGCGCAGGCCAGGTGATTGGGATCAACACTTCAACCGCAGTTGGTGCCCAGAATGCTAACTACATTATTCCGAGTAACGAAGTAAAAATTGTGCTTGATGATCTACGGCGATTAAAGCTGGTGCGAAAACCCTTCTTTGGTGTCGTGCCACTTGCTGCTAATGCGGCGCTGACCGAATATTTAGGCAACCCCCAGCCGGGTGGTGTCTATGTGGTTGAGATCTTCAAAAAGAGTCTGCTTGAAAAAGCGGGCATGCAAACGGGTGACATGATCTATGAAATTAATGGTTATTCAGTAGATAACTACGGTGAGATGTCGGTACCCTGGAGTGAAGATCGCATTGCGATGACCGATTATATTTCCCGCTTAAAACTTGGCCAACCGGTAACTGTAGTCTATTACCGCAATGGTAAACGGCATGAAATTAATTTTACCTTCACACTCTCCGAGCAGTTACCAATCCGTACCATCTACCCGGAATATGAGGCGGTCGATTACGAAATTATTGCGGGCATGGTGATCATGCCATTGACCCTCAACCACGTGATTGGCTTGCAAAAGGTGGTCCCGGAACTCGCCAAGTACCTCGAGACGAAAGAGCAGCTCAAACCCGCGCTTCTTTTGACTCACGTATTTCCCGACTCGCAAGCACACCGTTCACGAGCGATTGGTATTGGCTCGGTAATCACCGAAGTTAATGGAACGCCCGTGGGCACACTTCAAGAACTGCGCGACGCCTTGCTCAGCCATAAAGCAGATCGTTTCATGACCTTCAAAACCACCAACAACCTCTTCGTCGCCTTTGAGCGGGAACGTGTGCTGCTCGATGAGCTCCGCTTTTCACAGCTCTACTACTACCCGCTCTCACAGACTTCCCAAAAGCTCTTGAAATCAAGCAGCCTCAAAGATGCAGTGCCCGCCGAAGATGAGCACAATCCGGAAGCCCCATGACCAAAAAGCGGCTTGATCTTCTGGTGGCCGAGCAGCACCCCAAGCTAAGCCGGTCGCAAATTCAGAGCTTCATTGTGCAGGGCAAAGTGCTCGTGAACGACCGCATTGTGACCAAACCGGGTACGGCGGTTGATCAAGAAGCGAAAATTACCCTCACGGTTACCGAGCAAAAGTATGTCTCCCGCGCAGGGTTTAAATTAGAGGCAGCACTCCAACACTATGGTATCTCGGTTGCCGGGCTAACCGCCCTCGATGCAGGTCTTTCGACCGGCGGATTTACCGACTGTTTATTGCAGCAGGGCGTAAAAAAGGTCTATGGCGTCGATGTGGGTTACGGCCAAGTGCACGAGAAAATACGCAACGATCCGCGGGTGGTGGTGATGGAGCGGGTTAATTTGAGATCCATGTCCAAGCTTGCCGAGCAGGTAGATTTGGTGACCTTGGACTTGTCGTTTATATCCTTATTAAAGGTGTTGGATACGGTGGTGGCTAATCTCAAGAAAGACGGCACCCTCATTGCCCTTATCAAGCCACAATTTGAAGCCCGCAAAGAAGAAGTTGGCGCCGGCGGTATTATTAAGGATACGAAGGTGCATGAGCGAGTGGTCAAAGAAGTGGTCGCGGGTATCGAAGCTGCCGGGTTTACGTGCCAGGTGCCGATCGAATCGCCGATTTTAGGCACGGAAGGGAACAAGGAGTTTCTGGTTTGTTGTAAAAAGCACTAAACTCAGGGGGCCTACTTCTGAAGGACCTGTATGGACACATCAAAATTGACTGCCAAGCGTAAAGCAACCACACCTCGTAAGACAGGGGATCGCATGGCATCTCAGGTAAAAGAAAAAAATGCTGCTGAGACCAAAAAATTAGAACCATTAGACCTCGAATACCACAAATTCATAGAATCCACTTTATCAGAGTGGAGTTCTCAAATGGACGACGAGGCTTACCGAGATCTTTGAGATGCCGTCATAGATCAACAAAAACTACTCGTATCTTTGATCGCTTCAAAGCCGCGGCCGCTAATCTATGAGCTCCATCTAATTTAATATATCGGGTGCTCTGACCATCCTGTACTCGAGCGACAACAATGGGGCTTACAGGTTCGCAAGCTTCTAAGAAATAATTAACGGCGGCAATGTCCTCATCGCCGCGTGGTCTATCGTTGGGTGGATACATTTCTTCAGCCGTCTTTGCATCTGGGTAGCGGTTAACCCGTTCGTTCTCTACGTGCAAACGTAAAAACTCTTCTATCGTAATATCCTGTGGTCCCTGCTTGTTCATTAGTTTTTTAAACTGGTCACGAGTTAAGTAAGACCCGAGTTGTCCATAATTTGTCTTCCACGTGCCCCAACTATCAGCAAATGTTGCATCGGAAACTTGTGCGGCCCACACGATGGACGTATTGCGGCAGGTCCGATTGCATCCTGAGATAAGGATTACTGCGCCAGCAATAATTATGAGTTCTGATTTGCGCAAAAGAGAGAGCATCTACGACCTTTCCTTGCAGAAAGAATGTGTTGAGAGCCACTCCAGTTGAATACGCAGCTATTCCCCGCCACCAAACCACTTCATCGGGTTGAGGTTGCTCATACCACCCAGGCCCACATTTAACTTGAGCGATTGTGACTCAATAAACTGATGCACCACCTTGGTCACTCCGGTCCAGAGTACGTACCCCCCAAAGCTGATGAGCGAGAGGCCAGCAGCTTGGTTAATAAAGCGCAAAATGTTTTCGCTAAATTTGGTATGCAATGAAGCTACGACGCCATTGAGCAAGGTCCACCAGAGCATTTCCCCAATAAAAAGCCCAGTAACCAACTTCGCAATAGCAACCAAACCAAGACCATCTTTGCAGCCGCAAGATACCGCGTAGATAGCGGTGTAGACCAACAGCATCATGGGGTTTGCTAACGCAAGCAGGGCGGTAGAAATAAACCCCGGCCGCTTGCCGCTGTGATCTTCTTGGCGGAGCGTTGGATGGGTTAAGAAAATTTTAAGTCCCAAGGCGGTTAAATAAAACCCGCCAATGATGTGGAACCATTCCGGGTAGTTATCCACCAAAGGGCGTACCCAGACAAAGCCCAAACCCGCAATCAAACTATACGCCAGGTCGCCCAGAGCTGAGCCAAACCCCGCAGTAATGCCCGTTACAAAACCATGAGCAAGGTTGCGCTGTATGATAATGATAGCAATCGGGCCTATCGGGGCCGTAATCGAAAACCCAAGACCGATACCCTTGAGCAATAACCCAATATTTTCCATGATTCCCCTCTTTGCAAGACAATTAAAAACATTATCCTACTCTTACCTCATTCATTCCCTTGAATACAATATTCGCGCCCGTAGCTCAATGGATAGAGCGCCGGACTTCGGATCCGTAGGCTGTAGGTTCGAGTCCTACCGGGCGCACCATTTGGAGCTGATATGGTTCTGGCCTTATCCCGTATCACCACCCCCCTAGGCACCATGGTTGCCGTAGCTGATGATACTTGCCTGTATCTCCTGGCCTTTGAAGATCAGCAGGACCTGGCTCAGGAGTTGGAAAAGCTGGCCGCGCAAACACGCGCAAAGATTACCCCTGGTTCAAACACTATCACCCAAAAAATATCCCATGAATTAAACGCCTACTTTGCGGGCAAATTGACCACCTTCACCACCCCCGTAAAACTTCTCGGTACTCCCTTCCAGCACAAAGTCTGGCAGGCGCTACAAACGGTACCCTTTGGCAAAACGGTTTCTTACGCCCAGATAGCCCAGGTCATTGGCGCACCCACTTCATTTCGTGCCGTAGCCAATGCCAACGGAGCCAATCGCCTTCCCGTACTCATCCCCTGTCACCGGGTGATAAAATCAGACGGCGATATCTGCGGCTATAACGGTGGTCTTTCTCGCAAGGCATGGCTTTTGGAACACGAACAAAACAAGTCAAAGCGCCCGTAGCTCAGCGGATAGAGCAGCAAGTTCCTAACTTGTAGGTCGCAGGTTCAATTCCTGTCGGGCGCACCAGATTTTGGGGCAAGAGATGGGTGGTTTTTGGTGGCAGATCAAAGGAACATGCGATAATCGGTGTTGAACACCTTTGCCATTTTTTTGGCAAGAGCTTTGCCAATTGGCCGCTTGTTATGCTCAATTTCCGAGACGTGGGTTTGCAGGATGCTTAGTTTTTTTGCCAGCTGCGCCTGCGTGAGTTGATGACCAAATCTGAGATCGCGGACAAGGTTGCCAGGCTTGCTGTAATCAACGCCGTATTTTTTGAAATATTCTTCAAGGGTCATTGTCATCATATTCCTCGATTGGTTACCGCCGCTGAAAGTTAACATCTCCCCATGATAGGTCAAAATCTTTGCTCGGGGTATTCTGGGAGGCTGCTCGTCTCAAATTGTTTCTATAGGAAATAAAAATGGGTGTTTTGGACGCTGGCGAGGTGAGGCGGCCCAACAATCTAGTTTTCCGCACAAGGAAAAATTGGCTTCCGAAATGGGTTATTGGCCTGTCTGTGCGTTTCAAGTAGTCGATGCCGTGATTTGCACAAAAGTTTTTTCTAACATTGGTTTTGATTCAGGCTGTATCAACTTATTGTGTTCTCACGTTGCGGAATTGGGCTAATTTTTTCCGTGTGTTCTCGGTGAGTGGGTTGCCCGAAAGTTTAATGGTAAGCCTTTCCGGTAATTGCATAAGGTAGAGGTAAAAATCATTATCAAATGCGCTGATGAGGTTATGGCTGAGGTCAATAACCTGCAATGAGGAGAGTTCATCATGCAAAAAACGTGGGTCGATGAGGCAGCTGGGTACCCTGGTGATAAAATTGTGTGAAAGATTAAGTGCAACCAAATGATCCAATATTTTGCGATCCAAGCAATTATGGTTACCGAGATGAGGAATTTCGGTGATTTCGTTGTGCGAGCAGTCGATAGTTAAAGCATCAGGGCGCTTTATGAAACATATTTTATGCAGGCCTTCAATGCTATTGATATGACGGATTGTGCAGTTGGAAGATACGGTGTCCGCCCAAAGATAGTACGCCAAGGCTCTGGGCGCTTCCTTGACCCGAAATAGTGATAGATGATCAAATTTAGTAGGGCGTAATAGCTTTGTGAGGCTGATCGCATGTGGCCCTACATACTCGGTGACCAAGGATTGCAGCTCTTTGGGAAATGACCAGGGTACTTGTTTCAAATAAAAACCGACCATGAACCGATTCATCAACTCGTTACCATTATTGGTGACCGGCAGCATTTCAAATTCAGCAACAAGGACGTCTCGTATGGCTTCTTGGTAGCGTGGTGGTAACTGAAGGAACTTGGTCATGGTATGTGGGTCGATATCCTTCACACGCCCACGCAATTCAGAGATCACTCGTTGTTCAGAGATTATTGTGGAGTAATCGGCACCATAGGTACTTGCTACAAAGCCCTGTACCACAAAAGCGCCTATTTTCCTCAGGCATACGTTGCTTTCGTGCGCATCTTTTGCATTGCACCAGTCGTGTATAAGGATATCTCCTTCGCAATTTCTGCAATGGCATTGATAGGGCACAACCGGTTTGGCAAGGCCTATCAACCTACCGATCTCATGGGCAAATAGCCGCCAACCCTCAGGGGCTTTGACGTTTTTGTCTGCCGTACAAGTAGCGTGCTGTATTTTCCTTTCACGATCCGTAATCGGGAAGTGGAATGTTTGGAGGTTGTTTTTAGTATCAACTTCCGGCTGTGCAGTGCTGGGGAGAATGTGTGTTGTGGAAATAAGGGTGAAGAGAAATAGTGCCTTGTACACGGTGTCCTTAACGCGGGCGGGTGATAATGCTGCGTCATGTTGCCATAGGCGTATGAGATAGCAAGCAGAAGCTGTTTATCGCGCAACGTGCAGCTTGAACATCCAGGCAATAAAGAGCATTCCCGTGAATGTTACAATGATAGTTAGTGAGAAATAAGGGATCACTCGAGCATAAACCCTTGTGGTAATTGGTACTGTGCGCAACCTTCCCGCTGTCCAATCAGCAAATCGATTCAGATAATTATGATTGTTGGGGTCGAATATGCCACTGGTAGGGAGGTAAAAAGGTGTTATGGCGTCATGACCAAAGTTGACAACTGATTCAGCAATTTGTCTTGAACGCTGAGCGAAAGTGGGAGGGCAAGGGCCTGCATATGCGCTGATAATAGGAGCAATATCATTGGACGCGGAACCAAATACCGGCGTTAAAGCTTCGGTGATTCTTGCCGTTCGAGCGGGAAATTCTGACCGCTCAAGCTTGCCTGCATATTCGCTAATCAGCTGTGCAATTTTGGCGGTTTCATCTTGGTCAGCTTCGTCGCCATATACTGGCGCAAGAGCTTCCATGATGCGGTTGAGCTGGACTGTCGTCTGAGCTTGAGTCGTCGAGGCTGGGTGTATGAGGGGTAAAGCTGCTATCGATTTACTCTCAAATTCGCCAGCGCTTGCCGCACTTGCAGATGCGGTAGCCGTAGCAGAAGCAGAGGCGTTTTGGGAGCGAATGATACTCAGTTGTTGTTGGGTCTCTTTCTCATCCTGTGCTGCAGAGTTGGCAGATGGGTAGATGGAACAGGCGGATAACAGGGTAAGGGTGATAATAAGCTTGTACATGATGCTCCTTATCAAGTGTTTCCAATTGAGCCAAAAAGAAACCACCTAGCACAAGCCCAAGACGGTAACCAGCCTGCTGAAAGCAGATACTCGCAAGTGTCCATTGTTAGTTCTTTGTTGAGGTGGGTAACTATGGTTCCAATGATGTAGGTTGCAAGACCCATAAAGACTGGTCGAACCCAAATTCTTACCGACGGTCGCCACCCAAATCTGCCTACGCCCCAGTCGGCAAAGCGATTTAAATAACCATTATTATTGGGGTTCATTATGGTGGGTTGATCAAAGAGATTGGCTATAACGCCAAAGGTAGGTTGGCATGGACCAGCGTATGCACTAATAAGAGAAGCGATGTCTTTTGCTATGGAACCATATCTCGGGGGTAAAGCTCCAATGATTTCTGCCTCTTGTGTAGTGGCGGGCATTTTGCCGGCATAATCACTGACTAACTGAGCGATTTTAGCTGTTCTAATATTATTCCCAGAAAGAGAATTTATAACAGCGGAATGCGCGAGATTCGTTAATATCACAGCGGAATGTGCAAGATCCGTTAGCGGTTGTTTTTTTGGCGAAGCAAAAATTCTTCGCCCCGTGAACACCGCGTCAAGCGCTTCGATGATCTGGCTGAGCTGGGGTGTTGTCTGAACTTGAGTAGGCGAGGCTGATTGTATGGGGGGGAAAACTCTGTCAAGTGTTTGCATGAGGCGGTTGAGTTGGGCTGTTGTCTGCGCTGAAGTTGCCGAGACTGGTTGTGTGAGAAGCAAAGTGGCTCTCGCTTTGCTATCAAACTCTGCAGTGCTCGTTGGACCTGCCGATGCGGTAGCCGTGGCAGTAGCCGAAGCGTTTTGACCGCGAATGATGCTCAGTTGGTGTTTAGTATCTTCTTCATCTGGCCGATCCGCTGAGTTGGCAGCAGGGTAGATTGAAAGCCCAGATAATAAGGTAAGGGTGATAATTAGTTTAAACATGATGCTCCTTTTTCAAAGTGTTTTTGCGTGACCAGACAGACCTGCTTTTACTAAAAAGGCCCCAACAGCTTTTTGATAATCATCAGCCTCGCGAATTTTTCCATGCTGCAGATGTGCAAACCTGGATACGAAATGCTGCACATTTCCCTTGCATGCTCTGATTAAATGCTCTTTGAGCTGCTGTATATCTTCTAGTTTACTAATCGTGTCATCAGGTAAGCTTGCTATTAACACGGGGATCTGAGGAAATGAATGAGCTTGCATGATGGTTTTTTGTTGAGGGTTGTAATTTGGTAAAACCCAGGGCACAACACACAGCGTAATGCAGCTCAGTGGGGTACGTTCCAGGGCTTTGCTCACCGAGATTGGGGGTGACTCGGCAATAACTGCCTTAATATTGTCGATCGAGCTGCCCTTGCCGGAACTTTCTGCCAAAAATCTCAAATTATTGGTAGCTCCTTTGCAAGCGCCATGAAGAATAAGTGAGGCGTGAGGGTGTTTTTCAAGAACTGCGCCACACATGGTTTGTAAGCAATGAAGGTCTTGTTCTTGGCAGAAGTTAAAGGCACGTTGCGTATCAGTGGCGAACTCAAACGTGACACAGGAACCAGGTACCAAACCAGATCTAATGGCGGTGTGGCCACCGTAGGAATATGGTCGGCAATGATGGGAATACCCGCCCGAATAAATGGTTACTGGCTTTTGAGCTGTTTTTAACTTGTCAGAAATGCCGCGTTCTACATGGTACAGTGTTCCATTGATAACCATGGTGCCCTCGACATAGTTTTGTCTGAGGAACTTTAACGCAGCCTCTCGCGTAATGTCCTGGCTACGCTCGACCGCCTTGATAGGTATAAAGCTAACGGCGTTGAGCTGCTGAAGTTTTGGCATGCTTTTGTCAGGTACCATACACAAGCAGCAGGACGTGACTTCACGATCTTCTGAGGTGGGAACAGAAGATACTCTGCTCATCATGGGTGAAGCAGGAGGCTGAGCATGAGTTGTTTTGACCTCATGTTCGTTGTTGACCGGTGTTGCGGGACTTGTGGAAGGGTAAACGGAAAAAGCGAATAAGAGGATAAGGGCGGCAATAAGCTTGTACATGATGCTCCATACTTATCTGAAATAGTGAATTAAAGGCATAATCCCGAGCCCAGCAATCATTATAAGAAATGTGCGAACCGTTTCCCTTTTTAAATTTCTTATCGATTGCACATCTATTGGTTGTGAGTCCGGTATCTGGACGCCTACATTTCTATATATTTGGTAGAAGACAACTACCGCGAGTAGCAGAACCAATCGGGGCGTAATTCTATTTTGCCGCTGGGTGAAGCGTACATCACCTATGAAGTCACTAAAGCGATTTAGATAATTATTATTGTCGGTGAGATTGGTTGCTAAATCAATTCCCGTGCTGATGAGATTGCCGGTCCTTTGCATAAAGGTAAGCGGACGAGGCCCCGCATACTCACCGATAAGAGGAGCGATATCCTTGGCCATAGAACCGTATACCGGCGTTAAAGCTTCGGTGATTCTTGCCGTTCGAGCTGGAAATTCTGACCGCTCAAGCTTGCCCGCATATTCGCTAATCAACTGTGCAATTTTCGCGGTCTTCTCTTGGTCAGCCTCGTCGCCATATACTGGCGCAAGAGCTTCCATGATGCGGTTGAATTGGACTGTCTGGTCTCGAGTTGCCGGGACTGGTTGCGTGGGAGGCAAAGCAGCTTGCATTTTACGGTCGTAGTCTGCAGCGCTTGCCGAACTTTCAGATGCGGTAGCCGTAGCAGAAGCAGAGGCGTTTTGGGAGCGAATGATGCTCAGTTGTTGTTGGGTATCTTTTTCATCTCCTTCTGCCGAGTTAGCAGACGGGTAGATGGAACAGGCGGATAACAGGGTAAGGGTGGCAATTAGCTTGTACATGATGCTCCTTTGTTGCGCATTGAAATGTTGCCTACTTATTTCTTCGCCCAAATGTTTCTATGTGAAACAATTGCTAGGCCGAATCCATATTAACATATCCAATTAGGATATCAACTGCCGGGTGTTCTTCAGGACGGGGCATGCAGGTTCAGAGACTTTTGAGACTAAAATTATGGGCGCTGGATCCCAGGACTAGAGGACGTGCCTTCGTATCATACCAACGACAACACCTTGTACTCCGTAAACGCCTCTGAGACTGCCCCATCTTTCTTCAGGCGATTGAGGGGCTTTTTGTGGGGTATGCCTGCAACGAGCTGGTCGAAGGTCTCGACTCCCTGGAACACCTGGGAGAGGGGTATCTCTTGAATGAGGCCAAAGCCGGAAGGGTAGCCACGGGCCTCGATGAGGCGGGCGGGCTTTAACGAGCTGATGACCATCACATGGCCGGGTATCCAAATAATATCTCCCGGTTGTGGGGAGGAGGTTTCCTTGAGGCGGCGGGCCATCGTAATACTGTTTTTATAAAAGAAGGGAATGCCGACGATTTGTGCGGCGCGGACAATGAGGCCGGAACAATCGAGGCCGGTGCGCGGGCGGGTGCTGTTCCAGTCAAACCCTGCACAGCCGGCAAAGGTACAAGAGCGGAAATTCTGTGCAGTAAGAAACTCGGTAGCGCTCGTGCCGCCGTGGACGTAGGGAATAAAACCCTGCGGTGCATGTGCCCAGGAAGTGACGAGGCGTACGAAAAGGTCTCGCTGGGCGGTGGGGTTGAGCGGCTCATATTTATAGGATACGTCTTTGGGCAGCGTGATGGTGGCTACTTGTTTGGATGCGGGGTCAAAACAATCAACCTCGTACGAGTCTTGATGTGTGGCAACGTGGCGAAAGCGTGTGCCGAGAGAAAAGGTCAAACCCGTAGTCTCATCGTGATGGGGCTGTGTGAGTACCACGGTGTTGATCAACGATTTGAGGAACTGTTGTTTGTCGGTCGAGAGTGGTTCGGGGATATGTTGGATGAGGTTGCCTTTGGGAGACAAGCAGAGAAGTGTTTCAGCCGCTACCCAGGCGGTTGCTTGGAGCGCCGTTGTTACATTGTTCTCATACACTACACCAGGTAATTCAATGTGTGCTTGATCGCCTTTTAATTCTCGTACGGTGACGAGTTCATTAAAAACAATTTGGTGGATGCGTGAATAGGCCGGCCGACGGTAGGGTGGCTTTTCATCATCGTACATACTCGGCGTATCATAATAAGCAGCTTGGTGATGATGGGGTGGTGGGGTGCCCAAGGCATTAGCAACGGGAACTATGCAAACAGCGGTGCAGGGCAATTTGACGGAATAACTTGAAGTGGTTACAAAGAGCAGGGAGAAAATCACCACAAAAAAAGGCAAAAGTGCTGGCAAATCCAGCGTTTTTTCTCGATGCATCATGGTCCCTGACATATCCTTAATTAATACTATCTGTTGAGAAGCAGTATCGCGGTGTCATACACTGAAAAGCAATATATGATGCCTCAGAAAAGGATTGTAGTATGTATAGAATAGTTGTCGCGCTCTTGTTGTTGCCCGCGCCGTTGCAGTGCTGGACTTGGCTGCACACCAAGCGCTTTGATGCCGCTGAATTAGCCAATGTTAAAAACAAACATCAAATATCTTTTGTAAACACCAATACCCCCAAATTTACGCAGCTCATCCTCTCGTGGAATTGTGCGCCGTTGAATACGGGGCATTTGAGCTTTTATGTGCAAGCGCGTTCGCGTAAAACGAAGAAATGGTTGGAAATGCACCATCTGAGTGATTGGGGAGCCAATGTCGCCTGCTCCTATGATCGCAAAGGTACCCATAGCCAAGGGTGCCACGTGCGCCTGGAGATACCAAAGTATGCTGATGGTTACCGTGTTAAAATCAGAGCGAAAAATGGTGCTGACGTTACTTCCTTACGCGCGCTCTTTGTAAACATTGCCGATATGGCCGCATTCAAAGAGCCCTATATGCCGGTGACCGAGCTGTTAGATTCCGTACTCGTCGATGCGGTGCCCCAATATTCCCAAATGATACTCGACCATCCACGGGCCGCCCACATGTGCTCGCCCACTTCATTAAGTATGCTGCTCGGCTTTGTTTTCCAGCGAGAAATTGATCCATTGAATGTGGCGCAGGGTGTCTACGACGAAGGCCTCGGTACCTACGGTAGCTGGCCATTTAATGCCGCGTTTGCCTATATGGTTTCACATAAACAATTTGTGGAAACCAACGTACCCCACTGGGCAGTTACCCGCTTGGGCTCATTTAAAGAGCTGCATGCCCACCTCCAGCGGGGTATTCCCCTCATGATCAGCGTGCGAGGATTCATTCCCGGATCGGCAAAGCCCTATCCGAGTGGCCACTTGTTGGTACCTATTGGCTATGATGCGAAAACGAACCGCGTGATCTGCCATGATCCCGCCTTCGATGCGCCGGACAAGGTGAAGGTCTCGTATGATCTCGATCCTTTCCTCCAGGCGTGGGGTCGTTCACGTAATCTGGCGATTATTATGGTGCCTGCCAAAAATTCTCACGCATAATTCAAAGTGTAATATTTTCCCCATCAATTACATTGACAATCTGCCAATCGAATGAGTAGCTTGATGGTGAGATTAGTCAGTATCTGGCTCATGTTCTGATCAGAAAGAGGGCCTCGAAACTAAGGGGAAATTATGAGAGGTCTATTAGCCGTGTTGCTGGCGGTTGCTGGCGTCACCTACGGCACTTCCATTACTATCGATCGCATCTTTTTCCACCAAGGGAAAATTTCGGACAACGTCGGCTGCTATTTTTCAGCCACACCGTTGGTGAATAATCTCCCCTCGCGAGAGAAAGTTCCCGCGGGCTGGAAGTCAGTGCGCCTTATGTTGCCTAAAACCAAAATTGCCTCGCGTGAAATGGCCAATGTCTTACAACAGATTAAAAAGAATCGTCAGGACCGGTACCAGGTAAGCATCCAAGAAATTGCACCGCCGCATGCGCCCATCGACGGGGTGCTCATGACCATCTCCTACGACAGCCGCTTGGTAAGCCTGCGTTTATCTTCCTTCGATGCCATCCAACAACAACCGGCTCTCGTGGTACAACTCTACCACCGCGATGTGCTCGAAAAGTTAACGACCGAAAGTAAGCCGATGCACCAGATGGTCCAGAACAAACCGATTCGTATCGTGATCGACAAAGGCCACGGCGGAGATGACGAAGGAAAAGTCGGTCACTTTAACATCAAAGAAAAGGTGGTCACCGACCAAATTGGGGTAAAGCTTGCGCGTTTGCTTTCTCAAAAAGGATACACGGTACACACCACCCGCAGCGGTGATGAAACAGTTGCCCTTGATGCGCGCACCACATTTGCCAACCTCGAAGCCCACGCAGACCTGTTCGTTTCTCTCCATGCCAACAGCGGCCCGAGTGATGTTGCCGCAGGTATTGAGACCTATTGTTTACGTGCACCAGTTACGATTTCCATGGATCATATGCTCGAAGTAGATCCGCACATTGGCACCTTTGATCGCTGGAAGCAGCAGCAAAGTTGTGCACTCGCCCGCTCTATTCACGAGCATACGCTCCTCGCTGCTCGGACCGTGCATGAGGCAGTGCCCGATCGTAAGGTAAAAACGGCAGTCTCCCAAGTGCTCTTAGGCACCGATACTCCACCAGCGCTCATAGAGTTAGGCTTTCTCTCTAACAAAGATGAAGCACGGCGGTTAGCGGATAATGAGTATCAGAATGCGCTTGCGCAAGGTATCTGCAATGGTATCGAGGCGTTTTTAAGAACGAAAGCGTGATGGGGACGAGAATTTTTAGTGGATTGGTAATTTAAAATTGAAGGGACAAGAATGAAGTTGTTACTTGCTCTGTTGTTATGGTCACAAGGTGTTTATTCATCATCGAGTGCTGCTGCGACCGCAACTTCCTCAGCTGCTGAGGTAAAGAGTACTGCTGCGCAAGGGGCAGCGCAAAGGGGAGTGCATGGTTCGATTCCTGAACGTGCAGCTGTTGTGGGTGCAACAATAGGAATGCCGGCGGAAATAAGCAGCGAAATAGCAGAGTTTGCAGGTGAATATCCGGAGATGCCGGAAGATATAGCCAATATGTTGGGTGGCTTAGAATATGGGATGATAAGAGCAGTGCCCCAAGAAATATATAAATGGCTTGAGGCTGATCCACGTAACGTTAACTCAGTGTATACCTATAACGATGGACGTAATGAGATGTCATTATTGTTCTACGTTATTCATGTTTATTCTCGTAAAGGCGCCATCATGATACCGCTTTTCAGCAAGATTCTGGACATGAATCCTGATGTTCGTTATCAAACACGGATTACCAGGAGAGCAACTCAGGATGCTCTCTCATATATATGCGAGCATATAATTCCCCAAAGCAAAAACTTTGATGAGCAGATGGATTTTGTGAGACGAATAATTGATCTGAATCTGCAACAAGGAGCAGATCCGGCAGCGCTAGAAAGCGAGCTGAGAGAGGCATTGAGCGCTAAAGAGGAAGATATTAATGCTGATGAAGATGCGGCTTCGCCTGAGGATAAATATACCAGAGGCATCATTGCCGCCGCCCTCGACTATCTTCAGTATGTGCAGAAGGCAGCAGCGATTGTCGAAGAAGAAATGACGGAACGTTTAGGGACCCGTGATGTTGCCAGGATAAGCGCTGGGTATATTGCGCCTTCTCAGCCCAAGAAACAGACTCCTCAAGGCACAAAAAACAACGGCAAATGAGAAGGGCTGTCTCAGTGCCTTCTAGCAACTCAAGATCTTCTCTTCCAAATGCATCAACTGTGCTGAAAATTGCGGTGACTCTGCAATACACGCCTGAATTTTGTCGAGCGCATGGATAACGGTTGAATGGTCTTTGCGGCCTAAAAAGCAGCCAATTTCCTGCAACGACTTTGCGGTCATCTTCTTCATGAGGTACATGGCGACTTGGCGAGCGAGTGCCAGATCTTTTGCTTTGGACGCCGAGCGCAGGTCATTGAGATTAAATGCGTAGTGATCACAGACACATTTTACAATAGTTTCTAACTCGGGATTGGTCGCTTGTAGATCCTGCGCAGGTACGCGCACAATCACTTTTTTTGCCAGATCTAGGGTCACCGGCTGCTTGGTCAAGGAAGCTACCGCAATAAGCTGGATCAAGGCGCCTTCCAGTGCACGGATATTTTGAGCAGCTGATCGTGCGGCAATAAACTGTGCTACCTCGTCCGTGAGTGTCACCTCATGTGCAGCTGCTTTTTTCTTCAAAATAGCGATCTTGGTCTCGATGCCCGGCGGCTGGATATCCACAATAAGTCCCCACTCAAGGCGTGAGCGTAACCGCTGGGCGATACCATTAATATGTTGTGGGTAGGTGTCACTCGAAAACA